>ENA-OQAS01000437-OQAS01000437.1-human-gut-metagenome-genome-assembly--contig:-NODE-437-length-21839-cov-14.011008_pt1 | contig 21839 bp, 25 predicted proteins | sample MGYA00242733_ERZ504523 | MGnify/ENA primary metagenome ERZ504523 (study PRJEB26092, sample SAMD00036239) | human gut metagenome | host: Homo sapiens | study: EMG produced TPA metagenomics assembly of...
AAGCAGAATCTGAATGAGCATAGCTGGTGAAAAGGTTCATCCCGCCGGTCTCCCCACGGGATGGGCCTCGACGGATTGCGTTCCGCCTACGCCTAGGAGTACCGACACAGAACTGCCGCACGCGGATCGATGGTGTCCCGCGGGCTTTGAATTCAGCGAATACTGTTCGCATGCCGTAAATTACAAGCCACCACTATAACGCACAAGCCGCCCTTGAAACAAGAGCGGCTTGTTATCGTCTATCGTCGAGTCGGAATTATTTCGACTCACTTCTCGCTTCCGCATGCTGCGCATGCGGCTTCGCCGCATAGCTGCTCACTTCGGCTACTGACAGCGCACCGCGCTGTCAGCTTCACGCCTCAGCGAGGCGCTTGCGGGCTGCGACGATTTCCTCCTCGGCCTTAGCGGCACCGGTCCAGTAGTCGCCCGGCTTGACTTCCTTGCCCGGCTCCAGAGCCTTGTACTGCTCGAAGAAGTGCTTGATTTCAGCCTTGTGGTACTCGGACACGTCGTCGACGTCCTTGATGTCGTCGAAGCGGACGTCGGCCGGCACGCACAGCACCTTGTCGTCTCCACCGGCCTCGTCGACCATGTGATACAGGCCGACGGCGCGGCACTCAACCACGCAGCCCGGGAACACGGAGTTCGGAATCATGACCAGGGCATCGAGCGGATCGCCGTCCTCGCCCAGGGTACCGTCGATGTAGCCGTAGTCATCCGGGTAGCCCATGGAGGTGAACAGGGTACGGTCCAGGAACACGCGACCGGTCTCGTGATCCACTTCGTACTTGTTCTTGGAACCGCGCGGGATCTCCACCACGACGTTGAAGGTTTCTGCCATTGTTTTCTCCTTGATCGAATGATCAGCAGTAGTTCGTTACTTAGAATACCCGCTTTCGCGCCATATCGGCACCATTTTCCGGATACCTATATGAATGGTGCTCAGTGCTGGGGAGATAAGGCGTGATGCGCTCGCTGGTCAACATCTTTTTGGCCGATTGTGATTGACTATCCTGCTTGGAACGTTGGAAGAACAATTCCGTAGGTGGTTTTGCTCTTCCGTAGGTGGTTGACTCTGGTATCCCTGCGGCAAAAAGGCTTGATTCCAGCCATTCTGTTTGCGTGGATTGACCGGAGAGCACCTACGGAATCAAAAAACCACCTACGGAATGCACAAAGCCGGGTTGAAAACGTGAGAAACGTCTTCAACGCCCTTGATCTATGTGTTTTGCGCTGGCTGGGTGCTAGGCAGAGTGCCTAGCATCCAAACTCACTCAGTCCTCGACCACCGTCAGCACGTGCGCCACGTCGGCCCACGGTGCCAGTGAGACGTAGTTGTCCCAGCCCCAATCGAACTCGCGTCCGGTCAGTTCGTCACGCACCTTGAGCGGCTTGTCGGTGGCGAAACCGAAGTCCGGCAGCTCGATGTGGACGATGGACTGATGCGCGTTGTGGCCGTCGAGGTTCACCACCACGATCACCGTATCCGGCTTGCCGGTGCCGGTAAGCTCGGCCGGGGTCTGGCGCAGGAACGCCACCACGCCCGCATCGTCGCTCGGCAGGACGTGCAGGTTGTGGTAGCTGCGGCATGCCGGATGCTCGGAACGGATTTTGTTGAGCGAGGTGAGCAGCTCGGAGATGCCGTACTTGTCGGCCTCGTCCCAATCGCGCACCTTGACTTCGTACTTCTCGTTGTCGATCTGCTCTTCGAAGCCCGGACGCTGCTTGTTCTCGATCAGCTCATAGCCGTTGTAGATGCCCCAGCTCGGAGAGCCCATCGCGGCGAGCACCGCGCGCACCGCGTGACCGGCGATACCGTTGTCGCGCAGGTAGGCGGTCATGATATCCGGCGTGGACGGCCAGAAGGTGTTGTGCTGGTAGAAACCACCGTCGCCGTTGGTCTCCTCCAAGTACTCCTCAAGCTCCTCCTTGGTGTTGCGCCACGGGAAGTAGCAGTGCGACTGCGTGAAGCCGGCATAGCTCAGCGCGCGCATCATGCCCGGACGGGTGAACGCCTCGGCCAGGAACAGCACCTCGGGATGCTTCTTGGTGACCGCGGCGATCACATCCTGCCAGAACCGCACCGGCTTGGTATGCGGATTGTCCACACGGAAGATCGTCACACCAGCCTTGACCCACAGGTCCATGATGCGTTCAACCTCGGCCTCGATGCTTCCATGTCGGCGTTGAAATCGATCGGATAGATGTCCTGGTACTTCTTCGGCGGATTCTCGGCGAATGCGATCGTTCCGTCCGGCTTGGTGCGGAACCAGTTCGGATGCTGTTTGACCCACGGGTGGTCAGGCGAGCACTGCAGCGCGAAGTCGAGCGCCACTTCGATACCCAGCTTGTGCGCGTAATCGCAGAACGCCTTGAAATCGTCCATGGTGCCGAGCAGCGGGTCGACGGTGTCGTGGCCGCCCAGCTCGGAGCCGATGCCGAACGGGGAGCCCGGGTCGAACGGTCCGGCCACCAGCGAATTGTTGCGGCCCTTGCGGTTGGTCACGCCAATCGGGAAGATCGGCGGCAGGTACACGATGTCGAAGCCTTCGGCCTTCGCGCGGTCGAGGCCGGACAGCGCCGTCTTCAGCGTGCCCTGCACGATCTTGCCGTCGGCGTCGAAATACGCGCCTTCGGAACGCGGGAAGAACTGGTACCATGCGGCGAAGCTCGACTTCGGACGCTCCACGCGGAAGCGCTGCGGATTCGACGCGCTCAGGCCGTCGCGCAGCGGATTGGTTTCATGCAGGCTTGCGATTGCGTCGGTGGTCGCTGCGGCAAGACGCGCGGTCGCGTCGAGCGACTTGTCGGCAACGGTCTTCGCGGCTTCGCGCAGCGTCTTCTTGTCATCGGCGGTCAGCTTGGAATCGCGTGCGCCAGCCCAACGTTCCAGCAGCTGCGCGCCGGATTCCAGCGCGTTCTCCACATCGTCGCCGACCTCGACCTTGATTTGCGCGTCGTGCAGCCAGGAAGCGTACGTATCTTCCCAGCCTTCGACCACGATGTGCCATTCGCCGAGCTGCTTCTTGACGTCGGCATAGCCATCTTCCCACGGCTTCAGGTCGCTGTGGTCGCCGATCTTGACCATCGCTTCCCAGCGGTCCAGGCCGGGTTGGTGCAGGTCATGGGGAAGCGGGCCTTCTCGGTGCCGCGCGTGTTGCGCACGGACACGGTGGCACGGCCTTGGTGCGGCCTTCGATGAACACCTGCGCGGTGACCTTGAATGCCTCGCCAAGCTCCACGCGAGCCGGGTACAGGCCGTTTTCGGCGGACGGAGTGATGCCAAGAACGTTTACGCGGCCGAACTGTTCCGGGCTGGTGCGGTTGATGATAGGTGCTGGAGTTTCGCCGACGGTTCGCTTCGTTGCGGTTTTCGGCTTGGAAGTGCGCTTGGTGGTTGGTTTTTGGTTGTCGTCTTTGCGGTTGATTTCGCGGCTGTCCTCGTTGTCTTTGTGGCCGCTGCCTTGGCTGTTGTCTTTGCTGTTGCCTTTGTGCGCGGTGTCGCGCTTGATGATGTTGCTTCATTCATATAGCCGATTATAGAGGTAGTTGTGTTCTTTTTGTGATTTTCCTTTTTCGTAACGATTACGGCGATGCGGCTACAAGTACTTTCTTCAAATACTTTTGGTAAAGCGTTTTAATACATGGTTTGCGATTATGTTCGATTATGAAGGCTGCGGCGGCATGACCATACGTTGTGTGTGCCGGTTGCGTTCGATATGTATGGGGACTTTATATAAAAGGAGCGAAACGTCCTGGGGAAAACAAAAAACCGGAAACCAAAAGGTTTCGGTTTCAATTGGTAGCGGGGCATGGATTTGAACCATGGACCTCTGGGTTATGAGCCCAGCGAGCTACCGAGCTGCTCCACCCCGCGTCGGCTTGCCTTCATTGAGGCAGCTCTAACTACTTTACGGATGTTGGCTAATAAGTCAAATCGGCGTGTCGCATATTGCGCTGCTAGTGAAATCGCATATCCGATAACGCGTTATCCGTTTTTCGTATAACGCTGCGGCCCGTCGATGAAAACCGCCGAATACGTCATATCCGGGTCCGCACCATAATAGGAAACATGCCTATCAAGATTCCCAGCGGCCTTCCGGCCAGAGACATTCTCGACTCCGAGCGCATCTTCGCGCTTGAAAAGCCCGAAGCGGAGCGCCAGCGCGTGCGTCCGCTCAAGCTGGTGATCCTGAACCTCATGCCGAAGAAGATTGAGACCGAAACGCAACTGCTGCGTCTGATCTCCAAGAGCCCGCTGCAGGTCGAGGTCGACTTCATGAAGACCTCCACCCACGAGGCCACGCACGTGAGCGCCGACCATCTGGTGAAGTTCTACGAGACGCTCGACGCGTTCAAAGACAACTATTACGACGGTCTTGTGGTGACGGGAGCGCCCGTCGAACACCTCGATTTCGAGCAGGTCGACTACTGGGACGAGTTCAAGCAGATTCTCGACTGGGCATCCACCCACGTCTTCTCCACCATGTACCTGTGCTGGGGCGCGATGGGCGCGCTCAACTATCGGTACGGCGTGCGCAAGGAGCTGCTGCCGGAGAAGCTCTTCGGAGTGTTCCCCCAGTATCTGCAGGACGAATACTGCTTCCTCACCAACGGTTTCGACGAGATCTGCCTGCAACCGCATTCCCGCCTGGCGGGGGTCAACGAGGGTGATATCGCCCATAATCCCGAGCTGCAGGTGCTCACGTGGGGTCCGAAGTCCGGCCCGGGGCTCATCGCCACGCGTGACTTCTCCGAAGTGTTCGCGCTCGGCCATTGGGAATACGGCAAGTACACGCTCGCCGAGGAATACGAGAGGGATATGAAGAAGGGCATGACCAACGTGCCGTTCCCCGAAAACTATTTCCCGCACGACGATCCGAAGCTCGAACCGCTGTTCGCCTGGCGCGCCCACGCCAACCTGCTGTGGCGCAACTGGCTCAACTGGGTCTATCAGACCACGCCATACGATTTGAGCGAAGTACCGCAGCTGCGCGAGGAGAAGCGCCTCGGCACCGACCGTTCGATCCGACACGAGCCCGGTTCTCCGCGTGTCGACGCGTTCACGCCATTCTCGCACGATGGATACGGTGTCATTCGCGGCTGATTTCACGAAGATCGGCGAGTACTGACAAGTATTGGCGATTGTCCCACGATTGCCGCTTTTACGCGGTGTCGTGGGTTTTTTGCGCGGCTTTTGTTGCCTGCTGCGACATCGTTTCATTTTCGCTGTCATATATTATGGTGCGATATGTTAAGTAAAACGTTTTATCAAGCAGTGTTGCAAACGATGTCTATTTTGGTGTGAATGGGGGTGAAATAGGCCGAATCGACAACGGCCGTGGTTGTGTCTAATAGTCCCCGCAACGTGCGAAACGCCGGTTTTCGCTATACGGTAGTAGGGGAAAGCTCCCGGTGCGGAATGTTGTCTAGCCACGCTGATAATCCTTTGCAGCCATTCGGGGCTGGTATGCGAACGCGTTTATGGGCGCGTTAACATAGAACCCGAAGGATGTTCTGGTTTGGTAACCGGAATGTCACATTCGACTCAGCTGTTGGGCTAGACTAACAGCTGACACAAGAGCAGGAGGCGTGAATGATTAGTGCATTGGGAGAGGGCATCATGACCATCGCCGATGGTCCAGAGATGCCGAGCATCAATGACTTCCTTCCCGATCCGTTTGTTTTTCAAGGCACGCCGTTCGCCATCAACCGCATCATCCTCGTTCGTATTCTTGCGACCGTCATCATGCTGCTGGTTCTCGGAATTACGGCAAGCCGTGCAAAGCTCATCCCTGGCCGTTGGCAGGCGCAGTCGAATGGCTGATCGAGTTTGTCCGCGACAACATCGTCTATCAGGTGATGGGCGAGCTGCGTGGCAAGCGTTATGTGCCGATGATCACCACCGTGTTCTGCACGTTGCTGGTCTTCAATCTGTGCGGCATCATCCCGGGCTTCAACATCGCGGCAAGCGCGTCCATCACGCTGCCTCTGGTGTTCGCCATGTGGTGCTTCTGCCAGTACTGGATTGCCGGCATCCGTGAAAAGGGCCTTGGCCACTTCCTGAGGGACGAGATCTTCCCGAAGGGCGTTCCGGCCCCGATCTATATTCTGCTGTCCCCGATTCAGCTGCTTGAGCTGCTGATTATCCGCCCGTTCTCGTTGACGATCCGACTGTTCGCCAACATGGTTTCGGGCCACCTGATCCTTGCGTTGTGCCTCTCGGCCACGCAGTTCTTCCTCGTTGATGTGGTGAACAAGCTGATGATGCCGTTCGGCATCATCACCTTCGCGGCTGGCATGTTCATGTTCCTGTTCGAGGCGCTGGTCGCCTGCCTGCAGGCTTACATCTTCGCCATCCTGACCACCGCGTACATCAATATGAGCTATCCGGAGATCGACTGACCGCCGGCTTTTTAAGTGTTGCTTCTTGTCAAGCAATAACCAGAAAGGAAACAATCATGGATATCGTTACCCTCGCTGAGGTTGCCGGCAACCTGAACGTCGTTGGCTACGGCCTCGCCGCCATCGGCCCTGGCATCGGTCTGGGCATCCTGATCGGCAAGACCATCGAAGGCACCGCTCGCCAGCCTGAGCTCGGCAGCCGTCTGCAGACCCTCATGTTCCTGGGCCTGGCATTCGTCGAGGTGCTGGCACTGCTCGGCTTCGTGCTCGCCTTCATCAAGTAAGACTTGATCCCCAAGGTAAACACCGAAGACGCAAACGAACGTGAAAGGAGGAAGACACTATGGTGACCGCAGCTAGCGAGATGGAACTGTTCCTTCCGAAAAGCTACGACATTTTCTGGTCGTTGGTCATTCTGATCATCGTCGCCGTGTTCTTCTACAAGTTCTTCCTGCCGAAGTTCCAGGCCGTGTTCGATGAGCGCGCAGCCAAGATCGAAGGCGGCATCGCCAAGGCCGAACAGGCCCAGAAGGATGCCGACGAAGCCAAGGCGAAGTACGATGCCCAGCTGAGCAACGCACGCGTCGAGCTTCCAAGATCCGCGACGACGCTCGCGCGGAAGCATCGCACATCATCGCCGACGCACGTACGTGCCGAGGCTGATGCGGCGCAGATCACCGCCACCGCCCAGCGTTCCATCGAGTCCCAGCAGCAGCAGGCTCTGGTGAGCCTGAAGGGTGAGGTCGGCGTGCTGGCAACGGCACTGGCCGGCAAGATCCTGGGCAGCAAGCTGGAAAGCGACGACGTGCAGTCGACGATGATCGACCAGATGATCGCCGAACTGGACAGCGACAAGAAGTGATCGAAACCTTCAAGAAAGGGAGGTGACCAATGCGAGGAGAAGCATCGCGTATCGCAGACCGCGTTTCGCGTGACTCGCTGGCCCCCAAGCTGCGTGACAGCGGCGAGGACGCATGGCGTATCGGGAACGAACTGTTCACGATCACCAACGTGCTCGACCACAACATCCAGCTTGAACGTGCCCTCACCGACCGTCGCGCCCAGTCGAAGACAAGGTTGCGGTAGTCAAGACCCTCATTGGAGATGATGCCCATCCGTTGACGATGGAAATCATGTCCGATCTGGTGGCCCGCCGCTGGAGCCGCGTATCCGACATCGCCAACGCCGCCGAGGATTTCGGTGTGGATGGCATGATGTACTACGCGGACCACACGAATGCTACTCTGCAGGTCTCCATCGAGCTTGCCCAGCTGCATTCCGCACTGCTCAACCTTCCGGTCGTACGCAGCAAGCTGTATGACGCAACCGTCCCCGCCGAAGCCCGTATCAAGCTGCTGTACAGCCTGATCGGCAATGCCGACTTCAATGTGGTGACCAAGCGTCTGGCCGAGCATGCGACCTGCAATCTGCGCAATCGCCGCTATCTGCAGACCATTCAGTGGCTGATCAACAAGTTCTCCCGTCATATGGGCGAATCGATGGTCACCGTCACCACGGCAACGCCACTGAGCAAGGAGCAGGTCAAGAAGCTCGTCGCCATCTATTCGGCGAAGACCGGCCATCCGGTGCACATCAACTCGGTGGTCGATCCGACCGTCTTGGGTGGTATGCGCATCCAGGTGGGCGACGAGGTCACCGACAACACGGTGGTCGCACAGCTGCAACATCTTCAGCGCACGGTGAAGGCGACCGCCTGACGGCACGCCACACGGTGAACAAGCCTGAAACAAGACTTGACTGAATTTAAAAACAACAATAAGGAGTGATCATGGCAGAACTTACCATTGATCCCACCACGATACGCAAGGCGCTCGATGAGTTCGTCGAGTCGTACAAGCCGTCGGACACTCCGACCCAGGAAGTCGGTTATGTCGCGACCGCTGGCGACGGCATTGCGCACGTGACGGGACTGCCTGGTTGCATGGCCAATGAGCTGCTGACCTTCGAAGACGGCACGCTTGGCCTGGCGTTCAACCTTGACGCCCGCGAAATCGGCGTGGTTATCCTCGGCGATTTCACCGGTATCGAGGAAGGCCAGGAAGTGCGTCGTACCGGCGAAGTGCTCTCCGTGCCCGTCGGCGACGGCTACCTTGGCCGCGTCGTGGACCCGCTAGGCAACCCGATTGACGGTCTTGGCGAGATCAAGACCGAAGGCCGTCGTATTCTCGAGGCCCAGGCACCTGACGTTATGCATCGTCATCCGGTTGACGAGCCTCTGTCCACCGGCCTGAAGGCCATCGACGCGATGACGCCGATCGGCCGTGGCCAGCGTCAGCTCATCATCGGCGACCGTCAGACCGGTAAGACCGCTATCGCAATCGATACGATCATCAACCAGAAGCGCAACTGGGAATCCGGAGACCCGAAGAAGCAGGTCCGCTGCATCTACGTGGCCGTCGGCCAGAAGGGCTCCACCATCGCATCGGTGAAGCAGTCCCTGGAAGAGGCCGGCGCCATGGAGTACACGACCATCGTGGCTTCCCCGGCTTCCGATTCCGCAGGCTTCAAGTACATCGCACCGTACACCGGTTCCGCCATCGGACAGCACTGGATGTACAACGGCAAGCACGTGCTCATCGTCTTCGACGATCTGTCGAAGCAGGCTGAGGCTTACCGCTCGATTTCCCTGCTGCTGCGTCGTCCGCCGGGGCGTGAGGCTTACCCGGGCGATGTGTTCTATCTGCACTCCCGTCTGCTCGAACGTTGCGCCAAGGTTTCCGATGACCTCGGCGGCGGCTCGATGACCGGCCTGCCGATCGTCGAGACCAAGGCGAACGATGTGTCCGCCTACATTCCGACCAACGTGATTTCCATCACCGATGGCCAGATCTTCCTGCAGTCCGACCTGTTCAACGCGAACCAGCGTCCTGCTGTGGACGTCGGCATCTCCGTGTCCCGAGTCGGTGGCGCTGCCCAGACGAAGGCCTTGAAGAAGGTCTCCGGCACGCTGAAGATCTCGCTGGCGCAGTACCGTTCGCTGGAATCCTTCGCCATGTTCGCTTCCGATCTGGATGCGGCTTCGAAGGCTCAGCTGAACCGTGGCGCGCACCTGACCGAGCTCCTGAAGCAGCCGCAGTTCTCCCCGTACTCGATGGAACAGGAAGTCGTGTCCGTGTGGGCCGGCACCCATGGCAAGATGGATGACCTGCCGATCGCCGACGTGCTGCCGTTCGAAAAGGGCATGCTGGATTATCTGGATCACAACACCGATATCCTCAAGACCATTCGCGAGACCGAAGACTTCACCGCCGACACCGAGGCTGCCCTCGACAAGGCCGTGGAAGCGTTCCGTGAGACCTTCGTGACCAGCGCGGGCAAGCCGCTGGTCGAGAAGAAGCCTGACGAGAAGCACACCACTCCGGTCGAGCAGGAAAAGATCGTCGCAGGAGAGAAGTGATTCATGGGCTCGCAACTCGCATTGAAATCTAGGATCGCCTCCACCGCGTCGCTGGAGAAAATCTTCAACGCGCAGGAGATGATCGCGTCTTCGCATATCGCCAAGGCACGTGACGTGGCCTTGAACGCGAAGCCGTATACCGATGCGATTTTCGACGCCGTGCAAGCGCTGGTGGCCCATACCCATATCGACCATCCGATCGTGAAAAAGAACGAGGACAACCCTCGCGTGGCTGTCCTCGCTCTTACCTCGGACCGTGGTATGGCAGGTCCGTACACCTCCTCGATCATCCGCGAAACGGAATCGCTGTTGGCCCGACTCGATGAGCAGGGCAAGCAGCCGGAACTGTATGTGTATGGTCGTCGCGGTGTGACGTATTACAAGTACCGCAACCGTCCGGTTGCCGGCACTTGGGAAGGCGATACCGACCAGCCCGGCGTGGAAGTCGCAGAGTCCATCTCGAAGGCACTGTTGGACGCTTATATGAAGCCGGCGGACCAAGGTGGAGTCTCCGAACTCTACATTGTGTTCACCGAGTTCGTGAATATGGTGGTTCAGAAGGTGCGTGTGCTGCGCATGCTACCCGTTGAGCTCGTGCTTCCGGAACAGCCGGAATCCGGTCCTGTGCCGGAATCCGATGCCGATGCTGCGACTCCTCTGTATGCGTTCGAGCCAAGCGTTGACGAAGTACTCGACGCGATTCTGCCGAAGTACATCCAGTCCCGTATCCATGAATGCCTGCTCACCGCAGCGGCATCCGAGACTGCAAGCCGACAGAACGCCATGCACACGGCTACAGACAACGCCCGCAGCCTGATCGATGAACTGACTCGCAAGCTCAACGCTTCGCGTCAGGCATCGATTACCCAGGAACTTACCGAAATCATCGGCAGCGCTGATGCGCTGAACAAGAAGGAAGAGTAGGAACGCATATGGCTGACAATCAGACCACAGCGGCTCCCGAGACGGCTGCAGAGCCGACCGCTGGACGCGTTACGCGTATCCAGGGTTCGGTTATCGACGTCGAATTCCCGGTGGGCCACCTGCCCGACATTTACAATGCACTTACCGTTGAACTGGCCAACACCGGTGTCCACGAAGAGGGCGAGACCACCAAGAAGATCACCCTTGAGGTTGAACAGCATCTTGGCGATTCCACCGTGCGTACCGTCGCTCTGAAGCCGACTGACGGCCTCGTGCGTGGCGCCACCGTGTATGACACCGGCGGCCCGATCTCCGTGCCGGTTGGCGATGTCACCAAGGGCCACGTATTCGACGTGTCCGGCAACATCCTCAACAAGAAGGCCGACGAGACCGTCACGGTCACCGAACGTTGGCCTATCCACCGCAACCCGCCGGCATTCGACCAGCTGGAGTCCAAGACCCAGATGTTCGAAACCGGTATCAAGGTCATCGATCTGCTGACCCCGTATGTGCAGGGTGGCAAGATCGGTCTGTTCGGTGGCGCAGGCGTCGGCAAGACCGTGCTGATTCAGGAAATGATTCAGCGTGTGGCCCAGAACCACGGCGGTGTGTCCGTGTTCGCAGCGTCGGCGAACGTACCCGTGAGGGTAACGATCTGATCGGCGAAATGGACGAAGCTGGCGTACTTGAGAAGACCGCACTGGTCTTCGGCCAGATGGATGAGCAGCCGGGTACCCGTCTGCGCGTGCCGCTGACCGCACTGACCATGGCAGAGTACTTCCGTGACGTACAGAACCAGGACGTGCTGCTGTTCATCGACAACATCTTCCGCTTCACCCAGGCTGGTTCCGAGGTATCCACCCTGCTCGGCCGTATGCCGTCCGCAGTGGGCTACCAGCGAACCTGGCCGATGAGATGGGCGCGCTGCAGGAGCGCATCACGTCGACCCGTGGCCACTCCATCACCTCGCTGCAGGCCATCTACGTGCCGGCCGATGATTACACCGACCCGGCCCCTGCGACGACCTTCGCCCACCTGGACGCAACCACCGAGCTGTCCCGTGACATCGCCTCCAAGGGCATCTACCCGGCAGTCGACCCGCTGAGCTCCACTTCGCGAATCCTTGATCCGCGTTATGTGGGCCAGGCTCACTACGAGTGCGCCAACCGCGTCAAGGCGATTCTGCAGCGTAACAAGGAGCTGCAGGACATCATCGCCCTGATCGGTATCGATGAGCTCGGCGAAGAAGATAAGACCACTGTGAACCGCGCCCGTAAGATCGAGCAGTTCCTTGGCCAGAACTTCTACGTCGCCGAGAAGTTCACCGGCCGTCCGGGCTCCTACGTTCCGGCGGACGAGACCATCGAAGCATTCACCCGCATCTGCGACGGCGTGTATGACGACGTTCCGGAGCAGGCATTCTCCGGTATCGGCGGCATCGACGACCTCGAGAAGAAGTGGCACGACATGCAGAAGGAATACGGTGCGTGATGGCCGGATCGACATTGCAGGTGAACATCGTCGCCGCTGACCACCCTGTGTGGCACGGCACGGCGAAGTCCGTTACCATTCCCGCCTCCGAAGGCGGAATGGGCATCCTGCCCGACCACGAGCCTGTGCTGACCGTGATCAAGGAAGGAACCATCGTTGTGGTGGATCCTGAAGGCAATCGCCTCTCCTTCGAGGTGACTGACGGCTTCATCTCCTTCGATTCGAACAAGCTCACCGTCGCGGTCGAGCGTGGAACCAACGTGAAGCGCGCCGAATAAGCCGTTTCCGCTTGACGTAAGGTGGCCCGGTAATCGCAATATGTTTTTGTATTGCGATTACGGGCCGCTTTTGTCTTTTACGTGGCTTTCCGCCGCCGCGAATACGTATGCCGTACGTACGCGACGCGCATGGTAGGGTAGTGCCTCGTGCGAATTATTGTTGCTGACTGCTCTGCCGAATATTCCGGACGATTGAACGCCTCCCTGCCGCTCGCCAAGCGCGTGCTGCTCATCAAGGCGGACAACAGCCTGCTGATCTTCTCCGAACTCGGCTCATACAAGCCGCTCAACTGGATGTCCGCGCCATGCAGCATCAGGGACATCACCCCCGACCACGCCGATGACGACGTGATACTGAAGTGCCGCAAAAGGTGATCCGCGCGTCGGCCGACAAATCGAACGACGTGCTGGAAGTGACGTTGCAGCACATCTATTCGGACGAATCGTACGACCTCGGCGAGGATCCGGGCCTCATCAAGGACGGCGTCGAAGACCATCTGCAGAAGTACCTGGCCGAACAGATCGAACGCATCGGCAAAGGCGCGAAGCTCGTGCGCCGCGAATACCCGACAGCATCGGACCGGTCGACATCATGGCAATTGACGGCAACGGCGAGCACGTGGCCATCGAAATCAAGCGCAACGGCGGCATCGACGGCGTCGAACAGCTCACCCGCTACTGCGATCTGCTCAACCGCGACCCGCTGCTGGCCCCCGTGCACGGCATCTTCGCCGCGCAGACCATCACCCCGCAGGCCCGCGTGCTCGCGCAGGACCGCGGTTTCAAATGCCTGATTCTCGATTATGAGGAGATGAAGGGCACCGAAGACGACTCTCTACGACTCTTCTAATGAAAAAGCCTCCCGGGTGGGAGGCTTTTTGCGGTTAGACCGGCTGGATCAGTAGGCGGCGAGAATGTCGACCACGAAGACCAGCGTGGAATTCGCCGGAATCTTCTCCTGATCCTTGTTTCCGTAGCCGAGGCTCGGCGGCACCACCAGCAGTACCTGGGAACCGACCGTGTGGCCTGCCAGACCCTGCTTCCAGCCCTTGATCACGCTGTCAAGCGAGAAGGCGGAGGACTGTCCGCGGTCCCACGAGGAATCGAACTGCGTGCCGTCAAGCAGCCAGCCGGTGTAGTGCGCCACCACGGACTGCGTATCCTTGACCACAGCGCCCTTGCCCTTGATGAGGTCCTGGGAAACCAGGGAATCGGAGCCCTTATAGCCATTCATGTCGATTGACGGCTTGCCGTCCTTGGCGAGCGTCACTTTCGGCAGGTCGGCCGGAATGTCGGCGACCTTCTCGCCGGTGGCCTTCTTCAGGGCCTTCGACTTGGACACCAGCGTGAGTACATCAGGTACGAGGTGCCGGAGGAATTCGAGTCGTTCACGCCGAACGCCACGGTGGAATTGAGCTTGAGGCTCTTGAAGATCTTGTAGTAGTTCTCGGTCATCTGGCTGGTATCCGAGGTGACTACGGTGGAGCAGTCGGGGGTGTTCTTCTCCCACGTGCTGGCCAGTTCGGAACCATCCTTGACGCTGATGGCGATGCCCTGCGAGCAGACGCGGTCGCCGTCCTCGATCTGGGCTCCGTCGCCCTTCTGCAGCACCACGTAGCTGTTGTCCTCAACCGTCATCGGCGTCTTGAACGAGACGGTCGGCTTCTTGCCGAGCTCGCCCTTGGCGGTCACGCCGGCGATCTGGTGCATGCCGATTTTTTCGGAAGATGAGGAGGAATCCGAGTTCGACTTGTCGGATTTCGCGCTGGAATTACCGCCGCACGCAGTGACGCCCAGGCACATGACCGTTGCGCAGACTGCCGTGACGGCCTTGGAAAGAAGTGATTTACGCATAGGGCCAACCATAGCGGCAAAGCATGATTTTCATGTTTTTTTCAGGCTTGTGCAAACGGACCCTGTAGAATGGAAAAGCTATGACTGTATTGCAGGAAGAACAAGAGAAGCCGCAGATCGAGACGGGCCCTACCCGGCATGCGAAGATCATGCGTGGCATCGTCACGCCTATTTTCGGCTTGCTTGCCATCGCATGCGTCGTGTTTGGCGTGTTGAATTCAACCGTCTGGAAACCGGACAATGAGATCACCGCCGCCGCTCCGGTGAACGGTTCGGAATACGTGGTCACCGATCCGAACGTGCTGCAGCTGGTAGACAGCCGCGTCAATATTTCGGCCAAATCCCGTGACAAGAAATCCAATGTGTGCATCGCCATAGGTTCCGCGCGCGACGTTGCCGGATGGATTGCGGGAAGCAAGTACATGCGCGTCTCCGGTCTGTCCGATTGGACGACGCTTTCCACCATGAAGGTCTCCGCGCAGGGAACCGCGGACAATTCCCAGAACCAGGTGGCTTTCAAGGACTCCGACATGTGGCGCACCATCAAGTGCAATGACGGTGCCGTTGATATGCAGGTCAAAGGATCGAACAGCAATAACGCCGAGGATGTTGTGGCGTTGATTGATTTCGGCAACCGCAAGGGAGATACGGTCACTCTGAATTGGGACCGTCGTAACCTGCCGAATTTCGCCATGCCGTTGTATCTTGCCGGCGGACTGCTGGCGATTCTCGCCGTGCTTTCCGCTTCCGTATTCGCCATGCCGCCGCATAAGCGCCGCAACAAGCGCGCTTTCGCCATGGTCGAAGGCGTTGGCGTCAACGAAGGCGATGAGAACGAGGTTTCGGCTTGGGTGAAGAACGCCGAAACCGCCGCCAGCAACAGGGCACGGAGCAGGTCGCGTCACGGCAGGCGTCGCCATGCGGAACATCGCACCGGCGGTCGTACGTCATCGTTCGAGGAAACGCAACAGCCCGTCATCGTCGATCCTGTGGCACGTAACCTGGTCGCCGACCAGCAGAACACGATTGCGGAAAGCCAGCCGACTGTGTCCGAATCGACCGTATTTGAATCGACGGCGGGCGAATCGTCTGTTGACGACGAGGCGACTTCCGTGATCTCGCAGGATGAGCTTGCCGCGTATTTCGCTCGTCTTGCCCAAGAGGAGGTTCAGACGGAAACGCAGGAAGACGGCCAAGAGGAGGACCAGTGATGAGGAAGCGTAGTCAGGCGATTATCGCGGCCATGCTCGCGCTGGGAATGGCCGTCGGCATGTGCGGTTGCGAAGGCCAGCTGCCGACCCCGAAAGCCACCACCCGGCAGGATGCGCCGAACTTGAGCGCCAAGCAGGAGCAAAAGGTCCGCACGAGGATTCTCAAAACGCTCGACCAGTGCAATCAGAACCGTGACACTGATACGTTGCCGACGATTCTCGAAGGTCCGGAACTGGACATCCGCACCAGCGAGCTGAACGTAGCGAAAGCCACGGGCAATCTTGACCGTAAGACCACCATCCCCACGGATCTGGCCCAGGCCGTGATCTCCACGGATGCCGGCTGGCCACGGTCCGTGTTCTCCATCACGTCCACAACCAAGGACCAGCAGTCCAAGCGTCTGCTGGTGTTCAGGCAGGATTCCGCACGCCAGAACTACAAGCTGTGGGGTGTGGCGCGACTGTTCTCCGGCGTGAAGATGCCGAGTTTCGAAATCTCCAAAACCGGCAGCGCGCAGGGAACGCCTACGGACACCGGTCTGGTCATGACGCCGAAAGCGGCGGTGGACGCGTATGCGGACCTGCTGCAGAACGGGGCGAACAGCAAGTACGCCAGCAAATTCGCGGATGATGATCTGCGATCGAAGCTTGCCGATCTGACTGCCAGGTGCAGAAGGCCATGGAGCTTAACGAAGGCACGCAGCAGCAGACCTTCGAACCGGTCAATGGAGCCATCAGCGTCATGCGTTCCGCGGACGGCGGCGATCTGGTGGTGGCGCAGATCAACTCCGAATGGACGCGTTCCGCCGGCGCTGGCCGTGAATCGCAGCCGGCCTCTGACGCGGAAAAGGCGCTGTTCGGCAATGGCAAGGCCACCAGCACCATGAAGACGAGCTATGTGAACGTCATCGCGCTGTATGTTCCGCCGGCGAATTCCGGGCAGAAAATCACCGCGGTCGGTTCCGAACGCCAGCCGGTGAAGGTCGAAGCGCTGTAAAACGACGGGTCCTTGGACGCGCATCGTCGGCGGTTTTCCGCCTATCGCGCATCCGTGGGAATGAAAACCGGGAAATCGTTGTTGGCACCTATAGTTGGTGCCAGCAACGATTTCGTGTTTTTGGAGGCAAGTATGGCAGAGCAGCAAGCGTTCCATCCGGGTGTTTCATTGGCGGGAGCCGTTGATCTGGAAGCGCTCAAGCATCAGGTGAAGGCCGAGCCGGGGCAGGCGGGCGGCGCTCCGGCGGCTGGCGGATATGTCATCGACACCACGGAGAACACGTTCCAGGCCATGGTGCAGACCTCCGCCACGTTCCCGATTCTGCTGTTCCTGTGGGTGCCGACCGACGACCGTCTGTTCGCCATGGCACGCGCATTGGGTGACGCGGTGAACAAGCTCAACGGCCAGATCCAGCTGTCCCGCATCGACATCGCATCCAATCCCTCCATCGCACAGGCGTTCCAGATTCAGGGCGCGCCGGCGCTGTTCGCGTTGATCGGCGGCCGTCCGATGCCGATTCTGCAGGGCCTTCCGTCCGACGAGGAACTGCAGCAGATCACAGACGTGGTCGTGCCGAAGCTTATCGCCGCCGCACAGCAGGCCGGCGTGACCGGCACCGCTCCGTATTCGGGCGATCCGGATTCCGACGCGGCCAATTCCGCATCCGCCGGCAGTGTGCAGGATCAGGTGCCGCCGGAACATCAGGAAGCGTACATGCTGGCACAGCAGGGCGATTACGCCGGTGCCGCCGCCGCGTACGAGAAGGTTTTGGAAGCCGATCCGAACGATACGCGCGCCGCCCGCGAACGTGCGAAGGCGCTGCTGCTGGCCCGTTCCGCCAATGCGGACGTGCGCGTGGTGCGTGCCGCTGCCGCCGACAAGCCGGACGATGTGGACGCGCAGCTTGCCGTCGCCGACATCGACATGATCGGCGGGCAGATCCAGGACGCGTTCGACCGTCTGCTTGATTTCGTGGCGGCGGGTCACAAGGCCGACATCGAGCCGGTGCGCCAGCGTCTGCTCGAATACTTCACGATCCCCGAGCCGACCGACGAGCGTCTGAAGCGCGCACGTCGTCGCCTCGCCACCCTCATGTACTGAGCGTGCAGCGCGTGCTGGTTGCGCCGAGCACTCTGATGCATTGAGCGCGCGTACTGACTTTCCCAACGATTGCAAGGTCTGCGTCACGTTTTTCGCCGAATCGTGTCGCAAACGGGCGCAGACCGTGTACAGTAGTGCGTTGCATGGGTTTGTAGCTCAGCGGATAGAGCGTCTGTCTCCGGAACAGAAGGTCGTGGGTTCGATCCCCATCAAGCCCACCGGGCAAGGCTCCAGTCGAACGGCTGGAGCTTTTTTGTTGCTCGTTTGTTGTATTTTTCCGCGGTTTTCCTTGCGATTCCGCCGTTTTCGTGCCTGCTGCGCCGTGTGGTGCCAACTCCGGCCATATCGTTCTGTGAACGGTTTTTCCCGCTTCCACCCATCGGAAAAGTATGATTTCAGGTGCGACGCAAATAGCGCATGTACGGGCATATTGGCACATACTTGGCGCGCGTTTACATACCTTGCGGCAACATACCTTACGACAAAGGAGAACAGTATGAGCGAAAAGCTGGAAGCAGTGGCCACCTCCGAAGCCCCGGCAGCACTCGGCGCCTACAGCCAGGCCGTGAAGGCCAACGGATTCGTGTTCGTCTCCGGCCAGCTGGGCATCGACCCGGCCACCGGCGAACTGGCCGGCGAGAGTGCGGGCGAGCAGGCCGCGCAGGCGCTGGAGAACATCAAGCACATCCTCGACACCGCCGGCTCCGGCATCGAGAATGTGGTCCGCGCCACCATCTACATGAAGAACGTCGAGGACTTCCACGAGGTCGACGACGTGTACGCGCAGACCTTCATCGGCTCCGTCAAGCCGGCCCGCGTGCCTTTGGCGGCAACGACATTCCGAAGGGCGCGCTCGTCGAGATCGACGCCATCGCCGCGCTCTGAGCATTTCGCACGTTTCGTAGGTATCGCAAGCATTGCGATTACTGCGATTGCCTACCGCTACCTGCGATCAAACGGCCCGCACGCTTTTCCAGCATGCGGGCTGACGCTTTTTTACGGACTTCCGCGGGCTTCTGCACACTTCCGCGAACTATGGACGACCATCGCACGTTGCCGTGAGTCTGACGTATAGTATTTGCGATTGTTCGGCCAGCCAAACTATGTGCCGTACCCAACCAAACGTAAGAGGAGCTGGAAGCAAGCATGGCGCAATCGCAAGAAAAGCCCGACGTCGAACAGGGCGGCCTGGAACGCAAGATGGAAACGCGCCACCTGACCATGATCTCGCTCGGCGGCGTGATCGGCACAGGCCTGTTTTTAAGCTCCGGCTACACCATCCATCAGGCGGGCCCGCTCGGCGCGATCATCGCGTACGCCATCGGTTCGCTGCTCGTCTACTTCATCATGCTGAGCCTCGGCGAGCTGTCTGTGGCCATGCCGTACGCCGGCAGCTTCCACCTGTATGCGAAGCGTTTCATCGGCCCCGGCACCGCGTTCACCATCGCCGTGCTCTACTGGCTGAATTGGGCGGTGGCGCTCGCCTCCGAATTCACCGCCGCGGGCCTGCTGATGCAACGCTGGTTCCCGCATTCGCCCGCATGGGTCTGGTCGGCCGCGTTCATCGTGGTCGTGTTCCTGCTCAACATCCTGTCGGTGCGCCTGTACGGCGAATCGGAATTCTGGTTCGCGTCCATCAAGGTGTTCGCCATCATCGCGTTCATCATCATTGGCCTGCTGGCCATGTTCGGCGCGATTCCGATCGCCGGCTATGACCACGCGCCCATGTTCGAGAACTTCTACAGCGACGGCTGGCTGCCCAACGGCGTGCTGCCGATTTTCTCCACGCTGCTGACGGTCGTGTTCGCCTTCTCCGGCACCGAAGTGGTCGGCGTCGCGGCGGGCGAGACGAAGGACCCGTCCAAGGCGATTCCGAGGCCGTGCACACCACCGTGCTGCGTCTGGCGATCTTCTTCATCGGCTCGATCGCCGTCATGGCGGCGCTGATTCCGTGGCACAAGTCGGGCGTCGACGCGAGCCCGTTCGTGCTCGTGTTCCAGTCGATCGGCATGCCGTTCGCCGGCGACATCATGAATTTCGTGGTGCTCACGGCGGTGCTGTCCGCCGCGAATTCCGGCCTGTACGTGTGCTCGCGCATGGTGTGGTCGCTCGCGCAGGAGGGTATGATTCCGCGCAAGCTCGCCAAAACGAACTTCCACGGCGTGCCCGTTTTCGCGGTGATGTTCAGCATGGCCGGCTCGCTGCTGGCGCTGCTGTCCTCCGTGGTGGCCGCTTCGACCGTGTACCTGGCGCTGGTCGCGGTTTCCGGCCTGGCCACACTGGTGGTGTGGGCGTCGGTTTCCGTCTGCCACTTGCGATTCCGCCACCAATGGCTCGCGCAGGGACATACGGTTGGCGAGCTCAAGTACCGCGCGCCTGGCTACCCGTTCGTGCCGATCGTCGCGATTGTGATGTGCGTCGGCGCGCTGGTTCTGGTGATTTGCGATCCGTCGCAGCGCTCCACGCTGCTGTACATGATTCCGTTCGTGGCGCTGTGCTACACGGGCTACTACGCGTCCGTGGCGTGGCGTGCGAAACGGCATGGCGTGCAGGACGATGCTCAGAACGCCTTGCAAAGCGTTCCGCAGGACGTATCGCAACCCCATCGTGAGGATGGACAGGAAGACTGATTCTGTCAGCGTGCCCGGTATTCTTGGAAGAATGAGTCCAGAAGCCCTTAGTGAACTGATTTTCAACATTGCCAACACCCTTGTCTCCGAAGGCAAGGCAGGCACCCTGACCGCCGATCTGATTCCGCCGCAGGCCAAGTTCGCCGTGATGCGCCCGAAGGACCGCGCGCACGGCGATTGGGCGTCCAACGCGGCCATGCAGCTGGCCAAGAAGGCCGGCATGAAGCCGCGTGATTTCGCCGAACTGTTCGCCGCCGAACTGACCAATGCCGACGGCATCAAGTCCGTGGAAGTGGCTGGCCCCGGCTTCATCAACATCACGCTCGACTCCGCATCCGCGGCCGCAGTGGTGGACACCGTGCTCGAAGCCGGCAGCGACTACGGCAAGAACGACCACCTGTCCGGCAAGACCCTGAACCTCGAATTCGTATCCGCCAACCCGACCGGCCCGATCCACATCGGCGGCACCCGTTGGGCGGCCGTCGGCGACTCCATGGCCCGCGTGCTTGAGGCCAACGGCGCCAAGGTGGTGCGCGAATACTACTTCAACGACCACGGCGAGCAGATCAACCGCTTCGCCAAGTCGCTCGTCGCCGCGGCCCACGGCGAGGAAACCCCGATCGACGGCTACAAGGGCGCGTACATCGACGAAATCGCCAAGCGTGTCATCGACGAAGCCAACGCGGACGGCGTGGACGTGCTGAGCCTGCGCGCGTCGACGGCGGCGCCGACCAGGACGGCAACCCGCTCGGCGAAGGCGATTCCGAACAGCGCGAGGAGTTCCGCAAGCGCGCCGTGCCGATGATGTTCGACGAAATCCAGCGTTCCATGAAGAACTTCCGCGTCAATTTCGACGTGTGGTTCCACGAGAACAGCCTGTATTCCGACGGCGAAGTGGACCAGGCCATCGCCGATCTGCGCGCCCGCGGCGACATTTACGAAAAGGACGGCGCCACCTGGTTCGAATCCACCAAGCACGGTGACGACAAGGACCGCGTGATCATCAAGTCCGATGGCAACTACGCGTACTTCGCCGCCGACATCGCCTACTACCGCAACAAGCGCCACCGCGAGACCAACCCGGCCGACGTGGCGATTTACATGCTCGGCGCCGACCACCACGGCTACATCGGCCGCATGATGGCCATGTGCGAGGCGTTCGGTGACAAGCCGGGCGAGAACATGCAGATCCTGATCGGCCAGCTTGTCAACGTCATGAAGGACGGCAAGGCCGTGCGCATGTCGAAGCGCGCCGGCAACGTCGTCACCATCGACGATTTGACCGACGCCATCGGCGTGGACGCCTCCCGCTATTCGCTGGCCCGCACCGACTACAACTCCCCGGTGGATATCGACCTGAACCTGCTGTCCTCGCATTCCAACGAGAATCCGGTGTACTACGTGCAGTACGCGCACGCCCGCTCCTGCAACGTGGACCGCAACGCGGCCGCCGCCGGCATCACCTACGAAGGCGCCGACGTGAGCCTGCTCGACACCACCGCCGACGGCGAAGTGCTCGCCGCGCTCGCC
>ENA-OQAS01000438-OQAS01000438.1-human-gut-metagenome-genome-assembly--contig:-NODE-438-length-21818-cov-2.506339_pt1 | contig 21818 bp, 30 predicted proteins | sample MGYA00242733_ERZ504523 | MGnify/ENA primary metagenome ERZ504523 (study PRJEB26092, sample SAMD00036239) | human gut metagenome | host: Homo sapiens | study: EMG produced TPA metagenomics assembly of...
AACTGACGGAAAATGACATCCTTTTGCAGCTATACGTGGATAATGACCGGCTGTATGTTATCAAGCAGGGATGGGAAACACAACAGGAGGAGATTCAGTCCGACAGCACGGAGGCTGACAATGATTCCGGTTTTATCGGATGTTACAAATATGAACCGGACGGAAATGTGAGTACAGTTCTTTTGACGTATGACATTTCGAACGCGCAAATCCGGTATTAAGTGCAACCATGAAAATGGATGGAGCATACCAGAGTTCCCGTAAGGTTGGAATTTTATTTATCTGTTTACTGACCGTTGGGTGTCCAGAGACGGAAAGAACTGGAAGGCTCAGGTCATTCCGGAAATTGCCGGGAAAAAAGCAGATGCCGGATGTTTTTATGTGCAGAAGAATGGGACAACAGAAGTCATTATGGCATCTGTAATCTTAAAGAGCCATCGAAGGCTGCAGACCATATGGTGCTTCTCGACAGCGGACGACAGGTTTATATGGGAACGGATGCAATCTATCTGTATCAGATGGAATATGAGCGTGGAGAAAAGACAAAGATCGCCAAGTTTTCTTATAAGAATGGAATGTTTTCAGCAATTGCAGAAACAACCGTAAAGGGGGCGATCCGGGATACGTTTGCTATTTCGGAAAGTGGGGGAGAACTTCGTATTCTGACAACAGATTCCCAAAATTCTTTATCCGGAAACCGCCTGTATCTGCTGGATGCGGATCTGAAAAAAGAGGGATTGCTGGAAAATATTGCAAAGGGAGAAGAGATTTATGCGGCACGGTATCTGGGAAATATAGCATATTTCATTACTTATCATAATACCGACCCGTTGTTTGCAGTAGATATTTCCGATCCGGCACATCCGAAGCCGCTGGGAAATGTGAAGATGACAGGATATTCCGATTATCTGCACCCGTTTGGAGATGGACTGTTGCTTGGCATCGGCTATGAAACCGATGCTAAGACAAGCGAGAAGACAGGGGTAAAACTGACAATGTTTGATATCTCCGATCCGATAAACCTCAGGATTTTGGATTCTGTGACGATAAACGAAGATTTCTGTAGTGCCGCAGAGAATTACAAGTGTGCATTTGTAGATACCGGACGTGGACTGGTCGGATTTGCGACAGAGACCTGGACCAAAACCAATTATAACAGGTATATGCTGTTTCAGTGGGATGGACGTCTTTTGTAAAGAAAATTTCCTTAAAGAGAACACAGCAGAAAATGGATACGTGGACCGGTGCAGAACAGATGAGGGGACTTTCTTCGGGTGACCGTTTTTATGTGCTTCATGTGGAACGGGATGATTTTCACTTATTTCGTATGATATGAAAAATGATTTCCAGGAGATTGAGACCCAAAAATATTAAAAAAGCATAAAAAATGAGATAAAAATGAAACTTTTTTGCACATTTTTCTTGAAAAAGCCTCTGATTTTTGTTACTATATGTTATAGTTAAGTAACAAAGTTGTAACAAATTGGAGGATAGGCATTGAAGTTTAAGGTTACATGGGGTAAGAAGCTGATCGCAGGTATTTTGCTGGCGGCAGTTGTAGTAGGGGGTACTGCAGCACCGGCAGAAGCAGCATCGAAGAATCATACCGCGGTTGTGGCACAGGATAATTACCGGAAAACATTGTGTAAGGGATTTCTGGGAAAGAGTTATGGCAGTGTGGTTGATGGAATCCGCTGTGACTGCAGTGGTTACACACGCGCAGCTCTGAATCGTCTGGAGAGTAAGGGACGGAAAGGGACTGCGCTGAAAAATGTCAGTGTTGGAGCACATTGTACCAGAGACTGGGTAAGTGGATCGAGTATTTCGTATACAACAGGGGTTGCAACAAAGGGTGCGATCCAGTGGAATTTCGGCACAAAGAAGTCTATTGGAAGAAAAAGCAGTGGGAAAAGCCTTTCCCAGTTGGAACTTGGAGATGTTGTTGTTTATGGAAAGGGTGGTTCTTCCTCCCATATAGCCATATATTTCGGAGAATTTTCTTCAATGGAAGCGGTAAAGGATTATCTGGAAGATATTGGGGTTTATGAGAAAGGAATGATTAAGAGATCTGCAGGAGATAAGTATAGTTACAGTGGCCGCACGATTGTGCATAAGTATGGAAACAGTAGGTACTGGCGGATTCATTCTACATGCAGCGGAATTATGATTGACAATGATATTGCAGGAACCAGCGGATACACATCTTCCTTTGGACAGTGGAAATGGACCTTTGATACCGGGATTCAGGTACAGTAAAAGAACAGACAAAAAGCTCTGCGTTTTCGAAATTTTCGAAAGCGCAGAGCTTTTTACATGGCAGATATTTAATCGACCAGTTTATCCAGTTCTTTGATGTATTCGGTTTCGCTCGAGAACTGATGGTTTGCTTTCTTGGCATACAGACCGACCGCTGTCTGGGATTTCTTGATTGCCTGCATGGTTCCGGCTCCGGCAACGCATCCGCCCGGACAAGCCATGCCTTCGAGCAGATAACCCGGATATTTGCCTAATGTGGCAAGCTTTAAAAGCTGACGGCATTCCTTTAATCCTTCGGCATTTGCCACCTTGATCTCCTGTTCCGGATGATCCCGTTTGATGACATCTACGACAGCCTGAGCAACGCCACCGGCAACGGCAAAGTTTCTTCCGTCGGTGGAAGCGTCACTTACACCATCCGGATCTTCTTCCATGTTTTCCAGATCCACATGTTTTGCATCAAAAATACCCGCCATTTCTTCAAAGGTGAGCACGAAATCTACTTCACTGCGGACGCTGCGTCGCATTGCTTCGAGTTTTTTAGCCGCACATGGTCCAATAAAGACAACCTTCGCATTTGGGTTATGCTTTTTGATAAGACGTGCAGTTAATGTCATCGGAGTCAGTGCCATGGAAATACAGTTGGCGTGATCCGGGAATAATTTCTTTGCCATGACAGACCATGCCGGACAGCAGGAAGTTGCCATGAATGGAAGTTCATCCGGCACTTCTTTTAAGAAATCTTCTGCTTCCTGCTTTGCGCACAGATCCGCACCGATTGCTACCTCAAAAACGTCTGCAAACCCGAGTTCTTTCATGCAGCACGCAGCTTGCCAGGGGTAACTTTTGGTCCGAACTGACCGACAAATGCAGGAGCGACAGCTGCATAAACCTTTTCACCGGACTGGATGGCACGGATGGTCTGGAAAATCTGGGATTTGTCAGCAATGGCGCCGAACGGACAGTTTACCAGACACTGACCGCAGGAAACACACTTGTCATAATCGATATTGCTTTGCCGTTTTCATCTGAAGTAATGGCATCCATACCGCACGCTTTGGCACATGGACGTTCCTGAATGATAATGGCGTTATAGGAGCAGACACTTGCACAGCGGCCGCACTTGATACATTTCTCCTGGTCAATGATAGATCTGCCGGTGGTACGGTCTAAGGATACGGCATCCTTTGGACAGACCTCCATACAAGGGTGTGCCAGACATCCCTGACAGCCGTCCGTTACATGCACACGTTTTGTGGGACAGGCATTGCAGGCAAATTTAATGACATTAATGAGAGGCGGAGTATAGTAAGTTTCTGCCTGGTCAGCAGCTTCAATGCCATCGGATACCGGGGCATGCTCTGCAGCACTGCGGTTTGGCAGGCCCATTGCCAGACGCAGGCGCTCGCCTACGATTGCACGCTCCAAAAATACATCGTTTCTGAAATTTCCGGTTTCTCCCGGAATAATCTTATATGGAAGTTCTTCCATACGTTCCTTTACAGGCCATTCGGTATGATAAGCCATACGGGCTACTTCTGTAAAAATTTTGTGACGGATTTCCTGAATTCGGGTTTCGACACCTCTCATGATAATTCCTCCTTGTGTTTGTAATGGATCATTGTAAAATAAAATTCTGCATTTCTATTAAGATAATACCAAGAAACTTACAGAAAAACCTGTTTTGTCATATTCCGGGGATATTGTAGCAAATAATACGCATACTCTCAATAAGTATGCTGTTCTTTTTGTAGAACAAATTGTATTTTGAGTGTTAATTACACGATAGTTTATATGATAACGAAACGATAGAAAGGACGGGGGATGGTTTGTGCAGAGGCAACCCGGCGATTTCTCTTGCATTTTAGAGGCCGTTGGAATTTTTTCAATTTTCAGCAAGCCTCGTACATGGATGTACGAGGCAGGTGGTCACTGAGCCCGGAAGGCGAATGACCACCGGTTGCGTCCGTCTGATAGCAATTAAAACAAAAATTCCTACAGCCTCTTAAATGCAACGAGCATGAGCCGGATTGCCTCTGCACAAACCATCCCCCGTCCTTTCGAGCCACTATGACATTATGCACAAAATCCCAGTTCTGTTTTTGTGAATGATTTTGACGGAAAATGATTGACGATGACAGAAAACCCCACTATAATGAAAACCATCAAATGAACGATTTTGAAAGATTGTGAACGAAAAAGAAAACAAAGGAGTGAGGCATATGCTTGCAGAAGAACGATTTTCAAGGATACTGTCCATAATAGAAGCGGAGGGCAGTGCCACAATACAGGAACTTATGACTGCACTTGACGCTTCAGAATCAACCGTCCGCCGGGATTTAATCACAATGGATGAGAATGGTCTTCTGACCAAAGTGCATGGCGGTGCAATCGCCAAACGGCCGAGTGTGAGTACACATGATGAGGACGTCAGAAACCGTAAGACGATGAATGCGGAACAAAAGAATGCAATTGCAAAGTATGCAGCATCCCTCATCCGCCCGGATGATTTTGTTTATCTCGATGCCGGAACATCCACCGAGGCGATGATCCCTTTTATTAAGGAGACGCAGGCGGTGTTTGTGACAAATGCCATCAGCCATGCAAAGCTTCTGGCGGAAAAGGGCTGCCGTGTTTATCTGCTGGGAGGCGAATTCAAATCCCAGACAGAGGCGATCGTCGGGGAGGAAGCCATGGAGATGCTTTCCAAGTATAATTTTACCAAAGGATTCTGGGGAACGAATGGAATCAGCGTCAGCAAAGGATATTCCACCCCGGAGATCAAGGAAGCCATGGTAAAGAAATATTCCATGAAGAATTGCAAACGCTGCTATATTCTGGCAGATGCCAGCAAGTTTGACCAGCTTTCCAGTGTGAAATTTGCTGATTTTGATCAGGCAACCATCTTAACAACGGAGCTGTACAAGCCGGCACTTAAAAAATATAAAAATATTGTGGAGGTGAAAGAATGATCTATACCGTAACATTTAATCCATCCATTGATTACATTGTAAATGTGGACAACTTTATGACCGGTGTGGTCAACCGTACCAGCAAGGAAATTATTTTTCCGGGAGGCAAAGGAATCAACGTTTCCATGGTACTGAAAAATCTTGGGGAAGAAAGCACCGCACTTGGTTTTATGGCAGGATTTACCGGAGATGCCATCACACGGCTTCTTCAGGAGAAAGGTGTTACCGCAGATTTTATTCACGTTACCGAAGGATTGTCCCGTATCAACGTAAAACTCCGGGCACAGACCGAGACGGAAATCAACGGACAGGGACCAAAGATTGCATCAGAAGATATCCGGAAGCTTTACGGAAAACTGGATGCATTGCAGGATGGCGATACACTGGTACTTGCCGGAAGCATCCCGGATACAATGCCGGAATCCATGTATATGGATATCATGGAACATCTGCAGAACAAGAAACTCAATATTGTAGTAGATGCGACCAGAGATCTGCTGATGAATGTACTTGCTTATCATCCGTTTTTGATCAAACCAAACAATCATGAGCTGGGAGAGATTTTCCACACGATAATCAATGATAAGGATGATGTTGTAACATATGCAAAACGCATGCAGGAAAAAGGTGCAAGAAATGTTCTTGTTTCCATGGCAGGCGACGGAGCGTCCTTGTGACGGAAGACGGTCAGGAGTTCCGGGCAGATGCACCGAAAGGAAAGCTTGTCAATTCGGTAGGCGCCGGAGATTCCATGGTGGCTGGTTTTATATATGGATATTTAAATGGTGGCAGCTATGCAGATGCGTTCCGCTACGGTGTATGTACCGGAAGTGCCAGTGCTTTTTCCGAAGAGCTGGCAACAAAAGAGGAAGTACTTGCATTGATGGATGCAAATAAAAAATTATTTTAAGGAGGTATACTATGAGAATCAGAGATTTGCTTGCAGCCGAGAGCATTGAACTGAACGGTTCTGCAGCCGGAAAACAGGATGTTTTAAACAAAATGGTTGATCTCATGGCAAAAAGCGGAAAAATCCGCGATGTGGAAACTTACCGTAAGGGAGTTTTTGCAAGAGAGGAAGAAGGAACAACAGGAATCGGAGAGGGGATTGCCATTCCACACTGCAAGTCGGATGCGGTCAAAGCGCCGGGGTTAGCAGCTATGGTTGTAAAAGATGGCGTGGAGTTTGAGGCACTTGACGGTGCGCCGGTTAATCTTTTGTTTTTAATTGCTGCACCAAACACCGAGGATAATGTACATCTGGAGGTGCTCAGCAAACTTCCGTACTTCTGATGGATGAGGATTTCACAAACGGACTGAAAAATGCGAAAACCGTAGATGAGTTCTTACAAGTCATTGATCATGCAGAAAGTGCAAAGGATGAGGACGAAAAAGAAGACGAAACCGGGGCAAAATACAAGGTACTTGCCGTAACCGGATGCCGACCGGAATCGCACATACTTATATGGCAGCGGAAGCTAGAGAAGCATGCGGCTGAGATGGGGATCACGATTAAGGTAGAGACCAGAGGTTCCGGCGGAGCAAGCATGTGCTTACCGATGAAGAGATCGCAGGAGCGGCCGCAATCATCGTTGCAGCCGACACCAAAGTTCCGATGGACCGCTTCGATGGGAAGAAAGTCATCGAGTGCAAGGTTGCAGACGGCATCAACAAGGCAGAGCAGCTGTTAAACCGTGCGGTAGCCGGTGATGCACCTGTCTACCATGCGGCAGAGGGCAGCAGAAAAGAAGAAAAAGCAGAAGGTGGTTCTACCGCACACATGATCTATACGCACCTGATGAGCGGGGTATCCCACATGCTTCCGTTCGTTATCGGCGGTGGTATCATGACAGCGATTGCATTTCTGATCGATACCCTGCTTGGCTATGGTGCAACGGGTGGATCGGCATTCGGTTCCTGCACCCCGTTATCCGCATTCTTCAAATATGCCGGTGGTCTGGCGATGGGACTGATGGTTCCGGTACTGGCAGGTTACATTGCATATTCGATTGCTGACCGGCCGGGACTTGCGGTAGGTTTTACAGGCGGTTTGTTAGCTTCGAGTGGTAATGCATTAGTCACCGGTTACAACTGGGCGGATTCCACAACCGGTTTCCAGAAATTTATCGCAGATTTGCATTCCAGGGAGCCAACGGTGGTAACACGGTTTCCGGTTTCCTCGGTGGAATCTTAGCCGGATTCCTTGCCGGATTTATTGTACTGTTCCTGAAAAAAGCGTTTTCAAAACTGCCGGCTTCCTTAGACGGAATCAAGCCGACACTGATTTATCCGTTACTTGGTATTTTAATCATCAGTATTCTGATGTGCTTTATCTTTAACCCGCTGATCGGACTGATCAATACCGGACTCAGCAATGGACTGACCGCAATCTCCGATGCAGGATATATTACCGTACTTGGTCTGATCCTGGGAGCAATGATGGCGATCGACATGGGTGGTCCAATCAACAAAGCCGCTTATGTATTTGGTACCGGCGTACTGGCAACTGCAAGCCAGATGATTGAAAAAGGTGCACAGCCAGGCGACCCGGCGGTGCAGGCATGTTACATTGCCATGGCAGCGATCATGTTGGTGGTATGGTTCCTCCAATCGGAATCGCACTTGCCTGCCAGTTCTTCCCGAAGAAATTTACAAAGGAAGAACGTGGATCAAAGGTATCCAACTTCGTTATGGGTGCTTCCTTTATTACCGAGGGTGCCATCCCATTTGCAGCAGCAGATCCGCTGCACGTAATTCCATGTACCTTGGTTGGTGCCGGAGTTGCCGGATTTTTATCCGCACTGTTTAAGTGCACACTGATGGCTCCGCACGGTGGAATCTTTGTATTTGCAACGGTAGGCCATCCACTGTTATACATCCTTGCATGGGCTGTCGGCTCTGTTATTACAGCCGTAATGCTTGGCGTAATCAAAAAGGATGCAGCATAATAAATCCATTTGACAGGAGATACACACAAAAAGCTTCCTTCGGAAACGGAGGAAGCAACAACAAAAAGAAAAGGAGAATGATCATGAAAGAATTTACGTATACCATCAAAGACGAGCAGGGAATCCACGCAAGACCTGCAGGAGAACTGGTGAAAGCCGCAGCCGCATATCCATGCAAAGTAACCATCAGTAAAGATGGTAAGGAAGTTGACGCCAAGAGAATCCTCGGTGTTATGGGGCTTGGTGTTAAATGCGGACAGGAAATCGTATTAAAGACGGATGGAGACCAGGAAGAGGAAGCAATTGCAGCACTTGGCAAATTCTTAGAGGAGAAGCTGTAAGAAACAGTTCCGCAACCGTTTACGGAGAATGAATCAGCAAAAGGATGAGGTGACGCTATGACAATTCAGGGTAAAAGCGTATACAGCGGGTGGCAATCGGCCGCCTTGCCATTTATCAGAAATCAGAAAATCAGGTGAAGCGGGAGAAAATAACCGATACCGCGAAAGAAATCAAACGTTTTGAAGATGCCAGGGAGACAGCAAAACAGCAGTTGGCGGGACTTTATGAAAAAGCGTTAAAGGAAGTCGGTGAAGTCAATGCTGCAATTTTTGAAGTACATCAGATGATGCTGGAAGATCTCGATTATGTAGAATCTATCACAAATATGATCGAAGGTCAGCAGGTAAATGCAGAATATGCCGTGGCATCCACAGGAGATACGTTCTCCGAAATGTTTGCAGCGATGGATGATGACTACATGCGCGAGCGTTCAGCAGATGTCAGGGATGTGTCTAATCGCGTGGTTTCCATTTTACAGGGCAACGGAGGAAATGGTCTGGACGCCGATGAACCGGTGATTTTACTTGCCGATGATCTGGCACCGAGTGAGACGGTACAGCTTGATAAATCAAAGGTACTTTCTTTTGTTACCCGTCATGGTTCCACCAATTCCCATACCGCGATTCTGGCCCGTACTATGAATATTCCGGCATTGATCGGAGTAGATTTTCCGGAAGACGTCAATGGAAAAATGGGTATTGTGGATGGTTATGAAGGAAAAATCATCATCGATCCACCGGTATCTGTGATGGAGGCTTATCAGAAGAAAAAAGCAGAGGACGAAGAAAAGAAACGTCTGCTGCAGGAACTCAAAGGCAAAGAAAACATCACAAAGGATGGAACAAAAATTAACCTGTATGCCAACATTGGAAGCGTTGGGGATGTGGCATCGGTACTGGCAAATGATGCCGGCGGCATCGGACTGTTCCGAAGCGAATTCCTTTATCTGGAGAGCAGGGATTATCCAACCGAGGAAGAACAGTTTGCAGCATACCGCAAGGTAGCCGAGGCAATGGCAGGAAAGAAAGTCATCATCGTACACTCGATATCGGTGCGGACAAGCAGGTGGATTATTTCGGACTCGACAAAGAAGATAATCCGGCAATGGGTTACCGTGCGATCCGTATCTGCCTTGACCGCCGCGAGGTATTCAAGACACAGCTTCGTGCACTGTATCGGGCAAGCTATTACGGAACCATCGCCATCATGTTCCCGATGATCATTTCTGTCACAGAGGTACAGACCATAAAGAAGATCATCGAGGAAGTGAAAAAAGAACTGGATGAGGAAAAGATTCCGTACAAGGATGTCGAGCTTGGTATTATGATCGAGACTCCGGCAGCTGTCATGATGTCCGAAGAACTGGCACAGGAAGTGGATTTCTTCTCTGTCGGAACGAATGATCTGACACAGTATACACTGGCGATCGACCGGCAGAATCCAAAGCTTGATAACATTTATGATTCCCATCATCCGGCAATCTTAAAGATGCTGAAGATGATTGTAGACAATGGTCACAAGGGTGGCTGCTGGGTTGGTATCTGTGGAGAACTTGGGGCAGATACCACGCTGACCGAGACCTTCCTTCGTATGGGATATGATGAGCTTTCTGTCAGCCCATCCATGATTCTGAAGGTTCGACAGGAGATCCGTTCGCTGGATCTGAAAGCGTAAAAGAGTGGCTGACTTTAACAGCCGATACAAGGGAGTATTTTATATAGTATAGAAAAGCGGCACGTGTTGTGCCGCTTTTTCATTGATCAATTGTCAATCACATGATGGTTTAACCATTTCCGGGAGTGGAAACGGATGGAGAAAATGATCGCGCGCAGCGTCCAGTCGGAAAACATACCGATCCAGACAGCAATCGGGCCGAATCCCCATACCCGGCAGAGATAAATGCACAGGCTTACCCGGCACAGCCACATGGTGCAGCAGGAGGTAATCATGGAGAATTTTACGTCACCTGCAGCGCGCATACCATAGGGTGGGATGAAGGAAAGTACCAGGAAACTGGCTTTACGATCGTGATGAAGCTTATCATGAAAAGCACAGTTTTGCGCTGGCAGGTTCCATTCCGGCAAGCATGGTAATCGGTTTGGTCAGTGCAAAAACGAGCAGGCAGCTTGCGATGATGACTGCCTCTGACAGCCAGGACAATTTCTTAATATAATAGATGGCCTCATCTTTGCGCCCTGCACCCAGGCACTGACCGACCACGGTCATCAGTCCGATTCCGATACCTATGGCAGCAATACCGTTTAAGTTTTCCAGAATATTGGTCATTGCCTGCGCGGCAATCGCTACGGTTCCAAGTGTGGAAACCGTAGACTGGATGGCAAGTTTACCGAACTGAAACATACTGTTTTCAATACCGGACGGAATTCCGATAAACAGAATTTTTTAATCAGATACCAGTCGGGGCGGATGGCAAAATAGTTGCGGATGCAGATCGGTTCATTGTTATTGCGCAGCTGCCAGATGACAACGACCGCGCAGAAAATACGTGAAATCAGGGTAGAGATTGCAGCACCTTCGACACCCATACCCAGTCCAAAAATCAGAATCGCATTTCCACCAATGTTCATGAAGTTAGAAATTACGGAAATAATCATAGGATTTCGGCTGTTATTCTGGGAGCGCATAATAGAAGCTCCGGCATCGTAGAGTCCGATAAACGGGAAGGAGAGCAGGGTAAAGAAGAAATAGATCTGGGAGTTGGTCATGACATCGCGTTCTACTTTTCCAAAAATCACATGCAGCAGTGGATCACGGAAGATCAGACAGAACGCAGAAAGAGCCACGGACAGGATGACCATGACAAATAAAACCTGCCTTGCAGAGCGGTTGGCATCTTTTTTGTTTTGGCTGCCGAGATATTGGGAGCACAGGATTGCACCTCCGGCGGAAAGCGCAGACAGTGCCTGAATGACAAGAATATTGATGGAATCCACCAGAGAAACGGCGGAGATGGCTGCAGATCCGACGTTGCTGACCATCATTGTGTCGGCGGTTCCCATTAAAGAAGAAAGCAGCTGTTCCACAATGATGGGAATCAGTAGCTTTCTTAATTCAAAATTGTTATATAAATGTTGTGTGTTATCGCGCATAAATAAAATCCTCTTTTCTACCCTCAGATGTTATTTTAGCACGATATTTTTCAATGGAAAAGGGGTTATTCGATTACCAAAAGCAGAGCCATCTTAAACTGCTCGTCTGCGGTCACACTGTGCAGACCATCTTTCTCAAAACGGAAATTTTCTCCGGCTGAGATTACATGATCCCTGCCTCATAATTGATGGTTGCTTTTCCGTCCAGTGCGAAAATAATCGCATTGCCTGGTGCGCGATGTGGAGTCAGCCCGGTTCCTTTGTCGAATGCCATGAGCACAAACTTCATTGTGTCGGTGCTTGCTACATCAAGATTACTGATGCTTCCTTCTTCATAGGAAATCAGATCCTTTAATTTCATTACTTCTCCTGCTTTTACCAAATTGTTCATAATAGCCTCCTGTTTGATAATGATTTCTGTGTAAATAGCTCCGGTGTCGCTTTGCACACCGCAGAGTGTGCCACCTGGAATGACCAGCAGATCGCCTTTGACCAGGTCTTTGTTTGTCGCATCGGTACCGATTAGAAACGTACCTTTGCCATCTCTGTCGTTCTGTTATTACAGAATTATGATTTTTGAAAATTTAAAAATATACAATATAAAATGAAAAATGTCTGTTGTTATAATCACAATTTTGCGACTTGACAAGTATGGCTTTTTAATCATATTCTAAAATTATAGCAGAACATTGCAAAACGAGAAAGGAACAATCATGGAACAACATAAAACCGGCACACTTTATCTGTGTGCACCCCCATCGGAAATCTTGAGGATATTACGTACCGCGTACTGCGGACACTCAAAGAGGTGGATCTGATTGCGGCAGAGGATACGAGAAACTCCATCCGGCTGCTCAACCATTTCGAGATTAAGACGCCGATGACAAGCTATCACGAATACAACAAAATTGAAAAAGCCTACCAGCTTGTTGCAAAAATGCGGGAGGGCAAAAATATTGCTTTGATCACAGATGCAGGGACACCGGGCATTTCCGATCCGGGGGAGGATATTGTGCGCATCTGCTATGAAGAAGGCATTCCGGTCACTTCGCTGCCGGGCGCAGCCGCCTGCATTACAGCACTGACCATGTCAGGACTTCCGACACGCCGGTTTGCATTCGAGGCTTTTCTCCCGAAAGATAAGAAAGAGCATCAGCGGTACTTGAGGAGTTAAAAACAGAGACGCGCACGATTATTATTTATGAGGCACCTCATCATCTGGTGAGGACTCTGCAGGAACTGCACGATACCCTCGGCGGAGACCGCAGGCTTACCATCTGCCGGGAACTGACGAAGCGTCACGAGGAAAAACTGCAGATGACACTGGCAGACAGTCTATCCTATTATGAAGTCAATGAGCCACGTGGGGAGTATGTGCTTATCATTGCCGGCCGTTCCCGCGAAGAGATGAAAAAGGAGGAACAGGCCGGATGGGAAGCACTTTCCCTGGAGGAACACATGGCGCATTACGAGTCCCAGGGGATTGACCGCAAGGAAGCCATGAAACGTGTCGCAAAAGACCGTGGGGTCAGCAAGCGCGATATCTATCAGGCACTGTTAAAATAAAAAAGATCAATGGACTTTATTTTAGCTGATCCCGCACGGTTTCTTCGAGAACGGAAAAAGGCGAAGGACCGGTGCGAAGGATTGCTTCGTGAAATGCAGACACCGAAAAGCTTTTGTTTTCGAGCGCAAGCTGTTCACGCATCTGGCGGAATTTCAGATAGCAACATAATATTTTAGGTAGTTTCCCGGTTCTTCGAGGATCAGATCCGTGATTCTGTTTACCGTGGCAGTATCATCTACGCCGTATTCGCTCCAGAATGCGGCGGTTTTTTCTTTTTCCCATCCAAATAATGAATTCCGATATCCGCAGTGGCATAGAGGCTGAGTGTTGCAGCCTGGTTGTGCTGTAACAACGAAGCGAGATCCGGATCAAGTCCGGCATAATAGAAAGACTGCATTTCCGTGTAGGTTGCCCAGCCTTCGGTGTAACCCGGATAGTTGAGGAGGGAGAGGACTTCCGGAGCACCATAGGAGGAGGTGCAGATGGTCTGGTACAGATGACCGGGATATCCTTCATGCGCAAGCGTTGTAAAGTAATAGATATCCGTATCATTTTTAGCATCGTTTATGTAGATCCGGTTATGTGAAATATCATCAATCGGAGCCGTAATATAAAAGGCGGGAGCAAGTACTCACTGAGTGCCGGATCAACGTGGCAGATTTCCACTTCTGTCTGTGGTGGTGCCGGGAAGTCAGTAAGGATTTCTTTTTGCAGCCGGGAAAGCATGGCATTTTCCTCTTTCAAGGCAGCATCGGGTTTCGGAGACTGGGAAGCAAGTTTCGGATTTTTTTCCAAAAGATTCTGACAGAACGTGAGATCTTCCCGCCGGGCTTTGGTAATCTGGGAAAACAGATCTTCCACGCTGTCATCACAGCCCGTATCTGCAGACACGACCGCCTCGTAATAGGCTTTTCCTTCCGGGAAGTTACAAAGCCCCCAGTTGTTATGTCCCCGTCCCAGCAGCATGGTAAGTCCTTTGATCATCTGGCTGTAAGCCGGAATGACATGATCACTCAGAACTTTGGAATGTTGCTTCAAATAAGCATTCTTTTGGGTATCCGTAAGCCCATCCATGGCATTTAACCGATTGGAAAACGTATCGATCAGAAAATTGTCATCGGGATGTTCGGTGAAAACTTCACACCCTTCAATGACTTTTAAGCAGGCTTCATCGGACATGAAAAGTCCTGCATCGGCTTTCTTTTGTTCATAATCTAAAATCCCTAAAAAATAAGTATCCATCTGCGACAACAGTCCGAGATAATCTTTAATATCTCTGGTATTGCGGAAAGTATACTCTGCCAGAAGCACAGGCAGCTGTGAGGTGACACCACCGGAAGGGGTCAGAGGTTCATCGTAATAGGGATAGGCAGCAAGGTTCTGCTGGCGTGAAATATAATCGGAAAGCAGCCGGCAGGTCAGGCGGTCTTTTCCTTTGAGAGAGCGGTGAGAATATTTTTTGAGTTCTTCCGAAAGTTTTTTGAGCTGTCTGGCCTGGTTATGAGGCTGTCACCGGACAGACTGCCAAGCGTGATCTCATAAGAGTCAATGCCGGCAGCTTTTGGATCTTTTAGCGTAAAGTGCAGATTCATGGTGTTGGATTTCATCTCTTCGCGAAAAAGCGTGGTACAAAATTCAGAAAAGAACCGGTACTTTTTCCGGCAGGGGAGAGGATGGCTGCATAAATAATGGAGAGCACCGCAGCCAGAAAAATACCCACGGAAAGCATCCGGTGTTTTTTCAAAAGATGTTTCATACCAGAAACTCCTGTAAGAAAACTTAAGAAAATTTATGCGGGGAAAGCCTGGGCTATGCCTTTCCTTTTGGGTTTATCCGGTAATTGCAAAAGGAATATGAAAAAAGCAAAGCCCATACAATGATTTAAGAAGCAAACAGGAGGCGCGGATGAACTATTTATGGGGTGGAATGATTCTTGTCGGGGTGGTGTATGCTGCAATGACTGGAAATCTTGGAGCAGTGACCGACCAGGCACTTGCTTCGGCAAAGGAAGCGGTAAGCCTTTGCCTGACAATGACAGGTGCCATGGCATTCTGGGTAGGACTTATGAAGATTGCGGAAAAAGGGGGGATGGTAAACCGCGCGGCATCTGCAATGGAACCGATACTACGTTTTTTGTTTCCGTCAGTTCCGGAAAATTCCGCAGCAGGCAGATATATGGCAACGAATATGGTGTCCAATTTTCTGGGGCTGGGCTGGGCGGCAACCCCGGCAGGAATTTCTGCATGAAAGAGTTAAAGCGGCTGCAGAAAATGTCAAATCAGGCGACAGACGCGATGTGTGATTTTCTTATCATTAATATTTCTTCCCTGCAGCTGATACCTGTGAATATCATTGCATATCGCAGCCAGTATGGAGCCGTAAGTCCGGCTGCAATTGTAGGACCGGCCATCATTGCCACTAGTATTTCCACGTTGGCAGCTGTCATTTTCATCAAGCTCCGGCAGCATTTGGAGGGTGGAAAAATGAATTTGATTCTGTACTTATCCGAGGCAGTCATTCCGATTCTGGTATTGCTCATTGTGGGAAATGGCCTGATGCACCGGCAGCATGTATATGAGGATTTCCTGGAAGGGGCAAAAAGCGGAATCCGCACAGCAGTGGAGATTATGCCGACACTAATCGGACTGATGGCAGCAGTAGGTATTTTGCGGGCTTCGGGTTTTTTGGATTTTATTTCCGGGTGGCTTGGAAAATTAATGGCGGCGACAGGATTTCCGACCGAGCTGATCCCGGTTGCTGTGGTAAAAATGTTTTCTTCCTCTGCAGCAACGGGACTTTTACTGGATATCTACAAAACACATGGTGCAGATTCGATGCTGGGACGTGCGGCATCGGTTATGCTCAGCAGCACAGAGACCATTTTTTATACCATGTCGGTTTATTTTATGTCGGTAAAAGTAAAAAGACAAGATATACACTTCCGGGAGCCCTTTTTGCAACCACTGTCGGAATTGTGGCAAGTGTATTTCTTGTGTGGAAACCTGAAGTTGTAAGAATCGTGTTATTGTTCGCATGGCAACCTGTGTGTAGCAGCAAAATTGTCAAAAAATATCCGGATTATGATAGAAATATGTTGACTTTAAACATATTTTAGTTCAGAATAAAAAGCAGAAGATACAGAGATTTGTATGTTACAACAGAGAGGAAGTATATAATATGGCATTTGGAAAAAAGACAGACAGAGCCGGTCTGCAGGCCGTTCTGGAATTGAAAAATGTAGATTATTCAAAAGATCCGGAGATACAGCAGCTGTATACCCGTCTGGTGAACGGACGCAGCCAGTTCGGTCAGATCTTGGCAAAGAATGCATCCGCATCGTTACAGATCGCAGAGGTTGTGGATGCCTTAAAAGATTATAATTCCAAGATGGAATCTGTTTCACAGCAGATCGCACAGGCATCGGAGGACGCTACGCAGTCTGCGTCAGAAAGTTCGCGTGTGGCAGGGGAGGTTTCCAACCAGCATGAGGAACTGACCAATACGATATTGTCTGCATCGGAAGAATCTGCAGCGATTTACAAAAACATCGAAGAGGGACAGCAGGAGCTGACGGCTATCCGCGATCTGTCCGATAAGACGATCAGTGAATCAAGTACCATGAAACAGAATATGGAGAAGCTTTTTGACATTATCAGTAATATGAATGAAGTCATTGAAGGGATCAACTCCATTTCCAGCCAGACCAATCTGCTGGCACTGAATGCATCCATCGAGCAGCCCGTGCAGGAGAAGCCGGAAAAGGATTTGCAGTAGTTGCGGAAGAGATCCGTAAACTTGCAGAACAGACCCAGAACATGACAGCCAACATGAGTGAATTCGTGGAGCGTATCAAAGAAGCATCCGCAAAGAGTTCAGACAGTGCAAACACCGCGGTGGAGGCACTTGGGGATATGAGCGAGAAGATTAATTCTGCATGGGAGATCAATGATGCGAACCAGAAGAGTGTGGGAAAGATTTCCGATTCCATCAGTTCCCTGGCAGCTGTCAGCGAAGAGATTTCAAGTTCCATGGATGAGATGGCAAATCAGGCGAACCATATCCAGCAGCAGTGTGAGCAGCAGCAACAGGATGCGCAGAGACTGGAAGAACTCCGGGAGAATTTAAAAGACGCAACAACACCGGCATACCAGATATTGGATGATCTGGAGAATGCAAAGCAAATTGCCGGAGAGATGAAGAAAGATGTATTTTATAATACAGAGGCTGTATAGTAGCAACTGGCATCCTTATTATAAGAATATTAAAAATATCAATTTGCCATATAGCACAGGAAATCAGACAGGGGTTGTCACACAGTGACAGCCTCTTTTTTCCCTGTTTGCGGAGAAAGGAGAAAAAATGGAAGCAACGGAACAGTTTTTGCAATGGGTGGAGGAATCGGGCAACATTGTATTTTTTGGTGGAGCAGGGGTATCGACCGAGAGCGGAATCCCGGATTTCCGTAGTGTGGACGGTTTGTATAATCAACAGTATAAGTATCCGCCGGAGACTATTTTAAGCCATAGTTTTTACCGGCAGAATCCGGAAGAGTTCTACCGGTTTTACCGGAACAAAATGCTCTGTCTGGATGCGCAGCCAAATATCACCCATTTCAAGCTGGCAGAGCTGGAAAAAGCAGGAAAACTGAAAGGGGTCGTGACCCAGAATATCGATGGCCTGCATCAGAAAGCCGGAAGTAAAAACGTCATGGAACTGCACGGAAGCGTATTGCGCAATTACTGCGAACGCTGTGGACAGTTTGTCAGCGCGGAAGATATTCTCCACTCGGAAGGGGTTCCGGTCTGTCCTGTCTGTGGTGGTCCGGTGAAACCTGACGTAGTGCTTTATGAGGAAGGGCTGAACCAGAAAACACTGCAGGATGCGGTATTTTATATCAGCCATGCGGATATGCTGATTGTGGGAGGAACTTCGCTTGCCGTATATCCGGCAGCCGGTCTGATTGATTATTACAGGGGAAATAAGCTTGTTTTGATTAATAAGAGTGCAACTCCAATGGATGCGCGTGCGGATCTTCTTATCCAGGATGGACTTGGAAATGTCTTTTCACAGATCAAGTGTTAGCCAGAGAAAATAATAGACAATTGCGCTCCTGCCGTCGCGGGTTTTACAATTGTCTATAAGGGGAGAAAAAGAAGGAGACCAGCTATGAATCAGTACCAGTATGAAGTGGGAGATATTGTGAAATTAAAAAAGCCACATCCGTGTGGCAGCCATGAATGGGAGATTTTGCGCGTGGGCGCGGATTTCCGCCTGAAATGCACTGGCTGTGGACATCAGATGATGGTGACACGCAAGCTTGTGGAAAAAAATACAAGAGGCTTGCGGAAGCCGGAAAATCTCAATATATAAAAATTGCTTCTTTAGATACCATTAAAAGCAGTATCTGGAGAAGCAATTTTTCTGTTATAAAGGCTTGCGCGCCTTAATCTTTGTAAATTCGATAATTTCTTTCTTATCCTCTTCGGATATCTTGTTAAAATAAAAAAGCAATTCTTTTTCCAGAATTCGTATGAAACATGTACTTTTTTTATTCGCGGGATCATTAAAAAATTCAAGAAACTCAGATAAGTCTTCGCTGGACTGGGAAGGAACCGGTGCATCATAGGAAACTTCACGGTCAATATCAACGGTCAGATGCATGAGATCGTCAATCGAAATGTTGTATAGACCCGCCAATTTGTATAATGCTTCGGCATCCGGTGTCCGTCTGCCAGTTTCATAATGGCTGTATGTCTGGCGGACAATACCAAGTACCGCGGCTACATAATCCTGCGTGTAATTATTTACCTTTCTCAGTTCTTTCAATTTCTGAGGAAGTTTTTTTCACTCATAATAAAATACCACCTTTTCTTAAAATTAGTCTATTTTTTCACATATCATGAAATGTTACAGATAGTAGCTATTGATAAAACAGAAGTTAATTTATTGTGGGAAGTGGAAAAATAGTCATATAGTTACAGAATGTTGCATAAAAATGTAAAATATGCACAAAAATAAACGGTTTTTAAACGAACGAGAATGGAGAAATTAGATAAAAAGTAACAAAATGTAGCAATTATAAAAAACAGAGGTTAACAAAGTGTAGCAAACAGACGATATAAAAGATACAAAACGTAGCAAAAAGGTTTTGCGTGCATGGAGGTAAAAAATGCTGAAACTTTCATTGAAACAGGGACAATACGTAAATATTGGGGATGACATCCGTGTGGTTTATGTAGGTGGTTCGGGTAATCACGCAAGGCTGCTCATTGATGCCCCGAGAGAACTCAATATTGCCAGAAGTACCACGGAAGAAAATCCGGCACGAAAGAGAGAAACCTATTATGCAGAGCCGGGCATTTCCAGAGAGGCACAGCAGGAAATTAAGAGAATCCTGTGGAACGAGCGGATGAAGGCAGAGGCAAAGAAAGATGCAGAGAGTTTGAAAGATAAATTTAACTCCTGATCTGTTTTAAATTCTGGTAATAGGCGGGGCACACCCGGGACGCTTCGCTTATTTGATACAAGGTCGCAAAGCATCAAAAGATGCTTGTGACGCGTTACTGCAAAGTGACGCAATAAGAACACCTTAGGAAAAGGATTTCCAGAGGAAAAAACAATAATACCCCACAAAGTGGGAGTTCAAGGAGGATTCTATTATGAGTATGGTAGTACAACACAACATGCAGGCAGCAAACGCAAACAGAATGCTTGGTATCACATCCGGAGCACAGGCTAAGTCAACCGAGAAGTTATCTTCCGGTTACAAGATCAACCGTGCAGCAGATGATGCAGCAGGACTTACCATTTCCGAGAAGATGAGAAAGCAGATCCGCGGACTGGACAAGGCATCTTCTAATGCACAGGACGGTGTATCTTCTGTACAGACCGCTGAAGGTGCTTTAACAGAAGTTCACAGCATGTTACAGCGTATGAATGAGCTGCAGTTCAGGCAGCAAACGGAACAAACTCTAAGGATACAGACCGTAAGGCGATCCAGGACGAGATCGACCAGTTAAATACAGAGATCGACCGTGTTGCAGAGACAACCAAATTCAATGAAATTTACCTGTTAAAGGGTGATGACGGTGAGAAGACAATTAATCTTAAGGCACATGATGCCGGATTAAAGGGAACTCTGACCGATAATGGTGATGGAACAGCTACATTTAAAATGGATGCATTGAAGGCTGGAGATAAAGTTTCAATCGGAGGCCAGACGTTTTCCATTGGAGCATCTACAAAAGAATTAAAGGACATGTTGACAACTGCTGATATTGATACAAAGCACCAGGATGTTGTGGTAAATGGAGATACTTATAAATATGTGGCTGCAAAAGCAGCAGTTACAACTGGTACAAAGGCAGATGGAAATGCAGCTGGATGGTATAAAGACGGAGTTGTACCAGCGGATACTGGTGCCGGAATTGTAGCAGATGCAGATTATGCGGATGCAGCTGAATTTAGTACAAAGGTAACATCTGGAACTGTTAAAGTAGGTACGACGGAACTGTCCCTTATTGCAGATAAGGATAATGATGGAGTTGATGATAACAACAAAAATGTAATCACTAAAGAAAAAGCATATAGTCTTGCAGCAGCTGAATTATTGAAAGCAAACCAGATTGGTGATACTCAGAATCAGGCAAAGGTGGGTATTGATAAAAACTATACTGCAATGACACTTGCAAATGCAACTAATACAATTGAAATTCATACGGGAACTGCAAAAGTTGCCAACACATTAAGTTTCAGCCTCCATGTAGGTGCAGATGCTGACATGACAAACAAGATCACAGTTGACATTGACACCATGAACTCCGAAAACCTTGGAATCAAGGGCTTAAACGTAACGGACAAGAACGGTACAGCAGCAACCTACGCAATCGACGCTATTTCCGATGCAATCTCTAAGGTTTCTTCCCAGAGATCTGCACTTGGTGCTGTACAGAACAGATTAGAGCACACCATCGACAACCTGGATAATATTTCCGAGAATACCTCTTCTGCTGAGTCTCGTATCCGTGATACAGATATGGCAAAAGAGATGGTAAACTACAGCAAGAACAACATTCTTGCACAGGCTGGACAGTCTATGCTCGCACAGGCTAATCAGTCTAATCAGGGTGTACTTTCTCTGTTACAGTAAAAGTAAATATGGTCATTACACATCAAAAGGGACTCTTCGGAGCCCCTTTTGGTGTGTGTTTATACTTTTACTGGCATAGAATTTAATGCCTCTTCGTATTCATCTGAAGTGTAATTCCAGTTAAAATTTTTTCTTTTGGAACGTTATATTTGATCATATTTTGAATTGCATCAATTCTACCCTTGGCTTCGCCTTGTTCCAGTAATTCCTCGGACCGTAACTTCAAAATCTTACCACCCATAATCTCACCCAATCCTTTCCTGATAGCATTATCCTCTGGGATAATATAATCTGCGATTTTCTCAATTAAAACAATCATGTCCATATAAAGATGTGACTTTTGTTCTTTTTCGGACGCGTACTCTAACCTTCGGTTGATCTCCCGGAAATCGTCCAGCAGATGCTTCACCTTTTTCGAATTTGTTCCATTATGTTTCAAAAATGCTCATATCGTAAGATATGAATTACGGGAAG
>ENA-OQAS01000439-OQAS01000439.1-human-gut-metagenome-genome-assembly--contig:-NODE-439-length-21766-cov-2.458339_pt1 | contig 21766 bp, 24 predicted proteins | sample MGYA00242733_ERZ504523 | MGnify/ENA primary metagenome ERZ504523 (study PRJEB26092, sample SAMD00036239) | human gut metagenome | host: Homo sapiens | study: EMG produced TPA metagenomics assembly of...
ACTTTTTTGCGATATACTACAATAAACAAGCGTGCGAAAAACGATGCACTGTTTTTCTGCGCATTTTAAACAGAACTTGTTTAAAATCGTAACCAATTATTACTTCATAGGAGGTGAAAGAGATGCCAACATTTAACCAGTTAGTAAGAAAAGGTCGTCAGACAGCTGTAAAGAAATCTACTGCACCGGCTCTCCAGAAAGGATACAATTCTTTGAAGAAAAGAGCTACAGACACATCTGCACCGCAGAAGAGAGGTGTGTGTACAGCAGTTAAGACAGCTACACCGAAGAAACCGAACTCAGCTCTCAGAAAGATCGCCAGAGTACGTCTTTCAAACGGAATCGAAGTAACAAGCTACATCCCAGGAGAAGGTCACAACCTTCAGGAACATAGCGTTGTTCTTATCCGTGGAGGAAGAGTAAAGGACCTTCCGGGTACAAGATACCATATCGTTCGTGGAACACTTGATACAGCAGGTGTTGCAAAGAGACGTCAGGCTCGTTCTAAATACGGAGCAAAGAGACCAAAAGACGCAAAGAAATAAGCACTTGATTTTAGTGTAAAACGAAACTAAATCGTATCACAAACAGAACTATGAGAATAGTTGGTTGCGGGTTTAATTCAGATATCGCCTGCCACGTGGCAGATCGGAGATTGTCCCGCCAACGATACACATAGAAAGACACATGTGAGTACCGATGAATTATTCACGCAAAGCAAAGCTTTGCCAATATGTATAAGGAGGGAAGAACCGTGGCACGTAAAGGACATACTCAGAAAAGAGACGTATTAGCGGATCCGTTATACAACAACAAGGTAGTTACAAAGCTTATCAACAACATCATGCTTGACGGTAAGAAAGGTGTAGCTCAGAAAATTGTATACGGAGCATTTGACAAAGTCGCAGAGAAGGCTGAAAAACCAGCTATCGAAGTATTTGAAGAAGCAATGAACAACATCATGCCTGTACTTGAAGTAAAGGCAAGACGTATCGGTGGAGCTACTTATCAGGTACCGATCGAGGTAAGAGCAGACAGAAGACAGGCTCTTGCACTTCGCTGGCTTACACTGTACTCTCGTAACAGAGGCGAGAAGACAATGGAAGAAAGACTTGCAAATGAAATTCTTGATGCGGCTAACAACACTGGCGCATCTGTAAAGAAGAAAGAAGACATGCACAAGATGGCAGAAGCAAACAAAGCATTTGCTCACTATCGTTTCTAATTATAGGAGGAAAAAATCTTGGCTGGAAGAGAATATCCATTAGAGAGAACCAGAAATATCGGTATTATGGCGCATATTGATCTGGTAAGACCACTCTTACAGAGCGTATCTTATACTATACCGGTGTTAACTATAAGATTGGTGATACTCATGAAGGAACTGCTACCATGGACTGGATGGAACAGGAGCAGGAAAGAGGTATCACGATCACTTCAGCAGCTACAACATGTCATTGGACACTTGAAGATCATACAAAACCGAAAAAAGGTGCTCTTGAGCATCGTATCAATATCATTGATACTCCGGGACACGTTGACTTCACTGTAGAGGTTGAACGTTCACTTCGTGTACTGGATGGTGCTGTAGGTGTATTCTGTGCTAAGGGTGGTGTTGAGCCTCAGTCAGAAAACGTATGGCGTCAGGCAGACACATACAACGTACCAAGAATGGCCTTCATCAACAAGATGGACATCTTAGGTGCAAACTTCTACAACGCTGTAGAACAGATTAAGACAAGATTGGGTAAGAACGCTATCGTTCTTCAGTTACCAATCGGTAAAGAAGATGATTTCAAGGGAATCATCGACCTTATGGAAATGGAAGCTTACATCTACAATGATGACAAGGGTGATGACATCACAGTATGTGAAATCCCGGATGACATGAAAGAAGATGCTGAGCTTTACCATACAGAACTGGTTGAAAAGATCTGTGAATTGGATGACGAACTTATGATGATGTATCTTGAGGACGAATCCCGACAGTAGATCAGCTCAAAGCAGTTCTTAGAAAAGCTACATGTGAGTGTACAGCAGTACCGGTTTGCTGTGGATCTGCTTACAGAAACAAGGGTGTTCAGAAGCTTCTGGATGCAATCGTTGAATATATGCCGGCTCCGACAGACATCCCGCCAATCCAGGGTGTTGACGAAGATGGTAATGAAGTAGTAAGACATTCTTCAGATGAGAACCTTTCTCTGCACTTGCATTCAAGATCATGACAGACCCGTTCGTAGGTAAGCTTGCATACTTCCGTGTATATTCAGGAACTATGAATTCAGGTTCTTATGTATTGAACGCTACAAAGAATAAAAAAGAACGTGTTGGACGTATCCTTCAGATGCATGCTAACAAGAGAATGGAATTGGATAAAGTATATTCAGGAGATATCGCAGCAGCGATTGGATTCAAGTTTACAACTACAGGTGATACAATCTGTGATGAACAGCATCCGGTAATCCTTGAATCTATGGAATTCCCAGAACCAGTTATCGAGCTCGCTATCGAGCCTAAGACAAAAGCTTCTCAGGGTAAACTTGGTGAATCTCTTGCAAAACTTGCAGAAGAAGACCCAACATTCCGTGCTCATACTGATCAGGAAACAGGTCAGACAATCATCGCCGGAATGGGAGAACTTCATCTTGAAATCATCGTAGACAGACTTCTTCGTGAATTCAAGGTAGAAGCTAACGTAGGTGCTCCGCAGGTTGCATACAAAGAGTCCTTCACAAAAGCAGTTGATGTTGACAGCAAGTATGCTAAACAGTCAGGTGGACGTGGACAGTACGGACACTGTAAGTTAAATTTGAACCAATGGATGTCAATGGTGAAGAAACATACAAATTCGATTCTACTGTTGTCGGTGGTGCAATTCCGAAGGAATACATTCCGGCTGTAGGCGAAGGTATTGAAGAAGCCATGAAAGCTGGTATCCTTGGTGGATTCCCTGTAGTAGGTATTCATGCAACCGTATATGATGGTTCTTACCATGAATCGATTCTTCAGAAATGGCATTCCACATTGCAGGTTCTCTTGCTTTCAAAGATGCTATGAAGAAATCTGACCCGGTACTCCTTGAGCCTATCATGAAAGTTGAAGTTACTATGCCGGAAGAGTACATGGGAGATGTTATCGGTGATATCAACTCTCGCCGTGGACGTATCGAAGGTATGGATGACCTCGGCGGTGGAAAGATCGTTAGAGGATATGTTCCGCTTTCAGAAATGTTCGGATACTCTACAGACCTTCGTTCCAGAACTCAGGGACGTGGAAACTACTCAATGTTCTTCGAAAAATATGAGCCAGTTCCGAAGTCTGTACAGGAAAAGATTTTATCTAACAAAAACGCATAAAAAATACGAAAAAGGCTTGAAAAACTGTACTTTATGAAATATAATCAGTATTAGCCGAGTTAAAACATCGTAAACTAAAATGCCCTATTGGGTGGTATATTTAAGGAGGATATTCAAAATGGCAAAGGCTAAATTTGAAAGAACAAAACCGCATTGTAATATCGGTACCATCGGACACGTTGACCATGGTAAAACAACTCTTACAGCAGCTATCACAAAAACTCTTGCAGCAAGAGTTGCTGGTAACGCAGCTGTAGATTTCGAAAACATCGACAAAGCTCCAGAAGAAAGAGAACGTGGTATCACAATCTCTACAGCTCACGTTGAGTACGAAACAGAAAAACGTCACTACGCTCACGTAGACTGCCCAGGACATGCTGACTACGTTAAGAACATGATTACAGGTGCTGCTCAGATGGATGGTGCTATCCTTGTTGTAGCTGCTACTGATGGTGTTATGGCTCAGACAAGAGAGCACATCCTGCTTTCTCGTCAGGTAGGTGTACCGTACATCGTTGTATTCATGAACAAATGTGATATGGTAGACGACGAAGAACTTCTTGAACTCGTTGAAATGGAAATTCGTGAACTTCTTGATGAATACGAATTCCCAGGAGATGATACTCCGATCATTCAGGGATCTGCTCTTAAAGCTCTTGAAGATCCGAACGGCGAATGGGGAGATAAGATCATGGAACTTATGGATGCAGTTGATGCATACATTCCGGATCCAGAACGTGACACAGACAAACCATTCCTTATGCCTGTAGAAGACGTATTCTCTATCACAGGACGTGGTACAGTTGCTACTGGTAGAGTAGAACGTGGTGTACTTCACGTATCTGATGAAGTAGAAATCGTTGGTATCAAAGAAGAAACACGTAAAGTAGTTGTAACAGGTGTTGAAATGTTCCGTAAACTTCTTGATGAAGCTCAGGCTGGTGACAACATCGGTGCTCTTCTTCGTGGTGTTCAGAGAGACGAAATCGAAAGAGGACAGGTTCTTTGTAAACCAGGTTCAGTAACTTGCCACCACAAGTTTACTGCACAGGTATACGTTCTTACAAAAGATGAAGGTGGACGTCATACTCCATTCTTCAACAACTACAGACCACAGTTCTACTTCCGTACAACAGACGTAACAGGTGTTTGCGAACTTCCAGAAGGAACAGAAATGTGCATGCCTGGTGATAACGTAGAAATGACAATCGAACTGATTCATCCAGTAGCTATGGAACAGGGACTTCGTTTCGCTATCCGTGAAGGTGGACGTACTGTAGGATCAGGACGTGTTGCTACAATCATCGAGTAATATTCGTGATGGCATTGAGCCGTGCAAATAAGTAAATAATATCAGGGAAGAGTGCTTGCATTCTTCCCTGTATTTTTTGCTTATTTATAAGGCGAAATCCCGCGATTGAATGAGTCAGTCGAAAAATCCCACGCTATATCTGATTTTTCTGAATCAAATAAATCTTAAGAGCAAGTTCTATTTCCGTATGTCTGGAATTATCTCTCAAATCAATTTCAAGTAAATCACAAATTTTCTGAAACCGATATTTCACAGAATTATAATGTAAAAAAAGCTTTTCAGATGCCAGCTTTAAATTCCATCCACAGTTGATGATAGACTGTAGTGTTTCAATCAGGTTTGCATGATGCTGGTCATCGTATTGCTGCAGAGGCTTTATATATTTATCGCAGAATTCAATTGCCTCGTTATTGGATGAAATAGAAAATAATAAACGATAGATTCCAATCTGATCATAAAAGAACAGAGGTTAAATTGCTGAATCTGATAGACAGTCTGGATGACCTGCTTTGCCTGTTGGTAGCTGTTGTGAATATTGATAATGTCATCTACATACATTCCAACTCCCATTGAAATAGTAAAAGGAACGGCGTTCAACAGACTGTGCTGGATTTGACTGAATGTATCTGCAAGGGTTTTACGGGCGCTGGCAGGCAGTTTTCCAGTGATCAGAAAGGCAATAAAGTCACTCTGTGAATAATAAATAGTGGAAGGGAATGCCTGCTTGATATACTTAATAGAAGTATCAAAAATCTGGTCTGTATATTTCTGAAGCTTTTCATTTGTTCCGGTATCCAGATTACGCAGATAATACTTTTTAATATTGTTTATATCGATGATCGCAACAAATCCGCCGCCGTCCAGATTCCAGCCGTATAAATGGGCACGTGTATTGATCTCTTCACGTGTTTTGACGTTGTTAAGCATTAGATCACCTACAAAAGAAGAGTAATATTTCTCTTCGATCATCCGGTTGCTGATTCGGATCTGCATACGCAGGATAATTACGATACTGGCATATTCAATCGCTGTTTTGTAGATATTGGAGTCAGTATCCGGATATGTCCGGTCAGAACGGTCAGAAAGAAGCATAATATATCCAAATTTCTGCTCTTTATTGACAACGTCGATACACTGATATTTCTCTCGGTATTCATTTAAAATAATTTCATATGACAATCCCTTCAGATAAAGACTATCCTCGCTTACATTTTCAGAAAAATATACTTTGTGGAAAACAGTATCAACATAGGCAGTCGGTTCCTGGATCAGAGTACTCAGTGTCTGCAAAATTTGATGGATAGAGCGGTCATTTATTGCCAGTTCCAGGAAACTCTCGTGAATCTTGGAAGATTCTTTTAGCTGCTCCGCCTGTTTGGATATAATTCCGGACAGGGTTGGATTGATAATGTCGGCAAATGCGTAGATTGCCGGACAGTAGATCAGTGGCAAAGCTTTCTCATCACAAAGTTTTTTGGCATTTCCGGAATAACCTTTATGTATCGGTCCGATTTGACAATTAGTGCACTGATATTTCTTGACAACAGTTTGCTGATGAAATCAAGAAAAGCATTAGGCGTCTTTTCCAGGGCATAGGTCGTTGTGATCACAACTTCATTTCCTTTTAACCACTGGAAGCCATCCGGAGTATCAACGACGGTTACTGTGGAGATTTCTCTGTGTACACCGAGATTTCCGGAAATAAGTTTTAATCCCTTAATAGTTGGCAGTTCTAATAGTTCTTCGACAGTCATTTTTAGTCTCCTTGTAATAAAATTGTATCTCAAATACAAAAACTGATAAAATAATTATATCACAAATACAAAAAAATGATGTCGAATATAAAAATCAAGATAAATTTGTACATGATATATATAGAAAGCAAAGTTATTAAGTTATAAACTTATCATTAACAAGAGGAAACTGGATAACAAAAAAGGAACATGAAAGAAGAAAGGAAGAGAGTATATGGATTATGTAGAGATTTCTAATTCAATGATCGTGTATTTGCTTTGTGGTATTACTGTAGCAATTGCATTTGTCCAGGCTGTTCTTTATATCCGAATGGCAAAGAAAATGACAGTGAAGGCAAACATTCCGGCAACAGTGCCGAAGACAGCATTCAGAGTCGGTCTCATTTCCGCAATCGGACCTGCACTTGGTGTATTTATCGTAATGGTTGGTCTTATGACTTCGATCGGAGGTCCAATGGCATGGCAGAGACTTTCCATCATTGGTGCAGCACCGACAGAGCTTACTGCAGCAACGCTTGGTGCTGAAGCGGCAGGTGCAGAGCTTGGAGGAGCTGGATTTACACTGAAAGTTATGGCTGTCAGCTGGTTCGTAATGGCACTCAACGGAGCTGGATGGCTGGTTGTAACAGGTCTTTTTACACCTGCACTTGAAAACTTGAGAACAAAGATGAGCGGTGGCGATTCAAAATGGCTGGTTGTAATGAGTGGGGCCTGTTCACTTGGTATCTTCGGTTATCTGGATGTTAACGAAATTGGTAAAGGATGGGGAAATGCAGCAGCCGTTGCCGGTGGTATTATCGGAATGGCAATCCTTGAAAAATTTGTAGCAAAGAAAGTTCCAAAAATCAGAGAGTACAATCTTGGTATTGCAATGATCATCGGAATGTTATTTGCAATCATCTATGATATGGCAGTTGGAGCATAGGAGGGTATGATTATGGAAAATAAAGAATTAATGTCAGAATGGAAAAAGAATAGTATTAGAATCGGTACTCCTACAAACCTGCTCGCAGCATTTACATCATTTATACCGGTTATCTGGCTGTGTATTACCTATAACTGCTGGCCGGATCCGAAAGTAGTACTTGCAGGATGGGGAATGGTTGCATTATCATTTGGTGCATTCTATGTTGTTGAACCAATTTCTTACTATGCAGCTCTTGGACTTACTGGTACATACTTAAGTTTCCTTTCAGGAAATATCGGTAACATGCGAGTTCCATGTGCAACAATGGCTCTTGAAACGACGGAGAGTGAACCAGGAACGCTTCAGGCAGAGGTGGCTTCTACAATGGCAATCTGTGGTTCTATTATTACAAACCTGATCGCTACAACAGCAGCTGTTTTAGTAGGATCAGCAGTTGTATCCGTACTTCCAGATGTTATTGTATCCGCTCTTACAAAATATGCAGCAGGTGCAATTTTCGGAGGAACTTTTGGAACCTATGCATTGAAATATCCTAAGTTGCCATTTTTGGCATGGGACTTCCGCTTATCCTTAAATTTACGATTGCTCCTCCGGCATGGGTACTTATCGTTGTGTCTGTATTCGGAAGCCTTGGATTTGCAAGACTGTTATATGTAAAAGAAAAGAAAACTGCTTAGCGGGAAATGAATAAAAAGCAAAAGATTCATAGAGAAAAGAGGGAATAAGCATGAGTATGTGGAAAGAATGTGAAGGTTTACAGGAAGAACTCGTAAAAATGCGAAGAGAACTGCATCAGATTCCGGAATTTGGTTTTGATCTTCCGGAAACGCAGAAATATGTAACAGATAAATTGGATGAACTCGGAATTCCTTATAAATGTTCAGGAACAGACAGCAGTATCATTGCAGAAATCAAGGGTGGGCAGCCAGGTAAGACGGTTGCACTTCGTGCAGATATGGATGCACTTAAGATTACGGAGGCAAATGATGTCGATTATAAGTCCAAACATGAAGGTCTGATGCATGCCTGTGGACATGACAATCATATCGCAATGCTTCTTGGAGCTGCAAAAGTTTGAATGCACACAAAGCAGAAATTAAAGGAAATGTAAGACTTCTGTTCCAGACCGCGGAAGAATTATCCAAAGGCGCAGAGATTATGATCAAAGATGGTGCAATGGATGGTGTAGATGCTGTATTTGGACAGCATATCGGAAGTATCATCAACAAAGATATCCCTGCAGGAAAGGTAATTGTTACTCCTGGATGCTGTATGGCGTCATTTGACAGATTTGTGATCCATGTAAAAGGAACAGGTTGTCATGGCTCTACTCCGGAAAAAGGAACAGACCCGATTACAATGGCGTCTCATATTGTAATTAACCTGCAGGAAATCATTGCACGTGAAGTTTCCGCAGTAAAAGCTGCAGTTGTAACAATTGGTTATTTCCATGGTGGTGTTGCTTATAATGCAATTCCAAGTGAAGTAGAAATCGAAGGAACGATCCGGGCACTGGAAGAGCCAATAAGACAGTACCTTGCAAAACGAATTGAAGAGATTGCAAAGAGTACAGCAGCAACATTCAGAGGAACAGCAGAAGTTGAGATGGACTGGGGAGCACCTCCGGTAATCAATAACGATGAGATGGCAGCACTTGTAACTGAAGCCGCAAAAGAAGTTGTAGGTGAAGAGGATGTTGTAAGTAAAGTTCCGGCACCAAATATGGCAGGAGAGGATTTTGCATACTACTTACAGAAAGTACCCGGAGCATTTTTCTTCCTTAGTTCTTCTAATCCGGTAAAGCATACGGATGTTCCTCATCATAATCCACACTTTAATGTAGATGAAGATGTGCTCTACAAAGGATCAGCAATGTTTGTAAAGATTGTAGAAGCTTATCTGAAGTAGTATAATAAAGCAAAAAAGGCAGGATAAGAGTATGAATGCACAGATGATGATTTTATTGTATGCGGTACTATTGTTTGTAGTGATCTATTTTATGATGGTAGTTCCGGGAAAGAAAAAGAATAAAAAAATGCAGGAACTCCATGATTCAATCAAGGTTGGAGATGAGGTTCTTACAATGGGAGGGATTATCGCAACAGTAAAAGAACGGGATGGTGAAATCCTTACAGTAGAGATTGATCCGGAAAAAGAAATCTGTATGAAAATTCTGGTCTATTCTGTATCTACGATTCGTAAATAAGAGCAAAGGGTGTTTTTCTGGTATATTATAGAAAAACACTCTTTTTAGTATGTTTGTGTACAAGAAAAACTGCCAGTAGCAGTTTTTTTGTAGTTTATAGTTTTGGAAAATAATAAAAAATCAACCATGCTAAAAATGACCAAAATTCATTTTTTAATTATGAAATTATTGTGACTATTTGATATTGACCATCAGTCATTTTTTTGTATAATATTCTATAGAATAAAAATGTAAAGACAGGGAGATGATTATTGTGGTCAAAGCGGGAAAATGGATAGCAAAACACAGATTTATAATTTTGTTACTTGGGATACTGCTTTTGATTCCCGTCATTTATTGGAATGGCGAAGACAAGAATTAACTACGACTTGCTCAGTTACCTTCCGGAATCACTGGAAACAGTAGAAGGACAGGACGTTATGGTGGATGAATATGGTATGGGTGCATTCGCTATGGTTGTTGTAGAGAATACGGACATGAAAGATATCCAGAAGCTGGCAGACCAGTTTAATAAGGTTGATCATGTCGAAAAGTATTATGGTATGGTGATGTGGCAGATCTTTCACTGCCGATAGAGATGATTCCATCCGATTTGAGAAAAGCCTTCTACAACGGAGATGCGACACTGATGCTCGCATTATTTGACAATACGACTTCATCTGACGAAGCAATGAATGCAGTCGGTGAGATGCGTAAGATTGCCAGCAAACAGTGTTTTATTGCAGGTATGACAGGTGTTGTAGCCGATATCAAGAATGTAGCAATGAAAGAAGTCCCGATTTATGTTGTAATTGCGGCAATTCTTTCTTTTCTGGTGCTGGAAATTACCGGAGAATCCTTCCTGGTACCGATTTTTTTCCTGATCAGTATATGTGTAGCAATTGTATATAATCTGGGAAGTAACATTTTCCTTGGCGAGATCTGTTACATTACAAAAGCGCTGACGGCGGTATTGCAGCTGGGTGTTACGATGGATTACTCCATTTTCCTGCTGAATAGCTACGAAGAGAACAAGCGCCGTTTCCCGGGAGATAAGAACCGTGCGATGGGACATGCGATTTCTAATACATTCAAATCCATTGTAGGAAGTTCTGTCACCACAGTAGCAGGATTTGTAGCTCTTTGTGTTATGACATTTGCACTTGGTCGTGATCTTGGTATTGTTATGGCAAAGGTGTTATCATTGGAGTGCTTTGCTGTGTAACAATCCTTCCGGCAATGATTCTTATCTTTGATAAACCGATTGAAAAAACCAAGCATAAACCGCTGATCAAGAGCATGGATAAGGTTTCAGCATTTATCACCAAACATTACAAAGTATGGATCGTTGCTTTCCTGATCTTGCTTATTCCTGCTGTTTATGGCAATAATCATACAAAAATTTATTATAATATTGCACAGTCACTTCCACAGTCACTTCCATCAAATGTGGCAAACAGTGAACTGAAAGATGACTTTGATATGAGTACAATGCATATAGTTATGGTAGATAAAGACATGGATGCCAAAGAGAAAAAGGCAATGATGAGTGAAATTGATGATGTCAAAGGTGTAAAATGGACACTTGGACTTAACTCCATCGTTGGATCTGCTATTCCGGAATCGATGATCCCGGATGATGTAAAGAGTATGCTTCAGGGTAAGGATACCGAGTTGATGTTTGTATGTACCAAGTATGAGTCTGCAACTCCGCAGGTCAACAAACAGATCAAACAGATTGATAAGATTGTAAAATCCTATGATAAGTCTGGAATGGTAATCGGTGAAGCACCACTGATGAAAGACCTGCAGGATGTAACAGATATCGATCTGACAAGGGTTAACGTTATTTCAATCGCAGCAATCTTTATTATCATTTTGCTTATATTTAAATCCATCTCGCTTCCGATCATTCTGGTTTCGGTTATCGAGTTTGCGATTACGATTAATATGGCGATTCCGTTCTATCAGGGCAAGAGTCTTCCGTTCGTTGCAAGTATCGTTATCGGAGCAATCCAGTTGGGAGCAACCGTTGATTATGCAATCCTCATGACGACCAGATATCAGAAAGAACGTATGAAAGGCAAAAGTAAGAAAGAATCTGTTGCGATTGCACACAGAATCAGTATGCCATCGATCATTACTAGTGGACTGAGCTTTTTTGCGGCAACATTTGGTGTGACTTGTTATACACAGGTTGATATGATCGGTTCTATCTGTGAACTTCTTTCAAGAGGAGCGATCATCAGTGTGATCGTAGTACTGACTGTCCTTCCGGCAATGTTCCTGATCTTTGATCCGGTCATCTGCAGAACAACTGCTGGATACAGAGTGAAAAAAGATAAAAGTAAAACAGTTGCAGAGCCGACAGCATAGGCTCTGCTGAAAAGGGGAGCAGGCTTAACTGATTGAAATCAGCAAAAAGCCTGTTCCTTTTTGCTGTCATACACTTAGAGAAAAATGGCATCTGAAGAAGCTTTTTGTACGTTGAAAATGGGAAGAAATGGTTGTGTACAGTCCTTTCCAGAAAATAGAAGGTTGTTCTTTTGATTAAAATAGTATATACTATCTTAGTGTTACCCCAAAACATTCAAGAAAGGATTACATTTATGAAAATGCAGAAAAAACGAATCGTACAGTGCGGACTTTCTCTGATCTGTGCATTCGGTATCGCGCTGTCGGGGATGTCGGTACATGCAGAAGAGGTGGACAGCTCGAAGATAAGACCAGTAATCTACAGAGTCAGTTGGAAGGGATCAACCAGGATCTGGTTACGATCAGCAATGAAATCGCTGAGACAGAAGTGAAAATTGAAGAGTCTAATAATGAAGTATTCCGTTTGGAAGCATCGCTCCAGATTTCCCGTAATAACGAGGAAGTACAGTATGCAAACATGAAGACTCGAATTAAGTACATGTATGAAAATGGTTCGGACACACTGCTTTCTATGATATGTGAAGCAAAAAGTATGGGAGAGTTCCTGAACCGTGTAGACTTTATCCAGAATATTACAAAGTACGATAAGGATATGCTGGAGAATATGGTGAAAGTACGTGAAGGTATTGAAGAGCAGGAGGCTGAACTGAAAAGCAGGCAGCAGGAACTGCTTGACCTGCAAAGCCAGCTGGACAGTGAACAGGCAGCGTTGCAGGCAAAAGCAGAAGAGACTTCGACAGACCTTGCCACGGTAAATGCACAGCTTGAGGCGGCACGTGCGGCACAGAAAAAGCAGGAGGAGGAAGCCCAGAGGAAAGCGGATGAGCAGCTGGCAAAAAAGGCACAGGAAGAGACAAAGCAGGCGTCGGCTTCCGCCGGAAGTAATACATCTGCGGGCAATAATTCCGGAAGCGGTGGCTATGTGATCCCACCAGGCGGTCTTACCCCATCAAAGGGAAGGATCTGGTATAATGGACATACCGAGACTTACTATTCCCAGAAGGTACTTCCGGGAGGAGGGCTTGCGATCCCAGGACGCCATATAGCAAGTGACGGAACAATCAGAGATGCCGATGGTTACATTGTTTTGGCAAGTGATGATTACCCGAGAGGAACAGTTGTAGAGACGTCACTTGGTGCTGGAAAAGTATATGATACCGGAAGTGGATCCGGAAATATAGATCTGTATACAGATTGGTAAAAGAAAAGCGGGGCAGTAAAGGACAAACCTTTTACTGCCCCGCTTTTGAATTTAATGGGATATGTATTTTCAGTGGATCGAAAAGGCATATTTTGCTTTGTACTGGAGAAGTCCGGTTACTGTGCTTCGTAGGTTGCTTAGCGTCACGTATCAGCTTGTCGAATTTATCTGCATCCCATGCAGCACGTCCTGTAAAGAGTCCATCGATGGATGGCTGAACAATCAGTTCATTTGCATTGCCCGGATTTACGCTTCCGCCGTATAATACAGGAATCTTGTCTGCTTCTTCGCCGAAAATTTCACGGAGGCATCCTTTGATGACTTTGTGCATCTCTTCAGCATAGTCAGCTGTTGCCGGAGTTCCGTTTACACCAATAGACCATACCGGTTCGTAAGCAACCCAGATCTTGCCCACCTGAGAAACGGGAACATCATGGAATCCGACTTAAGCTGTGTGCGGAGTACTTCTGCACTGATTCTGAAATCTTTTTCTTCTGCGGTCTCACCGATACATAATAAAGTAGTGAAGCCATGGTTTAATGCTGCTTTTACTTTTTGTTTTCTTCTGCATCGGTTTCACCAAATACGTGACGTCTTTCAGAATGACCGATCATAACAAGATCAAGACCAAGCTCTTTTAACATAAGAGGAGAAATTTCCCCGGTAAACTGTCCCTGGTCTTCCCAACACATATTCTGGGCGCCGAGAAGTACATAGTCTCGATCTACATTTTTCGTAGCACTTTCCAGTGTTGTGTAAGAAGGGATGATGAAAAGTTCAATCTCATCACGGCTGATATCCTTTGTATTTTCTACAAGTTTCTGCAGGTAAGCAACGGTATCCTGAATATTTTTGTACATTTTCAGGTTGCTTCCAAAATAAAGTTTCTTCTGCATAGTGTCCTCCTTTAGATTTTATCAATATTAGATTCTGAGAAAATTATACTACGCGGATAAGGAAAAAACAATGGTAGAAACGAAAGCAAAACCACGAAAAAAATACGTTAAATAATAAACAAACGAAAAAACGAAAGAAAACAAAAAGATAAATGGAATAATATGTTTAAAATGCATAAAAATACGATGCGGAAAATATAAAAACTTACGAATGGTAAAAAAGTGTTGCGAAAACGATGAAAACGCTATAAAATAAAAACATAAAACAAAAGGAAAAACAAATTAAAATAAAACAAAACGAAAGGAAGAACGAAAATGAGCGAAAACAATTTTTAAACCAGTAACAGCTATCACAATGGGAGATCCGGCAGGTATCGGACCAGAGATCGTAGTGGGAACTATGCTTGATAAAGAAATTCATGAATGCTGCAAACCGTTTGTGATCGGAAGCATTGCTATTCTCGACAGAGCAGCAAAAGTACTTGGTAAAGAATTAAAATATAATAAGATTGAAGATCCTTCAGAAGCAAAATATGAATATGGTACAGTTGATGTGATTGAAACAGGTGATTATGACACCGATTCTATCAAATGGGGTGAAGTTCAGGCACTTGCAGGACAGATGGCAATTGATTGGATCATGAAATCCATTGAACTTGGAATGGCTAAGAAGGTAGATGCAGTTTCTACAGCACCAATCCACAAAGGAGCGATCAAACTGGTTGGCATCAAAGAACCTGGACATACAGAAATCTATCAGAACCAGACACATTCGCCATATGCTCTTACAATGTTCTCCTGCCATAAACTGAGAGTATTCTTTGTAAGCCGTCATATGTCACTGGTTGATGCATGCCACTATGCAACAAAGGATGTCATCCTTGAAGATGTAATCAATATCGATAAGGAACTTCGTAAAGTCGGAATCGAAAATCCACTGATCGCTGTAGCTGGTCTGAACCCACATAATGGAGACAACGGATTATTCGGAACAGAAGAAATCACAGATATCGGACCGGCGGTTAAAGCAGCTCAGGAAAGAGGAATCAATGCTGTTGGACCATGCCCGGCAGATTCTGTATTCCATATTGGTAAATCAGGAAAATACGATGCAATCCTTTCTCTGTACCATGATCAGGGACATATCGCTTGTAAGACACTTGACTTTGAAAAGTCTGTAACACTTACATTCGGTCTTCCGTTTATCAGAAGTTCAGTAGACCACGGAACAGCATTTGATATTGCGGGAAAAGGAATCGCAGGCTGCGTCAGCCTGATCGAATCCACAAAGGTAGTAGCAGAATACGCAGCAAAACAGCATGCTAAGAATGCATAAAGAAAAGTTTCAGGAGAGGTATTATAGAAAGCGAGGAATCAGTCATGCCACTTATCGGATCCGTTGCAGATGACCTTACCGGAGCAACAACTACGGGGGTATTACTTGCAAGAAGCAAGGCCAGAACAGCAGTATTCTTTAATGTAGAAGCAGCAATGAAAGCAGAGGGTGTAGACGAACTGGATGCGATCATCATCAGCAGTAACAGCCGTCCACTTCCTGCAAATGAAGCTTATGATAAAGTAAAAGATGCAACCATCGCCTTAAAGAGCATGGGAGCAAGATATTTTCAGAAACGTATTGATACGACAATGCGAGGCGGCATCGGGGTTGAAATTGATGCAATGCTCGATCAGCTCAGTGAAGATACGGTAGCAGTTGTAGTACCTGCAATGCCACAGTCCAGAAGAATTCTGGTGGGTGGATACTCTGTGATCGATGGAGTGGCACTGATCAATACACCGGTTGCACAGGATGTAAGAACACCTGTAAAAGAAAACTACATACCACTCTTCTGGAAGGACAGACTAGAAGAAAAGTCGGACTTGTGACACTTGATAAAGTGCTTGCTGGCGACGAAACCATCAAAGAAGCACTTGCAAAAGAACGTGCAGCCGGATGCCAGGTAATCGTAGTAGATGCAATCACACTGAAAGATGTGGAAAATATTGCACAGGCATGTATTTCACTGAACTGGGATGTGGTATCTGTAGATCCGGGACCGTTCACATCAAAACTCGCTTATTACAGAGATATCATCGGAGTTGAAGAGCCGAACCTTCCACCACAGGGAGATGAGACAGGAAAGACAGTACTGATCGCTGCTGGAAGTGCAACTCCTGTTACAAAAAAACAGATGGAAATCCTCTGTCAGGATGAACGGCATGTACGCATCAGTGTTGAACCGATACCGCTGATTGATGGCGGTGAGGCAGCCCTTGATGAAGTATATAAAGCAGTAAATAAAGCAGTTGCACTTATGAAAGCAGCAGTTCCGCCGAGAGCGATTCTTTTTGAAACCGCATTACATGGAGAACTCCTGAACCTGGATGAAGAAGATGCAAAGCGTCACTATGCAGGCGGAATGAGTGCAAACCGTATTAACGCAGGTCTTGGGGCAATTATCCAGCAGGTTCTGGAAGTTGTCGGAAAAGATAAAGTAGCAGGTCTTTATACAACTGGAGGGGACACCATGGTAAATGTATGCTACCAGCTTGGTGTAGAGTGTATAGAGGTTCTGGACTATGTAATTCCGCAGACTGACATTGGTCGTCTGATTGGCAGCCCGTACAGTGGACTTCCGGTGGTAGGAAAAGGTGGACTTACCGGTAATGACAATACGGCATGCGATATCGTGACGAGACTGTTTAACGAAGCGGCAAGAAAGTAATTTCTAAAGAGAGAAATGGAGGAAGAGGAAATGGAAAACGAAACAAAAAAACAGAAAGATCTTGATCTTCTGAACAAAATGAAAAACCTTCCGGGTGGTCTGGTTATCATCCCGCTTGTAATCGCAGTATTACTTGCTACATTTGTACCACAGGTATATCAGATCGGTGGTTATGTAACAGCTCTTTTCTATGATGGAAATGCGTGTATGATGGGATTCTTCCTGATCGTCTGTGGTGCATCGATCAACGTACGTCAGGTTGGTATGCCTCTTTACAAAGGTGTTGTAATGACTGGTATTAAATTCTTACTTGGTGTTCTTTTAGGACTTATCGTAGGATGGGTTTGCGGACCTGCAGGATTCCTTGGAATCACACCATTTGTTATGATCGCTGCAATTACGAACTCAAACAGTTCCCTTTATATTTCGCTTTCATCACAGTTTGGTAATGCAACAGATACAGGTGCTGTTTCAATCCTGGCACTGAACGATGGACCGTTCTTTACACTGGTAGCTCTTGGAGCAACAGGACTTGCATCTATTCCGTTTAAGTCATTAGTAGCAACAATCGTTCCGATCCTGATTGGTTTCATCTGGGGTAACTTAGACGAAGGATTCAAGAAAGCCTGCGCAACAGCACAGCCGATCGTAACATTCTTCATGACAATCTCTATCGGAGCAAAGACAGATGTATCTACAATCCTTAAAGCCGGAGCATCAGGTATCTTACTTGGACTTATCTCCGCTGCAACATCAGTAATCTTCTTCTTCGTAATCAACCTTTTCCTTCCGAAGAAAGAGAGAAACGCCATGGGTGCTGCAATCGGTACAACTGCGCTGAACTCGGCTATGACACCGGCTGCAGTTGGTGAAGCCGATCCTACAATGGCTCAGTATGTAGATATGGCAACAGCACAGTGTGCAACAGCTTCTATTATCACACTGTTCCTGATTCCTTTCGTAACAGCGTTCTTTGATAAGATGATGCAGAAGAAACAGAAAGGTATTTACTCACCGGAAGGATGGGCTCACTACAAAGTTACAGGTGAAGCTGCACCGGAAGAATAAAAATGTTATAATTTGTTTATGGAATGAAGTCCTCTTGTGTGTTACAATACAAGAGGACTTTTGTTTTATAGAGAATAGTTGTCGAACGAAAGGGTGAAAACTATTAAAGAAAGGAAAGTGTTTATGGAAGAGAAAATTACAGTTCGGATGACAGATACATACCTGTTTGACTTTACGTTATATCATACCTATTCGAAACTGGCAGGTTTTCTGACAAATATTCTGGGAGCAGCGATTGCTTTTATGGGAATCATCATGCTGGTTATGGGAAAGATAAAACCCGTGCAGATTATTTTTATCTGGTAGCAGCGGTTGTGTTTATTGTGTATACACCATTACTTCTGAAATACCGTTCTAAAAAGCAGGTAAAAGAAATTGAACGTTACCATGTTCCGAATGAAATGACTTTCAATGATGAAGGTATCCAGGATGAGAGTTGCAGAGAAAAAAGAAACTTATGAATGGGAACAGATCCAGAAGGTAGTTACAACACCAAAGACAATTGGATTTTATTATGAGACAGAAAAGGCATTGATTGTACCAAACCGGATTTTGGGGACAAGTTTGTACCGATTTTGACATTGGCAACAAAAAAACTCGGACCGGCCAGAGTACATTTGAGATAGCCTGTTATGTGGAGGGGAAAATGTTACAGGAAAGACGGAATCATATATTACAGAAAGTAACAGAAAATGGAAAAGTAAGAGTTGCGGATTTGAGCCGTGAGCTGAACTGTTCAGAAGTAACGATCCGTAATGATATCAAGAATATGGACCAGCAGGGACTTCTGCAGCGTACACACGGGGGAGCAGTCAGTCTGGAGAATAAGGTAAAACGCAAATATGCGGCAGAAAGTATTTACCGGAATACCGAGAGAAAAAGAGAGATTGCAGAGTGCGCATATGAGTATATAGAAGACCGGGATACCATCATTATTGATGATGCATCCAGCAGCTTTTATTTGGCAATGCATATCAAAGAACATCCGGAAAAGAGGCTTGCGGTTGTGACGAATTCGCTCCTGGTAGGAAATGAACTTGCAGCAGTAAGACATGTAGAACTGTATATGATCGGCGGTCATGTGGGCGGTCATCTGGCAGCGACGATGGGAGATGCAGCCATTGAGAATATGGAAAAATTTCATGTAGATAAAGGATTTATCGGAGTACACAGTATCAATTTTGATGTGGGTCTGACATCCATCGCAACACCACAGATGCAGGTGAAGAGAGCGATATTCGAAGCATCCCAGCAGGTGTTTGTTCTTGCTGACAGCAGCAAATTCGGAGGCGGGTATGTGTCCGTGATCTGTCCGGTTAAGGATGTATACAAGATCATTACGGATTCGCAGATCAGCAAAGAGTATATCCGAAAAGCAGAGCATGAACAGATTCCACTTGTGATAGCCGGAAACCGGGAGCAATAATATGATATATGAGAGAATACAAAAGGGGCGCTTTTTAAAGCGCCCTAATCGATTTATAGCAAAAATAGAAATAAATGGAAAAGAAGAAACGGTCCATGTGAAGAACACAGGGAGGTGCGCGGAACTTCTGGTTCCGGGAGCAGAGGTGTTTGTTCAGAAGTCTGAAAGTGCAGGGCGTAAGACTGGCTGGGATCTGATCGGTGTCAGGAAGGCTGACCGGCTGATCAATATGGATTCCCAGGTGACAAACAAAGTGGTGCAGGAATGGATTGAAGCCGGGAGATGGTTCAAGGACGTGCAGATCGTCAGACCGGAAGTTACCTATAAGAATTCCAGGTTTGATCTGTATGTGGAATATGAAGAGAAAAAAGCGTTTATAGAAGTGAAAGGGGTTACGCTGGAAGAAGAAGGCGTGGTAAAGTTTCCGGATGCACCGAGCGAGCGGGCAGTGAAGCATTTAAAAGAGCTGGAAGAAGCGGTGCAGGATGGGTACGAGGCTTATGTATTCTTTGTGGTCCAGATGAAAGGAGTACGTTATTTTACACCAAACAGACGGACTCACAAAGAATTTGCAGATGTTCTTGCAGAAGCAGTGGAAAAAGGGGTTCAGGTGATCGCAAAGGACTGTTTTGTAACGGAGGATTCCATTGCAATTGCGGACGAAATTCCGGTAGTACTTACCAATCCACAGCTCTATGAAGCACCGGAGCTGCTTGTGGAATGGTACAGAGAGCGGAAACGGGATCTGCCATGGAGACATCATGTAAATGCCTATCGGGTATGGGTGTCTGAAATTATGCTACAGCAGACGAGAGTGGAAGCAGTAAAGCCATTTTTTGAGCGTTTCATGACAGAGCTTCCAACGGTAAAAGATCTAGCCGAGGCACCGGAGGATAAGCTTTAAAGCTCTGGGAAGGGCTTGGATATTATAACCGGGTACGCAATATGCAAAAAGCAGCGCAGAAGATCGAGGAAGAATACGCAGGAAAATTCCGGAAAATTATGAGGAGATCAAGGCGCTTCCAGGAATTGGAAATTATACGGCAGGGGCAATTTCTTCTTTTGCCTATGGAATTCCAAAGCCGGCAGTGGACGGAAATGTTCTCCGGGTGGTATCAAGACTGCTGGCGAGCGATGAAGATATTATGAAAGCGTCCGTCAGGACAAAGATAGAAAATGCGATTGAACCGGTGATCCCGGAAGATGCAGCATCGGATTTTAACCAGGGCTGATCGAACTTGGTGCGATTGTCTGTGTGCCGAATGGGGAGGCAAAGTGTGAAATCTGTCCTCTTACGGGAATCTGTGAAGCGAAAAGGCTGGGAATCCAGAATGAACTGCCGGTGAAGAAAAAGGCAAAAGCGCGCAGGATTGAGGAGAGAACCGTTTTGATTTTTAAGGATGGTGATCATGTGGCAATCCGGAAACGACCGGATAAGGGACTGCTTGCAGGTATGTATGAGTTCCCGAATCTGGACGGAAGCTTACGATGGACGAAGTAACCGCTTACAGTAAATCTATCGGGCTTGCACCGATCCGTGTGAAAAAGCTGCGGAATGCGAAGCATATTTTCAGCCATATTGAATGGCATATGACTGCGTATGAGGTGATCGTGGATGAACTGGAGAAGAACTGCAAAGAAGAGATGATCTTTGCACATCCGGAAGAAATACAAAAGGAATATTCCATGCCATCGGCGTTTAGTGCATGGAAGGTGAAATAAAAGAAGGACATTGCTTTTCGATTTTGCGAAATGCGATGTCCTTTCTTTGGATCAAACAAAATAATTATAAGTGTTTAAATCACCTGACGTGCAAGCCGTGGTGACTTTGCACCTTCCTGTGCATAAATTAGTGAGTACATGAAATATGCCATCACACATGCAGCAACTACATCCACTACGGAATGTTGCTTCAGGAACATGGTTGACAGAATGATCAGAATGCTTAAAACAAGAGATCCTTTCTGGATCAGTCTGGAGTGCTGAAGCTTCTCGCAATGGGAAATTGCGATGTAACAACAAATAGAGTTGTATACATGAAGACTTGGAAGCACATTCGTAGGTGTATCCGTCTGATAGATCCGTTTAACCAGCTCGATACAGAAGTTATCACGCGTAAATACTTCCGGTCTCAGGTTCAATCCGTTCGGAAATACCGTGCAGATGATCAGAAAAATGGTCATACCGCTGAACATGATCGCGGAGGCTTTGTAAAATCCCTGTTTATCATTAAAGAACAAATATCCCAGTGTGACTGCAATATAAGCAAACCACAGCAGGTACGGAATGATGAAATATTCACAAAACGGGATGTAGTCATCGAATATCGAATGGATTACAAAATAATTGTCGGTCACATGGCGTTCCAGATAAGTAAACCATGGAAAATAAATAAAAGCATATAGTAATACCCATGCATGGCTGTATGTATGCATCAGTGTCTTTAATTTTTTAAAAATATGACTCATGATAAAAATC
>ENA-OQAS01000440-OQAS01000440.1-human-gut-metagenome-genome-assembly--contig:-NODE-440-length-21748-cov-1.807132_pt1 | contig 21748 bp, 21 predicted proteins | sample MGYA00242733_ERZ504523 | MGnify/ENA primary metagenome ERZ504523 (study PRJEB26092, sample SAMD00036239) | human gut metagenome | host: Homo sapiens | study: EMG produced TPA metagenomics assembly of...
GCCGAAATCAAGGCTTCGGACAGGATTATAACTCTACATCAAGCGGTCATTCGATGATAGACATTAGTTGGAGGCTTCAGATTGTCCCCATATCTGTTTGATAACCTGAAATGAATCCACTATGAATAATGTAGGTGCAGTTTTCATATACATGAGTTCTGATGAAACTATGTCGGTTAGTGTAGATGATATGAATGATAAGATAAAGATAATCAGCGGATAACTAAATAGTAAAATTACCGATGGCAGTGGAGAACTAAAGAAAAAACGAACTAGATGGTTGTTATTTAGATATTTATATTATAAACAAGACATGGTCTCATCAGAACCAAGTACAAGGTTACTAATAAATATCCAAATATAAACAAGCATCATTACATATCGCAAATATACAAAAAAATGTAAATACAGTATGAGTATCCTTGAAATCTAGTTAAATTCTACTTGAGGACAAAGAATGTCCTCACTAATTATCCGCTTCGCAAATGATATATTGATAAAGGTCGGAATGTCCGGTTTTATCGATTATCTTATGCTTTTCGAGTTGGAATTTCAGTTGGGCCAAACCAAGAGCGCCAAAGCCGGGAAGGTCTAATAAAGAGTCGAGTCCGTTTTTGAGGGCGTAACGTAGAATATCTTCTATGGTTTCTATTTTCAAGGTTGTAAGGCATTTACGGATATAGGGCGCTAAGGTGAGACGGGTAATGGGTTGGCATATCCGTTTCGCGGCATTTAAGGGAACGGGGATAAGTGATCGGGGAGATTCGATACATAGACCGTTTTGGAGCGCCTTTTTATATAATCTTCTCAATTCGTATTCCATGTTCCTGTTCTCTATCCACAGACGTTCTATCTCAAGGTCTTGGTTCGTGATTGTTTTCTTGTATTCGGTCAGGAAGCCCATGTTTTCTTGCAAGCGGAGCGATATGACCTTATATCGGCGACAGATTCCGTCGTAGGATATACCACAACGTTTGGCTACGTCTTCTATCTTGGCTCCGGAAGTTATTTCCGTAAGATAAGTCGGTCTTTCTTGTCGTGTATGAATGTTGATAGTTCGGCGATAATGAGTTTAAGTAGGGGAGAGATGTTTTTAAGGGATCGCAGGCAGAAAAGGTAATCATCGAATTGGGAGATGATCTCGTTTATCTCTTCTTCCTTGTCTTGGATGATAAGTTGCAGGTATAGCTTTTGTATTCCCATACGCTCGATATGGGAAATGAATTCACGCAAATTGGTCAGATCGACTAGGCGAACACCTTGCTTCACGACGTAAGATGTTATTTTTTTAGATATCGCCCATTGCTGGATTTCTTGAGATGGAAAGCCGGTGATACGAGCTGCTTCTTCAATAGTAATAAACTCAGGCATAACTATTTGATTAAAGTAAAACTTATACTATTTATCTTTAAAAAGGGCGTTATTTGGCGTTATATTGAAGAGCTGGCCTTTCATTATAAAATAAAGAAAGGGCGATTGGCTGAACATTACGTGACAAAGGTTCCGCTAAGACCCACATTTGAGTAAAGTCAGCCGCACGCCCCTTTATCTATATACAGTAATCTTATCCATACTTTAACAGCATAGATAACACGTATATTCGGTAAAGGGTTGCGGGGCCTTCTTTGTGCTTCTCAAATGTTGAAAAATTTAGCGGATTTTATCACATCGCACAAATATCACACGCAACACATATAGGCTTCTAACTTAAAAGCCTTTTATTGTCGCAAATATACGTATTAAAAATATTTTAGCCTATAATAATCCATACGTTTTCTATTTTATCATTGTTTTACTACCAACAAAGAAAGAATAAGTAGATAAAAACCTACGCTTTTACCTTTTGCTTTTCTGTCTTAATTACTAGCTAGGCAAATATATGATATATTCTTTAATTATAATTGATTATTAAGGAAAAATCAAGATGGCAATCCATCAAACAGTACGAAGACTACTACCCTAAAGTTTATGGAATGACCTTACAAAACACTTTTATAGCGCAAAAAAGATTAGGTACATTGCCAAATGGCTTTTTTAGGTAGAAAGTTACCAGTTAACTAACATTTCAAAGTAAGTTAGCTTCAACGGCAAAGTAAGTTAACTTCATTGGCAAAGTAAGCTAACTTAAATGACCAAGTAAGTTAACTTCATAAATCCGGGTTGAAATCCGCAAACGACATACAACACGCGTCTACACTCCCAACACTATATAACCGCTATGGATATTTGAAGTATTGATAATAGGCGGTTTACTTCTGTTATCCGTAACTCCAACCTTATCAGTCAACAAGCCTTTCATTAAAAGATAAGCACATCATGATGCACGACTGTGCCATCCTAGTGGCACACCATTGCCATAAGGAAAGCACAACTATGCCACGCTGATGGCACTGACGTGCCACGATATGGAAAATGATTGGCACTGCGGAAGTCTGTTAACTAGATAGTTAAGGATGGATAAATAATTATTCCCCTAACTTATCAAGCAACTCATACGACGGAACGAAGAAAAGAGTTCCCGTTATCGGCGTGCTGAAGTCCAGCAGACGATCCGTATTGCCTACGGGATCACCGACGAACATATTCTCCAGCATTCGTCGGGTGGTGCTGAACGTGCTGGCATAGGCGATAAAATAGGTACCGTACTCACCTTTGGAAGTATGGGCGAATGGCATGTTAGCACGGACTATTTTCAGATCGTCTCCGATGTTCGTCACGGCGTTATGAGCGTTCTTCGGTTTTTCCTCATCTGATAGCTCAACATCGTTGAATTTACGGCGACCGATGACTTTCTCTTGCTCTTCCACTGGAAGCGCATTCCATGCCACCATATCATGAATGTATTTTTGCACAAATACATAACTTCCGCCCATAAACTCGGGGTCCTCATCGCCTATTACCGCGAAACGATAGGGGTCTTCATCCACGGCAGGATTCTCCGTACCGTCCACGAAACCGATAATCGCCTTACCGTCTCTATACCGAAAACCGTGGGTCTCATCGATCGATTCCACGACACCTCGCAGTTTCTGGTCTATAATGGAGGCGAACTCAAAGCACAGTCCCATCTGCTTACAGCGGATGTGGAATAGTAAATCCCCGGGGGTAGAAACAGCCGTAAGCTTAACTCCTTTGATCTCTTCAAACGGTTGCAATTCTTTGGGGTTTCCTTGCTCCGGAAAGAAGCGTTTCCAAGCATCCGCCCCGAATCCTATCGTACAACTGAATTGCATATCAGGATAGCGATTGCGCATACTACGTATCAAAGCGGAGAAATTAGCGCACACGTCCTTTACCTTATCAATCGTGTCGGGGAGATCTTTTAGAGCATAGACAATGAAAACCGCATTCTCGCCCGGTTTTTGGGTAACATCTTGCGGATAGTTAGCGTTCAATGGATTTTGTAGAGAGTTCATAACACATCTTTAATTATATTGTTATTATATGGATATAACTCTATAGATGCGCTCTTGTTCAAGGAAATGTAACGAAAAATGTCCTAGCGGTTATTTTTCAATATCTATTTGTAGAGACGGGGCACGCCCCGTCTCTACAACTGGGTAGTTATTTCACGTCGATGCTGATCTTCTGCTTGATATCTGAGGTGGAGGCTCCTAGTTGGAGGATGAACTCGCCGGGTTCTACGACGAATTGGCTTTGTGCCTCACTATAGAAAGCTAAAGAGGATACGGGGATGTCCAAGGTGATTCGCCGACTCTCACCGGGTTTAAGGAATACCTTCTTGAAGCCTTTTAACTCCTTGACCGGACGCATCACGGAGCAAACCGGATCGCTTACATACAATTGGGCCACCTCAGCTCCTTCACGGTCTCCAGTATTGGTTAGGGTGAAAGTCGCTTGGATCGTGTCCGCTTGATCATACGTCTTTTTATCCGTATTCAGATTGGAATAGTTGAATGTCGTATAGGATAAGCCGTAACCGAACGGATAAACGACCGGAAGCCCCTTCGTATCGAACCAGCGGTAACCTACCAAGATATCTTCCTCATAATTCACTTCAGATCTGCCGGGGAAGTTGCCCAACGCATGCGCCGGAGATTGATCCAAGCTCACGGGAGTGGTGAACGGCATCTTCCGCTCGGATTCACCTTGCCGGATAATACGTCTACCAAGGCATTTCCTCCTTCCATACCGTTGAACCAAGCCCAAACGATAGCCGGGGAACAAATATCCACGGCGGCCATATTCAACGGCGATCCGGCGATCATGACCACGATCGTACGAGGATTCGCCTTTACCACCTCTTGAATCAACTCAACCTGCCCGTATGGGATATCCATATTCAGACGGTCGAACGACTCGGTATCATAATCATGGTTCAAACCACAAACCAAAAGGGCCACGTCACTCGTACGGGCAACCTCTACCGCCTCTTTCAATAACGCGTCGCTTTCCTGTGTCTTGGAAGAGAAAGTACCAGAGCTTTGCCCATTATTGCTTCCCTCCACGAAAGTAGATAGCTTCTCATAACCTTGGGCAAAACGGATATCCACCTTATCGCCCCATTTCGCACGAAGCGCCTCTAATGGAGTTACCTCGTAAACCGCCTTGATCTCGGAACTCAAGCCACCATTGGAATGTTTGCGGGTAGCGTTATCGCCAATTACCGCCAGACTCTTGATCGAGGAGAAATCCAACGGGAGAAGATTATTCTGGTTCTTCAATAAGACAATGGCTTCGGCAGCCGCGTCGTAAGTGGCTTGCTGATGCTCTTTCGTATTCATGGAGCCCGGGCCGAAACGCTTTTTCGGGTCCAAGACATTCGTCTTGATCATCACACGTAAGACATCGCCCACCTTCTCGTCCACCAAGCTCATAGGAATCTTACCAGACTTAACAGCCTCGATCAAGGGGTTGGCATAATACCAATCCTCATATTTATCGATCAGCGTGCCCATCTCCAGATCCAAGCCTGCCTCCATAGAAGGAATCGTGCTATGGGCGGCTCCCCAGTCGGTTACATATACGCCATCGAATCCCCATTCATTCCGAAGGATCTTGCAAACCAAGTAGTTATTCTCCGCGCAGAACTCCCCACGGAATTTATTATAAGCGGCCATTACCGTCAAGGCGCCTCCCTCCTGTACGGCCGCCTTGAAAGCGGGTAAATAAATCTCACGCAAGGCACGCTCGCTACATTCCACATCGACAGTCGTACGGTTTGTCTCTTGGTTATTCACGGCGAAATGCTTTACGCTACAAGCTACGTCACGGCTCTGCAAGCCTTGATATAAGCGACCGCCAATACGGAGTTCATATAAGGGTCCTCGCTCATATACTCGAAGTTACGGCCACAAAGCGGGGAGCGAATGATATTCACGCCCGGGCCCAACAATACGTCCTTCTTACGCCAACGAGCCTCCTCGCCCAGCACCTCGCCCCGGCGATAAGCCAACTCCGGGTTCCAAGCGGCGGCGAAAGCCGTGCCGGTCGGGAAATAAGAGGCGGAATCATTTGTCCAACCCGCATACGCCAATCGTGGCGATTGATCTCCGCACGTACCCCGTGAGGCCCGTCGCTCAAGCTCCACTCGGGAATCCCCAGACGCTCTACTCCGGCAACATAGAATTTTGAGTTACCATGCAACAACCCGACCTTTTCCTCCAAGGTCATCTTCTTAATCAGTTTCTCGATACGTTTCTCCATTTGTACCTTCTCTTTATCCGTGACCTGCGAGCTCGCGGCAGCCGCGTTCAAGAATAGCCCGCAAGCGATCACGCCTATTATCTTTTTCATTTCCTCTTTATTTATAGGTTTATTATTGCGCTTGAATCGTTACCGTCGCTCGGGTAAGTCCTCGGCTATGGCTTTAAGTGGATGTCGCCTTGTCCGCCCTTGTTCCGGATCACGACCAAGCTTTTCCGTAGTAGGCTTGCCGTTTCGGTTTACGGAGCTGTTCGGATCGTTCGGATCTCCGTTATCCGTTCCGGCGATCTCACCCGGGCCCTCCACGAAGAAACGGATCAATGGAGTAGCGTCGGGAACCCGGTTACCATCGATATCGCATACATCTACGGTTACAAACGATAGGTCCGAGCCATCCGCTTGGATGACGCTACGATCCGGTGTCAAGACCAAACGGGCCGGCTCTCCTGCCGTATGGATCTCTTTCACCAAGACCTCCTTACCCCCTAAGCGGGGAGACGGCTCTCAAGGTTGCCGGGCAGTGAAAGGCACACGCCAAGAGACATGATAGGTACTGTCCGTTTTTTGTTGTACGCCTAGGCTCTTTCCATTTAGGTATAGTTCTACCTCATCGGCATTGTTATAATAGGCCAGATATCCACCGGTTCGCCTACCTTCCAGTTCCAATGCGGGAAAATGTGCAATACGGGTTCATCCGTCCACTCGCTTTTATACATATAATATACATCTTTCGGGAAACCCGCCAGATCCACGATACCGAAGAAGCTGCTCCGGCTGGGCCACCAATAGGGGGTAGCTCTCCCAAGTAATCGAAACCCGTCCAGACGAACAGGCCGGATACATGCGGAAGCGTCTTCACCAGATGCCAAGTCTTCTCGTGCGTAGAGCCCCAAGGTACATGGCAATTATCATAAGAGGAGCAAACATGCTCGGGAGCCTCGAAAGGCTTGTCCCACGATTCCGGACGGATATAAATATGATCGGACGGCATCTCATAATAGCCACGGGTCATCAAGGCCGAGGTAGATTCGCTCACGATCAGTTTCTTTCCGGGGAAATTCCGGAGAAACGGCTCGAAATATCGCTCATGGTAGTTGAAGCCCAGCACGTCCAAGGCATCCGAGCGAAACAGATGATTCGCTGGGTTTACCTCGTTACAGCCGGCGGTAACGACCCGGGAGGTATCCAGACGTTTCACGATACCCGCCAAATGACGGGTGATCAAGGATTGACGGCTAAGGGTCGTATCCTTCAGCAAAGCGGGATCGATGGCATGGCCGGCATTCAAGATCAGGTTCGCCGCTTGCAGATCCAGCTCGGTAGCGTCGGCATGGCTCCATTGCTCAAGCACCTCATTGCCTATACTCCACATGAAAACAGAGGCGTGATTCCGGTCACGCAAGATCTCGTCCGTCAAATCCCGCTCGTGCCACTCCGCGAAATACCGGGCGTAATCGTACGGGGACTTACGGCGTTCCCACATATCGAAAGACTCATCCTGTACCAGAAGCCCATACGATCGCAAAGATCCAGCAACTCGGGTGCCGGGGCGTTATGCTGGTACGGATCGCGTTCGCTCCCATCTCCTTCATGATCCGCAGCTGGCGCTCGATAGCCCGTGTATTCACGGCGGCACCCAGACAGCCTAAGTCATGATGCAGGCAAACCCCTTTTATCTTCAAAGGCTTATCATTCAAATAAAAGCCGGTAGCGGAATCCCAACGGAACGTACGCAATCCGAATACCGTCTCATAACGGTCTACCACCTTGCCGGCCACTTTCACTTCCGTGACGGCCGTGTAGAGCGAGGGAGAATCGGGACTCCAAAGCTTGGGATTTGGGATCGAGAACTGATGATCGACAGATGCTCCCGCATACGGGTGTCGGTAACAGGGCGTGATACGGTACCCGTAACCAAGAGTTGTTACGGATGCCGTAACAACTTATTACGGTCATCGTAATAGAGGTAGAGACTTCGGCCTCCCTATCCGCCTCCGAGCTATTCCTTATTCTCACCTCCAAGGCGAATGTGGCCTCCTCCGATGAGATCTTCATATCATGCACGAAAGTGCCCCAGTTGTCCACATGCACCGGATTCACCTTTACTAACCATACGTTACGGTAGATACCGGAGCCGGAATACCAGCGGGAGTTCGGTTGCTCGCTATTATCCGCCTTCACGGCGATCACGTTCGGTTGGCTTCCATACCTCAAATAAGGCGTCAAGTCATAACGAAACGATACATAACCATTCGGGCGGAATCCCAGCGAATGACCATTGATCCAGACCTCGCTATTCCGGTAGACCCCGTCGAAATCCACATAGATAACCTTATCCCGATCCGTCTCCGGCAGGGTAAATGTCTTTCGGTACCAACCAATCCCGCCCGGTAGCGCACCGCCACCCGGGGTAGACGGGTTGTCGAGGGAGAAATCCCCCTCGATACTCCAATCATGCGGTAAGGATAAGATACGCCAAGTGGAATCATCGCTGTCCGGGGATGAATAATCCTGAACGCTATCCGACAAGGCAAACTTCCAATCGTCATTCCATGAGCTACGTTCACGCACCTGCTCCCCAGCGGGGGAACAGGCGGTGAGCAATAGGCCCAGAAGCCACGCAAGTGGCCGATTCATCAGTGGTATCATTAGTGATTATATAGTTTAATTGATACTACCCAGTTGTAGAGACGGGGCGTGCCCCGTCTCTGCACAGACTGATGGGTATTATTTAAAGTTACCATTTAGAGGGGTTGAGACGGGGCGTGCCCCATCTCTACAACTAGAGGTTTACCTTGGTAAGATATTGTCACGTCCTTGCCAGAGGGATTCTCCGGCGTGATGAGACGTACCGTGATCTGACGCTCGCGGATCATGCCCGGATAGTCGCCCTCCCGTGCGCCGATCGTGAGCGTTCGCCTCGCATCATCATAAACAAACGGGATAGTAGCGTAATTTCCTTTCTCGTAATCGTAGGTCACGCCATTATCCTCATATAAGGTGAAGGAGCCGTCGGCACCGGCGTAAACAGAGACGGTTAAGTCTTTCTGCTCCTCTTTCGTAGACTGGATTACCTTTCCGGTCGGTACGATAGAGCCGGCTCTCACGAACAAAGGCATACGCTCGTAAGGAGCATCTACGTCCATCGCCGTCCCGCCTTGTATACACTTGCCGCTATAGAAGTCGTACCAGACACCAGAGGGGAAATATACCTTGCGCTCACGGGCCTTATACTTATGCACCGGGCATGCCATAAAGGCCGGACCAAACATAAACTGATCGTCTATATCGTAAGTCTTCTCATCGTTCGAATAATCCATCACCATGGCACGCATGATCGTATAATCCTCAAAATGCGTCTTGGAGGCCAAGCTATAGATATACGGCATCAATTGATAACGCAACTCGGTATAATACTTCATCGATTGGTACGTAGGCGATCCTTCCGGAGCGATATTATAGATCTCGCGGCAAGGATATTGCCCGTGGCTACGGAACAACGGACAGAAAGCTCCGAACTGATACCAACGGTTGTTCAACTCCCTCCATTCCCTCAAATCCTCGCTACCTTCCTTAGCAGCCATATAACGGTTCTCCACGCTGAAGCCACCGATATCCATCGTCCAGTAAGGGATACCGGACATGGCGAAGTTCAAGCCGGCGCTGATCTGCGCTTTCATATCCTCCCAGCGAGTACCGATATCACCACTCCATGTAGCGGTAGAGTAACGTTGCTGGCCGGCGAAACCGGAACGGGTCAACAAGAATACACGGTCATCCGGGTTTACGCTACGTTGTCCGTCGTAGATCGCCTCGGCGTTCTCCAAGGCATACGCGTTGAAGTATTTCGTGGACGGGCCCAGATAAGTCGGTCCGCAAAGCGCCTTCCGGTATTCGATGTCCGTATTATCCTGTACGTTCGGCTCGGAAGCGTCCATCCACCAAGCGTCAATGCCCAAGGAATACAGATGCTCGTTCATCTGTTCCCAGAAAAGCTTGCGGGCTTCCGGGTTGTACGCATCATAGAAAGAACCGATATAACCCGGATAAATCCAGTCGCGGATACTATCCTTAATCGCCTGCTGATACATGGCACCCAGCGCGTCCAACTCTTTATAATGCTCTGTCGTATAATAAAACTTCGGCCATACGGAGATCATGATACGGGCATCCTTATCGTGGATTTCCCGAATCATGCCTTTCGGGTCCGGGAAGCGTTCCTTATCAAACTCATGGCTGCCCCACGCATCTACCGGCCAATAGCTCCAGTCCTGTACGATCACATCCAAGGGAACCTGCCGCCGGCGGTATTCGTTCAAGGCGGTCAATAGCTCCTCTTGCGTCTTATAACGCTCACGGCTCAACCAGAATCCCATCGCCCATTTCGGCATGATCTGGCTCTTGCCCGTAACCGTGCGGTAACCGCTGATCACCTTATCCATGGAAGACTCTCCGTTGATGAAGTAGTAATCGATATCATCCCCCATTTCCGACCAGAAAGCCAACCGCTCCCGCTCCTCCTCCGGTAGCGGAGATAATACCTTCAAGCCGATATAAGAGACATCGCCATCCGGCAACCATTCGATACGGATCGGATAGCGTTTGCCCTTTTCCAGATCGGCCGTAGCCTTGTAATCATTCGGGTTCCATGCCGCACGCCAACGTTCCGGGATGATCTCCTCGTTATTCACAAATACCTTGGTATAACCGGCGTAATGTAGTTTGAAATGATAAGTACCCGTCTCTTTCGCCTCGATCTCGCCCTCCCAAGTAGCGGAAGCGCTCGGCTTCGGGAAGTCTGCCGGCAGGTTCTTGATGGTTTTCAGATTCTCATAATCTACCTTATCTTCATCCCGCTGGATTAAAACGGAATTCTTCGCCTTATCCGTATAGTAGGTAGCGGTCAACGCCCCTGCCCTCCCGTCTTTTCCGTATAGGCCAAAGACATCGCCCAAATCGGCGTATGGACGCTTGTCGCCGAAACGCTCAAGGAATAGTTATGCCAAAGTACACCATACCCTTTTGAGGAAACGATAAACGGCACGCTCACCTTCGTGTTATATTGGAAAAGCTCCTCGTTCTTGCCTTTGTAGTTGAACTCATCGCTCTGATGCTGTCCTAGGCCGTAAAGCCCTTCCTCGTCCTCACTCTCAATACCTGACGTAAGGTATAGCCTTTGGTTCCTTCCACCTCGATCGGCGTAAATTCCTTGCTCCGTTTGTCTTCTCACGAAGGATCGTGTGTCCGTTGGCGTCGGTAAAGCGAACCTCTCCGGTCTCCCGTGAAAGACGGGCCTGTGTGGTTTGCGTACTTACGATGATCGTATCCCCCGAGGTCGTTATCTGAAACGATGGGGCGGGCAACGATTTCGTGTCCTTGATCAAGTTCACTTGGTTGGAAAACTTACCATCGGAGAGGCGATTACCCGGATAATATCATCAGAGATTACTTCCAATTTAACAGCCTTCGCCTGTCCGGAACGGATATCGGCGACCAAGCCATTCTCGACCTTCCGGTAAGCGGAATCAGTCATGCAGGAAGTCAGCAGGGAAAGCCCTAACGTGAATACCGCGATGTGTTGTTTCATATTCTATAGATTCTTTAATTATTTCCGATCAGCAATGAGTCCGAACAGGTTTTTCCATACAAGAAAATGGTTCTTCATTCGTTGGCAAAATTAAAGGGTTCGCGGCGGACAGGAAGCATAAATGTTTGGGTTACGGGAGAACCGTAAAAGGTAGGGGAAGAATGTTTATTTTAAGGGGATATTTTGTTATATCCCGTAATTACGTGGCATTTATTTAGAAAAAGTTTATTTATGATAGTCAGAGGGAAGCCTTCCGAACTCATCCTTAAAATACTTCCGGAATAGCTTCACATCATTGAAACCGCACTCCAGCGCGACCTCGTTGACCCGCATCTGGCTCTTCTCCAATAACTGCGCCGCACGCTTCAAGCGCACCGTACGGATCAACTCCACCGGAGTCTTACCCGTGATGGAAAGGCATTTCTTGTAGAAGTTCACACGACTCATGCCCATCTCCCGGCTCAACCGTTCTACGGACAACTCCGGATTGGCGATCTGCTCCTCGATATAGCCGATGGCCTTACGCATCAACTCCTCATCCATGGAGCTAGCTTGTACCTCCGTCAAGGCGATGCCCATGGTAGAGGACTGCATAAAGGCCTTTTGCATCTTCTTCTTCATCTCGATCAAATGCCGCACCTTCAAGAGAAGCATCTCCATATTGAATGGCTTGCTGATATAATCATCCGCACCGGCTTCCAGACCGACCAGTTGGCTATCTTTTGCGGACTTAGCCGTCAACAGGATCACCGGGATGTGGGAAGTCCGAATGTCTCCCTTGATCCGGCGGCATAAAGTAATACCGTCGGTGATAGGCATCATCACGTCGCTGATCACCATATCCGGCAGCTCCTCCGGAATGAGTTTCCACGCATCTTCTCCATCCGCCGCCGTGAGTACCGAATAAACGCCACTCAAGCTTAACTTCATAAATTCCCGGAAATCCGTGTTATCATCTACGACCAGCAACGTAGGTCTTTCCGCCGGAGACGCATCCTTATCAGCGATCTCCGGATGCTCCTCAACCGGAGGCAAGATATCCCCTTCGGCAATTCCTTCCGGAGCCGAGATAATATCTTGGTTGTCCAAGGGGATCACCGGCAGCGTAACCGTAAACGTACTACCCGCTCCCGGCTCGCTTTTCACGGTTATCGTCCCATGATGCATCCGCACGAATTCCCGGCATAGGTGCAGGCCGATACCCGTACCTACCACGGGATTTCCCTTATCCGGGGAAGCCACCTGATAAAAGCGATCGAAGATAGCTCCTTGTTTATCCGCAGGAATACCGATACCGCTATCCGACACCTCGATAACCAGTTTGTTCTCTCCCTCCTTCTCCAACCGCAATCTAAGCGTCACCGAGATAGTACCTCCCTCCGGCGTAAACTTAAAAGCGTTACTCAGTAGATTAGAGACGATCTTGAAGACCTTATCCGTGTCAAACTTCATCGGGAGAGACGTGAAGACCGAGGAAAAAGAGAAATGAATCCGCTTTTGCTCCGAAAGCTCCTTGAAGGAATAAGCCACGTCACGCACAAACGGGACAATATCGCCGGTAGACAAGACCAAGCTATCCCCTTGCATATCGATCTTGCGGAAATCCAATAACTGGTTCACCAATTTAAGCAACCGGTCGGCGTTCCGATAGATCAACTTCAATATTTGCTGGGATTCCATGTCTTTCTCCGTTTTCATCAACTTCTCCAAAGGAGTCATGATCAATGTTAGCGGCGTACGGAACTCATGGCTTACGTTCGTAAAGAAACGAAGCTTCATCTCGTCCACCTCATGCTGCTGACGCACAGTAGCCCGTTCTTGCTCCTCCTCCAACTTCTTTTGCTGGATACGGAAAATAAAACGTATCACGCCATACGCCAATAATATACCAGCTATGATATACAACGCTATTGCCCATCCGGTAGCCCAGAACGGAGGCAGGATCGTGATCTGCAAGCTCGTGATCTCCTTGCTCCAAATCCGGTCGTTATTCATCGCCTTTACCTTGAAAGTGTAAGTTCCCGGGTTCAAGTTCGTATAGGTAATACGACGTTCCAAGGCGCTTACGGTAGTCCATTCCGAGTCGAAGCCCTCCATCTTAAAAGCATATTTATTCTTCAAAGGAAGGAAATAACAACAAGAAGAGATGGTAAAGGAGAAATTACGTTCCGTATAATTCAGTTTCAATTGCTTGGTACAGGTGATATCTTTATCCAAAATCACATGCCCGTCATACGCCTCTCTCGCCGTTATCGGGACATTATTCACCATAAGTCCGGTTATCACCGCCGGTGGAGCATAGCTATTATAACGTATCCGGCAGGATCAACGAAGGTAAGACCGTTTGTCCCACCAAACGCCAACTCACCCGTTTCCAGCCCACAAGCGCTATTCACATTAAACACACGTCCTTGAACGCCCTCATTCTCATCATAGCTATTCCAATCGAACGTATAATTATTATCCGTATCCCGATTCGGAACGATATTCAATAAGCCGTTCTTCGTCCCCACCCAAACCGTATGATATTTATCCTCCAAGATAGACATGATGCTGTTATCCGGTAATCCGGAAGAATGGTTCAACCGATACATCTTATCATTCAACCTATCATATATATGTAGCCCATGATTACTCCCGATCCATACCCATTGGCGGCTATCACAAAATACGACATTGATGATTTGATCCTCAAACACGGAACGTCCATCCTTCGTGCCGTTAAAAGAAGTAACAGCCCCCGTCTCCGGGTTGATCCAGTTCACTCCTAAAGAAGTTCCAACGACAATATTCCCCTTCTCATCCCCGGAAAGGCTATATACGATATCCGAGTTAATCGCATTCTCCTTATCCCCCATGCGATAATACGTCCATTTCCCGGTAGATTGATCCAAGCAATCCAGCCGCCTTCCAACGTACCGATCCACAAACGATTCTTGCATCGACATACAAACTATACACGCTATTATTGGATAAGCCGTCCTTACTGCCCGGGATATCCCGATAATGCTTGAAACGTTTCCCGTCAAAACCGGTCAACCCCTCCATATAAGTACCCAGCCATAACTTGCCATCCAAATCTTTCGCCATACTAATCACGACATCGCCGGAGATAGCGTTCTCGCTTTCCCGTCCCGCCCGGTAGCGGACATACTCCCCGGTTTCCCGATCGTAACGTAATAGGCCGTTTCCGCTAGTACCGATCCACAGATCCCCTTCTTTATCTTCTACGATACAATTAAAGTCATTGTTAAAGATATCCCGCATCAACTCCAAAGGGTACCGGATAGTCTGGAATTTAAAAATGCTCTCATGATAATAGTTGATGCCGTTTTTATAAGTGCCGGCCCACATAATCCCCGTATCATCCGATACAAGCAGATCACGCTATTCTGGCTCAAACTCGTTTGGTTAAACGGGTTATTTCGTATATAACGCATCCGGTTCAGACGTTTATCCAAGATATTGATACCGCCATGATCGGTAGCGATCCAGATATTACCGTTCATATCCTCCGCCACGTCACGCACCATTATAGAGGATAAAGCGACCGAGGTTTCGGTCGTATAATGTTTCCACTCCTTGCTTTTGGGATTTAGGCGAAAGAGACCTCTACTATATCCGGGATTTAAGAAAAACCACAGATCCCCGTCACTATCGGCGAACACATAGAATAACTGGGCATTCGCATATTGAGTCAGATACTCATCCCGATAGACAGATTCTCCGGATGCCTTATCGATCCCCTCTACCACTCCCGAGGTATGGACTACATATAGACGATCGCCCACGTCACTCATATCACAAACCCGACCATCCTCTTTATTTAGTGGATACGAATAAATCTTTCCCCTCGCTTGATCATAACGACAAAATTCATTCGTATAGGTAGCGAAATAGAGTTGTTTATCATTGTCGACGAATATCTTAGCGGGAGGATTCTCTAGACGTAAGCTATCTAATATTTCCTTCTCCGGAATAAAACGGTCATTACCGGGCTCATATACGCAAAGTTGGTTCGTATTATAGGTAATCCAAATACGCCCATCAGCGGTTTCTTGAAGTTCGGAGACATGCTCCTCCCTAAAAGGCAACCCGCTTTCCTTGTATTTATAATGCTTAAACTCATACCCATCAAAACGGTTTACCCCAGAAGTGGTACCCAACCACATAAACCCCTTCCGGTCTTTCAGGATACAAGTGATCTCATTGGAAGACAGACCGTCCTGTACTCCCAGACGGTTGAAAAGAATATCTTCCGCCGCAAGTCCGGATCCCAATATTCCCCAAGACAGGATCATTATGATACAGAGTAGAGTTTTCGTTTTCATACTTAGCAAATATAGATATTTCCCGAAAACGAACCAAACCAACCGGTATCTAATTCTGCTGCAATGCGGGTTGCAGTAAACATACACGTAAAGTATCCATATATAAGAACATGATTATTAAAAATTATCCCGTACATTTGTCTTTCGATTGGAATAGAAATGAATAAGGCGCAATGATTGTTGTAAGAGATTTGACAGACTGAAAGGAAAGGAACTGGTGGCTACGATCGGATTTTTCGATGGTGTGCATCTAGGACACCGTTTCTTAATCGACGAGATGAAAGAGATTGCCAAAGCACGTAACCTGCCATCGGCCGTAATCACCTTCCCGGAACATCCCCGGGCCGTATTGCATGCGGATTACCAACCGAAGCTATTAAATTCTTTCGAGGAAAAGTTACAGCAATTAGAGACTACCGGAGTAGATTATTGCATCGTATTGGATTTTACGATCGAGCTATCCCGGCTCTCGGCCAAGGAATTCATTACCTCTATTTTAGCGAAGAGCCTGCATGTAAAGACCTTATTGATCGGATATGACCATCGTTTCGGGCACGATCGGACGGATGGCTTCGAGCAATATGTCGTTTATGGCACCGAATGTGGTATCGAGGTGCTGAAGGCATCTCCCTATGACGAAGGAAATACGGCCGTCAGCTCTTCCGAAATCCGGAAATTACTTCAAGCCGGAAATGTAGCTGAAGCCGCTTATTTACTGACTATCCCTATCAATTGCTGGGCCATATCGTCAGCGGCTATAAAGTGGGACGCACGCTAGGATTTCCCACGCGAATATACGGGTAGATGAACCTTTTAAAGTCATTCCGGGTATTGGCGTATATGCCGTATGGGTGGAGGTGGAAGGCGAACGATATAAGGGAATGCTTTATATCGGTGACCGTCCGACACTCAATAATGGGAAGGACATATCCATGGAGGTCAATATTCTGGATTTCTCCGGAGATATCTACAATGATAGCATTCGTGTCTCATTCGTTCAATACGTACGCGGAGACATCAAATTCGATTCCTTAGAAGAATTGAAAGCCCAACTGGAGAAAGACAGATGCACCGTAAATAATTTATTATAATATGGAAAGATATTACGAAGCGATTGATTTATTAAAAGGCATGATCTCCCGTCCGTCTTTCAGCCGGGACGAGACCGCCGTAGCGGATTTCCTGCAAGCAGAATGGCAAAAGGCCGGACAAAAGGTGTTCCGCAAGGCAACAACCTGTGGATCATCGCCCCGGATTTCGATTTCGGTAAACCGACCCTTTTACTCAACTCCCATATAGACACCGTCAAGCCCGCTTCCGGTTGGACCAAAGACCCGTTCACTCCCGAAGAGACCGAGGATGATCAATTATATGGACTGGGCAGTAACGATGCCGGGGCGAGCGTAGTCTCCCTCTATGAAGCCTTCTGTATCTTAAGCGAGAAAGAACAACCTTATAATCTAATCTTCCTTGCGTCTTGTGAGGAAGAGGTATCCGGGAAGAATGGCATTGAAAGCGCATTGGCCGAGCTTCCTCCTATCTCCTTCGCTGTCGTAGGTGAACCTACGGGTATGCAACCCGCCGTAGCCGAGAAAGGGCTAATGGTACTGGATTGCACCGCTATCGGAAAGGCCGGACATGCCGCACGTAATGAGGCATCAATGCCATCACTTTAGCGATGAAGGATATAGAATGGTTCAGCACCTATCAATTCCCGGAGAAAAGCGACTTCCTCGGACCGGTGAAAATGACTGTCACCATCATCCATGCCGGTACACAACACAATGTCGTTCCCGATAAATGCGAATTCACGGTAGATATCCGCACCAACGAATTTTATACGAACGAACAGTTATTCGAGCTAATCAAGGAAAAGGTTCATTGCGAGATCAAGGCCCGCAGCTTCCGCCTTAGCTCCACCCGCACGGATCTGGATCATCCTTTGTGCGACGGGCGATCTTAATGGGAAAAGAGCCTTTCGGCTCTCCTACGCTTAGCGACCAAGCTTGATGCGTTTCCCCTCCGTAAAGATAGGGCCGGGAAACTCGGCACGTTCCCATTCCGCAGACGAATACATCAAGGGACCGGAGATCCGGGAAGCGATCGATACCTATGTAAGGTTACTGAATGGATTACAACTATAGCTTATGTTAAAAAAGATACTGGGGACAATAGGCTCGCGTTATCTGATAGCTTTCCTTAACCTAGCGCTGATCTTCATTAATGCGAAGGTGCTGGGAATCGAGGGCGTGGGGATGATCGGGTTGATCGTGGCCTCGGTAAATATAGCGGTAATCGTCAATGGGATTTATGCGGGAATACGATTGTCTATTTCATGAATCGTTACTCCATGCGGACAATTTTCCTTCCCGCATGTCTGTGGACACCTATCGGCTCTTCCCTAGCTTGCGGCTCATGTATCTTACCGGGCTTTTACCCACCGGCTATCGGCTGGATATCTTCTTGTTGGCGATCTTGAGCTCTACGGTAAACGCCAATGCCCGCTTCTTGTTGGGTAAAGACAATATCAAAGGTTTAATCTCACGTTTATATTGCAAGGAGGACTGCTATTTTCGTCTTTACTCTATTTCTATTATATATTGAAGCGCCCGGACGTACGGTCGTATGTCTGGGGATTATATGTCACGAACGGCATAGCTTTATTGCCAGCCTATCGATGCTTGTTCCTGATTTCTTAAAGGAGACATCCCGGTCTTCCGGCAAATCGCTCTACGGTCTATTAAAAGAAATGTTTGCCTACGGCCTGTGGGCCGGCGCGGACGGATTGGCGGAAACCTGTACTACCCGACTCAATTATTTCCTAATACAACGTTTCGCCGGGTTGGGAAGTGTAGGCTTGCTAGACGCTGGGACCAAGATCTCCGAGAGTGTATGGAATATTAGTCGCAGCGTAAGTTTCATCGAATACAGTAGCGTGGCCAAGACCTCAGAGGCAACGGAACAAAAACGTATTACCTTACAGCTTTTCAAATTGACCTTTTGCGCTTTAGCCTCGTGATGGGATGTATCCTATTGGTACCGGAATGGATATATACGGATTATCTTTCAGCGCCGAGTTCAAAGGCATACGTAAAGTGATAGGCGGATTATCGATCGGAATCGTAGCGTTAGGCTGCAACAGCATCATCAGCCATTATTTCATCGGCAGCGGAAAGATCCGGTACAGTACGGCAAGCTCGTGCGTAGGGCTTATTGCCTTATTAATCTCCGGCTTTTTACTCATCCCGTCTTACGGGTCGTAGGTTCCGCTATCACGACCAGTATCGCCTTTACCTCTATGCTGGTTTTCTCATTGACGGTCTTCTCCCGGCAAACACTTACACGCTGGAATGAGTTCCTTCCGGACAAAAAAAGACTTCCAAGCTTGCAGAATTCATATACAAAAATCCCTGTAATTCTATCACGAATTTTATCGATAACGCTATCAAGTTCACGGAAAAGGGACAATTACGCTTGAAATGATTTCGTGCAAGGTACAGCTCTCGGGTTATCAAAACATAGACTGTACCCTATAAACAAACTCCATCCAAACCCAATAACGGATCGCTTTTCCTAAGAACATGGAGATCGCCACGACCCATATATTAGCCCGCAAGAAACCTAGAGCGACAGCGATAAAATCACCGATACCGGGAAGAAAAACAAAGAAGCCCATCCAAGAGCCTTTTCCCTTGATCCAATCCTGCACCTTCTGTAGTTTTACCGGATCGAGTTTGAGGTATTTCTCGATCCACTCTACCTTTCCCAGCATCCCCAACCAATAGCAGCTCATTCCACCTAAGAAATTACCAAGCGTAGCGGCGATCATACAAGGCCAATAAGCCGAACCCGCCAATAATACACCCGTCAATACGACCTCACTGCTAAACGGCAAGATCGTAGCCGCTAAGAAAGAAGCGATAAACACCCCGATATACCCGTAGCTATAAGAAATTCCATATACGTATCATTAATAATGCGATAAACATAACTACCGAGAAATGGAACAGCCAAAAGATATATTTCCCCCGGTTCACCGTAAAAAATGGGCGATCAGGATAGACGCCGGTACACAGGCCATTTCCAGAAATTCCTCGGACGACTGCTCATAGATAAAGAACAATCCAAACGACCAAATGGCCATGACAATCAGAAAAGAAAGAAACTGACGAGTACGCAATTATCCTCATACTCATGTGTAACGATGTTTAATGAAGCATGATCGTTAATCCCGCCACTAAAACAATCTGTATCCAATCTATAATTCCCGTCCCTAGTACCGCAAGGAAACGGATCTTGAATAAGGAGGTGAAAGGTATGGTAAATGCCGTGAAATCCCATTCCCAGACACACCATCCGAAAACAAACCAATAAACCGTCAAGATTCCGAACAAGGAAGCGACAAATGTCCGGATATTCAATGTCCTGAAATTATACATTCCCAACCAAAACAGCGGCAAAAACCAAAGGATGTGTATCCACAACAGACTTCCGATACTGATAATCAAGGATGCGTTATAAGCCTTATCCGTAGCGTCCGGGTCATGATAAGAGGTAAATAACTGATAAAGGGCCAATATCAAACAAAACACCCCGACAGATGTTGATTTCAAGGGAAAGAAATCCGGGTTTGTACTTGTCAACAAGGCATAGAAGAGAAAGGGAAGCAATGTCTTCTCACGAATCAACATCAACGCATAGTTTACCCGATGCACCAGAAACGCACCACCGGCCATCAGCAAAAAACCGATCAAATAGGTAAACAACTTACCCGGAAGAACCAGACAGAGGCATTCCATAAAGGAGGAGCCGTCACCTCTCCATACACGGGATAGCCTACCGAATCCACATACCCCACGATCCAACAAAAATACAAGCGCAAAGCATGTACAAATGGGTCATAGGTGTCGCTATAGTATATCTACGTCCGTAATATGAAGTTGTTCCTCTTGCCATAATCTTATCTTAGTGTGAAAATACGGTACCTGCGTTAGTGCAAGCACCGGAGCGACGTTCGTAGTGAACGCCGACCGGTACTCACCGTAAACGCCGACTGACGTTCACTGCAAATGCCGACCGGCGTTCTCGATAAACGCAATTATAAATCAAACCCGATATCCCGACGGAAATACTTCTTATCGAAATCGATCTGCTTAGCTCCGGCGAAAGATTGGCCAAAGCCTCTTCCTTAGTAGCCCCATACGAACTGACCGCGATCACACGGCCGCCATTCGTCAGGATCTGGCCGTCTACCAGCTTCGTTCCGGCATGGAACACTATATTGTTCGAGGATACGCCATCCAATCCCGTGATTACCTTATTCTTCTCGTAAGCCTCCGGGTAACCGCCGCTTACCAACATAACCGTAACCGCCGCACGAGGATCCTGTACCAATGTACGGCCCGCTAAATTACCTTCCGCTACCCCTTCCAGCAAATCAACCAAGTCACTTTGGATACGAAGCATGACTACCTCTGTCTCCGGATCGCCCATACGACAATTGTATTCTATCACCATCGGCTCATTCTTCACATTGATCAGACCCAAGAAGATGAAACCTTTATAATCGATATGCTCCGCTTTCAATCCCTCTACGGTAGGACGGATAATACGCTCGTCCACCTTCGCCATAAAGACCTCATCAGCGAAAGGAACCGGGGAAACAGCTCCCATTCCACCTGTGTTTAAACCCGTATTGCCCTCGCCGATACGCTTATAATCTTTCGCTACCGGAAGCACCTTGTAATCGTTGCCATCCGTCAAGACGAATACGGAGCATTCGATACCATCCAAGAATTCCTCGATCACGACCGTCTTGCTCGCGTCGCCAAACATTCCGCCCAGCATATCTCCCAACTCTTTCTTGGCTTCCTCCAAGTTATCGATAATCAGTACCCCTTTACCGGCAGCCAATCCATCCGCTTTCAATACATAAGGAGCGGAAAGAGATTCCAAGAACGCATAGCCTTCCTCTAAGTTTTCAGTGGAAATACTCTTATAACGAGCGGTCGGGATATGATGACGCATCATAAACGCCTTGGCGAAATCCTTGCTACCTTCCAATTGGGCACCTTCCCCACTCGGCCGATCACGGGGATGGAGCTTAATGCCTCATCCTTCTTGAAATAATCATAAACACCCTTCACCAATGGATCCTCGGGAC
>ENA-OQAS01000442-OQAS01000442.1-human-gut-metagenome-genome-assembly--contig:-NODE-442-length-21647-cov-1.867704_pt1 | contig 21647 bp, 30 predicted proteins | sample MGYA00242733_ERZ504523 | MGnify/ENA primary metagenome ERZ504523 (study PRJEB26092, sample SAMD00036239) | human gut metagenome | host: Homo sapiens | study: EMG produced TPA metagenomics assembly of...
CACAATGTTTGATATATCGGTGGATCAATACTTTTACTCGTCCCAGAATAGCGGGAGCGAGTGCAGAAAGCGGATTGATGCCATGTTGAACGCCTTGGACGAAAGAGAATCTGTGTCGTTCTCCACGCAGGTCGTCAGGTGATTCTCTACCATTTGGCGCCATATTTCCCACAGGTCATCTGTCTTTTCGTACCAGCCGCAGCGTTCCAGCGCGCAGAACAGGTAAAAATGAACGCAACAGAAGCCTGCGGAACTTCCGGGTTCCCCACAACGGCTTCCAGCATCTGCTTTCCCTCTGCCGGTTCAACAATACCAGTCAGAACGGCAAATACCTGGCGTGTACCGAATATTCTTCAATGCCGGGCCCATCCTGAACCAGTGTTGTGCCCTGATACTACCCAAAGCAATGGGTACGGATTGCATCCGAAAGTGCTCCTGCCCGCTGCCGGTACTCCGCAGCGGTATCGGTTCTGCTGCAAATTCAGCCAGCTCAGCAGCTTTTTGCAGGCCATACAGGTAAAGTAGGCTTTCCATTGTAACCGAACCGCTGCCCTTTCCGGTTGCAGCCGGTACACCGGAATCCCACACACCAGCCCCGTCAATAAACGACCAATAGCGGTGACGCATGATTGGGCCGCCACTTTCCCCACAAGGCCCTGTTTCGAAAGATTCCTGTCAAAAAATCCAAGGATACCGTCAATGGCTGGCAGATGGCGCTTAACAAGCGCTTTATCGCCAAAATACATCATATTGTCGTGGACAATCAGCAAATAATAAATAGAAAAAGCCGGGATCACATTACTCTTGACGGTGGGGGCATCTGCGTTGATTAAGCCATCTGCCGCTGAGAGCGGCGGAATGCTTCCATTGCCTGCCGTGCCAAACGGTCATCTGCGCTGATGGCATCTGCCATTGCAATGTTAAAAATCAGCTTAGGTGCTGCATCATGTTAATGGGAACAGAACCCGCAGCGGCAAAAACACCTGCCGCAATATAAACCGCCATATTGCTGCCTGCAAAGAATGTGAGCACGCAACCAACACAGCCAACCAGGATACCAATGATAGACATACGCGCCATACCAATTTTTTTGCGTATGCAGAAAATCCAGATGCACTTGCCGTAGTGGCAAAGCTAGTCGGGCAACTGAACAGAAGCCAGGTGGAAAGCCATAGGAACAGCATAAAAATTTCATACGGGCGGCCCTTGCCCCAGCGTGTCTGGGTGCGGTCCACAATAAAACCCGCTAATACATCAGTTACGCTATCAAACATTTGCTGACCATAAACAGCGTACCCACCAGTGCCGGTGACAGCTGCAAACCATCTGTACAATAGAATGTTGCATAACCCAAAACCAGCGTGGACAGTGCCACGGAACAAGAACTGGAATTCCACAAAATCAGCTTGTTGAAGCCAACTTTCCCAACTTTTCGCTCTTGCTTGTTTGCCGATATGGTCAAGAGCGCCTGCGGGTTGAGTTTGTGGTGCTTCGGGTTGGCAAAGCAGCTATACTCCTGTACCAGCGTGACGGAAAAAGAGTTCCGCTTGTTTTTGGAAGTAGGCCAATGTCTTGATTATGCCATTGCCCACGCCGCCGAAAGCTCCACCCCTATTATGATGAGCGACCAAATCGGAATGTTGTGGGTGGCGGAATACGTCCGGCATAATGCGGACACCGGATATATCATTCTGCTTGGCCCTGCATTTGATGTAACAACCTCCCCGCAAACACTGAACGACCACCTGCGTGGAATGAACCTAGCACGCCGAGTGTCTTCCTCACACAAGCAGTATTGCACAGCTTCAGCCGCTTGCTTTTGGCGGTCTTGCAAAAACAACAACACGCCCGGACAGCTGCACAAGTGCAAACTGTCCGGGCGTGTTTTACGCTTTCTGAGCGGGCAAACACATCATCACTGCGCTCAGGTGATTCCTGTAGAAGATAAGAGACGTCGTCTTAATTGCTGGTTGGGAAAATGACCTTGTTGACGAAAAAGAAGATTACCATGGAAACACCGCCGTTCAATACCGTTGTACCAATATTGTAAATAAAATCCGGCACATATCGCGCAGCTGTTGCGACCCAAATGCAGTTTATAGAATTTACAATACAGGTTATTACGCAAAATGCAACCGCATACCAAACGATCTGCCAGGTAAGATTCCCCTTGCTGCGGAAAACGACATTTCTTTGTATTGGGAAATTGATTACCTCACCCAGTATCATGGCTATCATATAAGCGCAAAAATAAGGCAAACCACCATGTTCTGCGTCATAGCCCAAAATGTTCCATTTGAAGGTTACTCCCAGCATGGTCACTTCGATTCCCGGCCAGCCAAAATCCACCTTGGGCATATTTGCAAAAGCAGCAGGCAGGAACTGCAGCAATATGTACTTAAACACCGTAATGAGGTTGCATACAATTACAAACAAACCTCCCTCACGGATCCACTGCATTATATCCTGATTGGCTGTTTTTGCTGTATTCCTTTTATCTTTCATAAGACATCTTATTGCTCAGTATCCTCGTCCTCTTTTTTTGCCTTGCGGTATTTGCGGATTGCGCAGATTTCCCAAGCGACAAGGATGATTGCAACAACTGCATCCACTGCGTAGGTCGTCTTTACCCACTTCGGCACAGATACCGCACGTGTCACAGCGAAGGAGTTTGCCAATGCATACAGCGTGCCGTGCGCCGCATTGCGCATAGCCGTTACCGTACCGACAGAGTTCAAATCACGGTAGAACTCGTTCGTAATGTTAAACGCCAGCATCTTCGTGCCGCCGGTACGAATTGCCAGATTACCGTCCATATACCATGTGCTGACGACTGCGTCTGTAATGACAGCGCCATGGAAGCCCCATTCATCACGCAGAATGTTCGTCAAAAGGGCCTTACAGCCGCCGGCCCAGACAGGTCCGACCGCATTCATAGAGGTCATAACGCCCATGCCGCCTGCCTTGATCGACTGCTCAAACGCCTTGAGGTAAATTTCGCGGGCAGCCTGCTCATTCAGCCATGTGCAGATGTTGTTCTGACGATAGTTGTCCTGATCGTTGAAGGCAAAATGCTTCACATAGCAAATCAGACCATTTTCGGTTGCGCCGGACACCTCTGCGGCTGCGGTCAGCCCGGAGAGAACGCCGCACTCGGAATAGTATTCAAAGTTACGCCCGCCGAATGCGCTGCGGTGGATATTCATTGCAGGTGCATACCAGCCTGCGCAGTTGATTTCAGCACACTCTTTTGCAATCTGCTCACCGCGTGCCTTGGCCAGCGGCTGGTTCCAGGTGCAAGCCAGCATCACAGAACCGGGATAGCTCGGACCTGCGGCAGGATTGTAGTTGCTGTGTACACCGGTCGGACCGTCACACTCCTCCGTTGCGGACAGGTCGATGGATTCAACACCAACGGTATGGTAACCACCGTCTGCCGTAAGGCTGAACAAGTCATTGACCGTGAGCTCATCGAGAAGCTGCTCCCACTTGGGATCATCGTAAGCAACGCCGGTCAGATCAGCGAGTTTCAACCGTTATGCGCCCCGGTGGTCGGCATCACAGCATTGGGGTCATCGTATTTTGCCGCATCAAAGGTTGCTGCACTTGCATAGTCTGCCAGTGCCTGCGCACTCAGGCTATGGTTTACAGGCGCAGCAGTAGCCTCTGCATAGTTGGCAAAGCCGTCGGCACGGCTGAGATAGGTCACATCTCCCTGCGCGAAGGTGAGCTGGTTTGTAGCAGTCACCTGATCTGTGGAGCGAGCGCCATCATGTGCATCGTCATAGATGACATCCTTGTCCACCTTGGCAACATAGGTATCCAGGATCGTATGAGAATCCGAGCAGAGATTGATCTTATAGTCGCCTGCCTCGAGTACATACGCACCATTCGCACTCTTGATGCAGTTCGAATCATAGGAGGCCATATCCTCATAACGGAAGGTGATTTTCAGGGTCTGCGCTTCGCCGGGCTGCAGGATCTCCGTCTTGGCGTACTGCACAAGATTTGCTGCTGCCTTTTCGATACCACCGTTATAATACGGCGGCTCATAGAAATTTCTGCAACATATTTACCTGCTGTATCGCCGGTATTCGTAACTGCCACATCCAGCGTGATTTTCTCGCCATCATCCTCGACAGCTGCAATCGACGAATCAAAGGTAGTGTAGCTCAAGCCATAGCCGAACGGATACTGAACCACCTTATCGTAATCAATAAGGCCCTCTGCAGCAGCCGTTTCATAGAATTTGTAGCCAACATAGATGCCCTCACAGTAGTTGACAAACATGGCACGGTTGTCCTCGCTCCCCGTAACCTCTGCATAGTTATCATACGCAAAGCCGCCGAAGTTGTTGACCGTGGGTGTTGCGAGCAGATCGTAGACATAAGTATCCGCCAGATGTCCGGACGGATTCACTTCACCGTTCAGAATCTTCCCGAGGAATCAAAGCCAAGCTCGCCGGCGCACCGCACAAAACGGCGGCTTTAATGCTGTCATACTGATCCAGCCAGCCAAGCTCCATAGCATTGGAGGAGTTGACCACAACGATAACATTCTTGAACTCTTTACAAACGCGATCTACCATTGCAATCTCGCGGTTGCTTAATTCCAAATAACTCTTACCGGCATCGCGGTCTTCTGCCTGCGTTGTAAAATCATAGAACTGTGCGAGTCCGCCGTACTGTGCATTGTATTCATCCGGGCCGGTGATGCTCTGCGGAATATCAAAGCCCTCGCCGCCGGTACGGCTGACGACAACCACCGCCGTATCCGAGTAAGCGGCCGCATTCTCAAAAATGTTGGCGCTCTCGTACTCTGCAATGGTAGGCTCCGGAACGGTGAAATCGCCGCGCTTGCTGCCGATCTCACGCAGACGGATCGTACCGACAGGACGCTCTGTACGGAAATTCTCATAGAATTTCACAAGCTCCTCATTGACTTCAAAGCCTGCATGCTTGAGGCCGTCAATCAGAGAAACCGCATTGCTTGTATCACTATCGCCGGAGCCGGTGCCGCCATACAACGGACGAATGCTCGACCAGCCAAACAAGTTGAGCTTTGTGCCGGCGCTCAACGGCAGCGCCTTGTCATCATTCTTCAGCAGAACGATGCCCTCGGATGCGATCTGGTCTGCAATCGCACGGCCGGATGCCATTGTTTCGTCCGAGACATTGACGTTCTCAGCAAAAACACTGTTGACCACCGAGTATTCCACGCCGAGAATAACCCAGTTGACGGAAAGCGTGACAGCCAGCAAAATTGCAATCGGGGCCTGTGCGCGCACCAGCGCACGCTTCGGCTGCTTAAGCTTTCCGGCCGCGGCCACTACGATGAGCACCGCGATCAGTACAACAACAATAAAGATGATAGCCGGGCTGCAAGCAATGATGCCGTTCTTCAAATCCTCGGTCGTAACTGCCAGGGAACCGCCAAACATCAAATCGTATAGCTTTTTCCCTATTACCGCCAATGCTGCAATGATAACGGCAGCAATCAGCCACGCACAAGCCGCTTCTTATTTTTCATTTCGTTTCTCCTTCAAAAGTAAATGGATATGCGGTTCAACGCGCATTTATTGTAATTCAAACCAGTGGAAATTCATTTTCCCACTACCCGTAAAACGGAAATACAGTGGATAGGTTCCGTCCGGGATCGTAAGGGTCACCTTCTCCCCCACCTGACTGCCGTTCTTTATGAAAATATCGGCACACAGCGTGGAAAAATCCGGTGCAGTTGACACCTGAAGGCGTCCGTTTGCAGAGCCGGTACAATGTACCTTTATTTCAGCAGCATCTTTAAAGGCAAAGTACTTGAAGCCTGCCACTGCACCATCGCGCATATTGGCAATATACTGATTGCCGCTGTCCTCTCTGTCCGGCCCGTCCTGCGTGAAATAGGGGTGATTGCGCAGCCGCCATTTCGGGAAAGGTCCGTCATAGCGTCCGGTACCATTCTTTCCCCAGAGGTTGCAGGCAATACGCGCCTCATAACGGCCTTTTCCCTTTAAGGGTCCATCGTTTAGGCCGCAGCTTGTGACCTCTGCCTGCAGAAACGCTCCGTTTTCGTCACGCCGAAGCTTCTCGGCACAAGCTTGCCGGGAATACGAATGACGGTTGGTTTGCCTATGATAGAAAACATACCATTTGTCCTCTAGCTTGAGCAGCCCGCCATGTGTATTGCCCAAATAGTTAGCTGCGTGCTTTTCAGACAGGTTGCTGTCCAGAAAGATATCACCCTGACTAACCAGAGTGCCGCCGTAAGAGAAATCTCTGTCAGGGCTTTGGCTGGTAGCGTAGCATAGCTCATGGTTATGACGAGAGGAGTATACGAAGATATAGGTTTTTCCTTCCTTGCGTATCGAGCTTGCCTCAAAAAACTCATGTCCTTGAAAGGCTCCCGGCCCTTTTTTAGGGAAAATCACGCGCGGCTCCGTTTTTATCGTCACCATATCTTTTTCCAGCTCCAGAACTGTACCGCCGTCACATCTAAGCTTGTGTCCGCCTGTCAGAATAGCAGGCACAGTATTGTAAAAGCCGGAATACAGCCATACACGCCCGTCATCATCCGCCAAAACGCCGGGATCAAACGGAAGCTGATCTCCCCTTCGCCGTCCCCAGAGTGTGCCGTCCGCATAGTGAATATGACCCAAAAATTCATATTCTCCCGCAGGCGTATCGCAGACTGCCACGCCCATAATGCCTAAAAAGTCAAACGCATAGTAGAGGTAGTAGCGGCCGTCTGGGCTTGGCAGACATCCGGTGAAAAAGCAGATGGTATCCCCAAGGATTTTTGGGGTCCTGCTTTTTGCGGTAGATAACTCCCTCGTACCGCCAGTCGGAAAGATCTTCCACCGGCGCCGACCAGCAAACATAGTCATTCACACAGAAGATCGGTGCGTTGAAGCGGTCATGTGAGCCATAGACATACACTCTGCCATTGAACACATGGGGTTCCCCGTCCGGGATATATTCCCACGACGGCAAATATGGATTCACTGCTTGTCTGTTCACAGTTTTCACCTCCTTCCTTTCTGCTGTTGTGTTTTAAGTGTAGCACAACCTCCTCTTTTTTCGGGTAATTTTGGCATAATCCGTCTCCACAGTGGCACAACTTGCATTCTTGAACACTTTTTTAGGATACATCTGCTTCCTTTTGTGCATTCCGCAAAAAAGCGGTGCAGATCACCTCTGCACCGCTTCCATATGCTTAAAACTGTTTTTTATCTGTTCGCTTGCCGACTGTACTTCTAAGACAAGCATCTATCACGCTTCGTCTCTGCCGCGCTGCAGAGATTTTATACCGTGTAACCGCACAGCCTTTCTGTATAGGGTCAGGCTTTTTCCGGCAATGGAATGAGAACGCTCAGATGGAACCAGTTATCTGAACAATCTGCAGAAACCGATCCGCCATATTTCTCTGCTGTATAGCGGATGCTTTTTATCCCGTAGCCATGCATATCCTTATCACGCTTCGTTGTGCGATACTCTCCGTCTACAACAGAAAGCTGCGCTGTACAGTAGTTTTCCACCCGGATGATCAAAAACACATTCTGCGTATAGACAGCCACCCGGATAAGGCGCTGCTGCGGGTCGGCCAGCTTTTCCACACTCTCTATTGCATTGTCAAGCGCATTGCCGAATATGCTGCAGATGTCCATCGTTTCAACAGAATCCAATCTTGCGCCGTCCGCAACGATCGTCAGCGTGATCTGATGCTGACTGCAATACAACTGCTTATCCGACAAAATCGTATCCAGCACATCATTTCCGGTATGCTGATTCACACCCAGGCTCTGCATTCCTTTTTCCAGTTGCGAAAGGTATTCCTCTCTTCTGGCCGCATCCGACTCCATCCGAATGACCTGTATCTGATGCTTCAAGTCGTGGTATTTGCGGTTGATGGCTTCGCTGTTATCACGACTGATGCGGTATTGCTCATACTGCCGTTTTAAAAGTGTCTGGATCGCTGTCAACTCATGTTGTGTCTGCATGTCCTGCCACCTATCCTGCATGGAAAGCAGCACAGCCACACCCGCGAAATCCACCAGTGTCCGTATCCAGAATATTTCCGTAGTCATATGCCCGCTGAACGGCGTGTCGGTCGTCACATAACTGATATTGCTGATTAAAAATGTGCAGATCGCTATAACGGCCGCCGATATGCTTTCACGCCTTGTCATGTGCAGCGGCGCTTTATCGCTCAGCCTTTTCTGCTCAAGTTGCAGAAAAAGCCAAAGCCGCCGCCATAAAAAGCCAGCAAGAACAGTCCCTGTATCCACCAACGGCCCGGCATCTCTGATGCTCCGAACGAATAGAGCTGCCACTCCAGCGATGCAACAAACTCTGCCAGCGTGAACGCCAGCGCCCACCAAAAACCCGTATCACAAAAGTTCAAGCGACAGCACAACCAGATCGTAGCGTACATCAAAACCAAAGCCACGATCATGCCGGGAATCCAAAGGCTTAGCGGAACAATGCCGATCAACCACTGCACCAAGCCGAATAAGGGCAGCGCTGCTGCCAGGATCCCGCCCGTTTTTGCTGCATTATAGCGCTGGGGCAGCAGCCTTACAAACAGCACACATGCCAGCCACTCCGCCAGCGCGGTATACAATTTCGGAATATCCTGTATCACTCCTGTTATTCGCCTCCCATATACGCCGCAAGGGCTTCCATAAAGCTTTTCCTCCGCGCACGGCTGATTTGCAGATCCTGCCCTTTTACGGTTACGACCAACTGATTCACACGCTCCACATGCGCCAGGTTCACCAAATAACAGTTGTTGCACTTATAGTAATGCCTCTGTGCAAGCTTTTCTTCAGCACCTTTCAGTGATCCTCTCTCTGCATACTCGCCGATCGCAGTATGGTAGATAATCGTATGTCCGCGGCTTTCAATATACAGTATCTGGTCTGCATCCAGCCGGATCATCTTGCTCTCCTGCAACAGATGTATATAGAACTTTGATTTTCCATGTACTTTTTTAACCGCATTATGCAGCACTTGGGAGAAGGCAAAGTATTGGATCGGCTTCAATACATAGTCTAATGCCTCGACCTTATATCCCTGCACAGCAAATTGCGCAGAATTTGTAATAAATATAATGATGACATTTTTATCCATATCCCGTATGCGCATGGCCGCCTGCATACCGTCCATATGCTTCATTTGGATATCCATCAGGATTATGTCATACTCGGATTTATATTTTTCGACAATTTCCAATCCGTCTGAAAATTCCGATACACTGACCGTTTCCGAAAAATCGCTTTGATACTGCTCAATGTACTTTCCGAGTTGACTTCGATACCCTGTATCATCCTCTACGATTGCTATGCGTATCATGGTAAATCCCCGCTTCCTGATCTGGCAGCCTACCCGTCAAATATGGCAACCGCCCTGCATCAACTGCTGCTGTGCGTTTCTGTCTTGCCTTACCGTATATTTCCTATGCCGATTGTTTAGATTATACTCTTTTTCCCTTCCTTTTGTAAAGCTACAGAACGGTGCAGACATATTGCTCTTTTTTCCTGCGGGTAGGTTTATTTGCCTTATTGCAGCCCCCCAATACCTTTTCTGAATTAACGCTCAGGTTGTTTGGGGTCGTTCCACCACAAAACGGAGGCCTTCCTCCCCTGTTTTCCCGTTTGGCACAAAGCCGCATTTTTCCAATATGCGCTGGGATGCGCGGTTGTCCGGGTCGGTTTCCGCCTCCACAAAATCCACATCTTGCTGCGCAATGCCCACCGGATCATGCCTTGAACCGCCTCGGTCATATAGCCGTTTCCTTCGTAGGAAGGCAAAATGCCGTAGCCCATCTCAACAGCGCGGTCTTTAGCTGGCCCGCTGCTATTCAGCAGCATCTGGTACAGGCGCAGCGCTACATTGCCCGCGAGGTGAACAGCCTTACTCCCCCGCGCGATGGCTCGTGGGCGGGCATTGGTAACCAGAATAAGCAAGCACGTGTACGGCGCACGGCAAACGGCTACGAGGTGCAACTCTTCACACACGGTGATGACAACGTGCATGGACATTCTCCACGCCGAGTTTGGGTATCAGGGCATCGTCATGACCGACTGGGTCACGCCGATGACCGGGGACGCACGCTCTGCCCACCGGGATTCGCAGGCGCAGTATGTGGCTGCGGCAGGCGGCGACCTGTTCATGCCCGGCAACAAGTGTGATTACGACAATCTGCTGCAGGGCATCGCCAGCGGTGCAGTGACGCTGGAGCAGGTAAAAATCAATGCCTCCCGCGTGGTCAGAATGGCGCGGGCGCTGACACAAGAATAAAACATAAAAAACTCTGCCAGACTTGATGTTTGCCTGGCAGAAGGTTTTTTGGATAAGCATTTACTTTTCGCGGTACTCCATCGGGGTTTGGCCTGTGACCTCCTGAAAATCCGGCTGAAATAGTTGCGTGTGCTGAAAGAAAGTGCAGCGGCTATGTCCTGCACGGTCTGATCGGTGCTTTTCAGCAGGACTTTGGCGCGCTCGATCTTGGCAAATTTGATGTAATCTGTCACGCTCAAGCCCGTTTCCTCCTTGAATTTGTGGGTCAGATAATATTCCGTATAGCCCACCAGCGCTGCAATATCTGCAGCGCGTATTTTTTATCGAGATTCATCTCAATATAGTCCACGCACTTTTGCACCTGCTGGCTAAGGTTGGGGTTTGTGCGGCATTTATGCACGCGCTGGACAAAGTCATCATACATCATCAGCCCAGAGGATCGAGGTCGTCCTGCGTTTTTGCATTTTCGGCAGATTGGATGTAGCTGTCCCCCAGCGCGTAGGCTTCCTCCGGCGAAAGCCCGCCCTCGATGGCGGCACGGCATACCAGCGAGGTAAACACGATGATGCTTGTCTTGCTCTGACGCAGGGCGTCATCGCTGCGCACGGGTACGCCCGCACTGATGCCCATGCTGGCGGAAAGCGCCTGCTTGTAGTTCAAGTCTCCGGTGCGCACCATCTGCAGAAGCCCCTGCTCCGCCATCCAGACCTTGTGGCGGTCGTGAGCGGGCAGCTGCACTGTATTGCGCTCCTGCACCAAAACCTCGCTGTTGATGTCGCTGATAGCAAGGTGGTTACCGGTCAGGCAGTAGTGCATCATCAGGACGTAGCGGTTCAAAATTGAGCATTGCAGCACCGGGACGGTTTTCAGAACCTCATACAGCTGCATGGTCCATGCTACGCTCGTTTCCAGACGGTTATAGTATTGCAGCCCCTGCTCGATCCCGCGCAGCGAAACATCCTGATAAAACACCGGCCCGATGATCCAAACACGCTTCAGCGCGCTGCCGTCCTTTTCAAAGGCAGCCGCCCATGTCATGCCAATGGCCGTGCCGAGCGTGACCGGCGTTGTGTGCCGGCTGCCGTAGTCCAGCATTTTTTTCTTGCAGCCGAATAGGTCAAATGCGCCGGAGAGGAACCCCGCTTCCGGGCAGTTGCTCTGCAGCAGGCTGCCATCGGCATTATAGCACCATGTATAAATGTTGCCGCCGCACTGGATCAGCTCCGAAAACAACTCCATATTTTGAAAAGCATCCATCGAATCACCCTCTTTTTATACCAGTATACCACAAAAAGTGGCTGCCGTACAGACAACCACTGCTATTTTTATGCGTTGGCGTATCCGCCAGCGTCGCAAGGCTGGGCTTCGGGGTGCGCTCCATCGTTTCGCGGTTTACGGCAATCAGGCCAAAGTTCATAGCATAGCCCTTCTGCCACTCAAAGTTATCCATCAGGCTCCAGTGGAAGTATCCCTTGACCGGGATACATCGGCGATGCAGTTTTGCACACCAGCCAATGCGGCCTCGATAAACGCCACGCGGCGGGTATCATCGGCGGTGGCAATGCCGTTTTCGGTCACGATCAGATCGCCGTGGAAATCCTGCGCCACCTTGCGGATGACATTTTCCAGCGCGGCGGGATAAAACTCGTAGTCCATCTGGGTCAGCTCGGCACCCTGCGGGGCGGGCAACTGCCCCTGCGCACCGTACAGCGTGCGGGTGTAGTTCTGCACGCCGAGGAAGTCATCTTCTTTAATATAAGGAAGATAGTGGGTGAACTCTTCCTCCACGCAGCGGCGGCAAATGCTTCACCGCCCGGCTGGGCCTGCAGGTCATGCAGCGAGAGGGTCAGACCGACCTTGACCTCGGGGCAGATTGCCTTGATGGCCTCCCGCGCGGCAGCGTGGGCGCGCATCACCAGCAAATCGCCTCGGGTGTGCGCTGCTGACGAAATTCGCTGCGGTGTGCCGAACACGGCGGCGTTTCGGCGGCGGCGTACTTCATATTTTCCATCATCTTCTGGAAGTTCATACCCACCTGCACGCTGCCCTCGGCGGATTTGCCTGCACTGGCAGCAGCCTTGGCGGCCTGCTCTGCCATCAGCGGAACCGCTTGGAGATCGCCGCCAGCTGCAGGCCCATGTTGGCCTCATTGATGGTGCAGACATAAGAAAGCTCACTACCCAGTTGCTCCATCACATAACTGACATAGCGCTTGAAGTATTCGACCGTGGATTCTGCCTCCCAGCCGCCCTTGGCAATCAGCCACTTGGGCTGGTGAAGTGCAGCAGCGTCGCAACAGGTTCCACACCGTGCGCCTTGCAGCAAGCAATGACCTTGCGGTAATGCTCGATTTCGGCAGGTCGAACTTGCCCTCCTCCGGCTCGATGCGCGCCCACTCGATGGAAAAGCGATAGGCGTTCAGCCCGGCATCCGCCAGCAGTCGAATATCTTCCTCATACCGATTATAATGGTCGCAGGCAATGCCGCTCGGCTCAGCAAAGCTGGTGTGAGGCAGCTGCTCTTGTGCCCAGTAGTCGGAATGAATGTTGTTGCCCTCGACCTGATGGGCGGCGGTGGCGGCGCCCACAAAAAGCCTTTTTCAAATTTCTGCATAATTTTCTCCTTACCTGTGCTGTCTAAAGCAAATCCAGAAACTTTTGTACCTGTATCATAGCATAACAATCGCAAGTCGTGAGGGTATTATTTAGCAAAGTGGGACAATATTTCGTGTTGCTTGAAATAATGCGCGAATTTTTGTTCCTTATCTGCTGATTTTATCCCCTGCTACCGTTTTGCTTCTGGTATAGTGGTGTCAGTGAGAAAAACCACTGCGGAATTCTTAGGAGGAAAACAATATGTTCAAAAAGAAACCCACTGCTTCAGAAGTTGACGGCGTACAATACCGCCGCGCCAAGCTTTGGCAAATCATCTGCTACGCCTGCAACGCGCTGGTCGGTATGAGCGTCTACTCGCTCATCGGTATGGCCAGCTATTCGGCAGCATCGGCTACGGCATTACCACCGCAGCGGTTGGCATCATCCTGACCTGCACCCGTATTCTGGACGGTATCACCGACCCGCTGCTGGCCTTTGTGTATGACCGCGTCAACACCAAGTTCGGCAAGCTGCGTGTGCTGCTGATCGCTGGCTACCTGATTGAGGCCGTTGCCTCTACGCGATGTTCACCGGCTTCTCCTCCAAGGGGATGGGGCTGGTCACGTTCACGCTGCTGTACGTGGTCTACGTCATCGGCTACACCACCACCAATATGACGGCGCAGACCATCCCCGCCATTATGACGAATGACCCCCGCCAGCGCCCCACCCTCGGCGTCTGGACGACCGCATTCAACTATCTGGTGCCGATGGTTATGTCCATGGTGCTCAACGTTGTCCTGCTGCCCAAGTGCGGCGGCACCTATAATCAGGCATTTCTGACCGCTGCCTGCAATATCACCCTGATTGTGGCCGCCATCGGCACCCTGCTGGTATGCCTCGGCGTTTCCGCCTTCGACAAACCCGAAAACTTTGTCGGCACCAAGAAAGCCGAACCGCTGAAGATGGCCGATATTGTTGAGGTTCTCAAGCACAACAAGCCCCTGCAGTGCTACATTGCGTCCAACGCATCCGACAAGCTGGCTCAGCAGGTCGGCAGCCAGGCCATCATCAACACAATTCTCGGCGGCATTATCATCGGCAATATAGCTCTTGGCACGATTCTGACGGTTATCAGCATGGTGCGTCCATCTTCTTCGCCGCTTTCGGTGCCAAGTATGTCGGCAAGCACGGCAGCAAAAAGGGCATTGTCAATTTTACCTGCATCAGCATGGTCATCACCGCTGTTATGGTCGTGTTCTTCATTGTCATTGACCCCAAACAGATCGGTGTCATGGGCAGCCCCGCCATGATTATTTATGTCATTCTGTCTCTGCTGCAGAACGGCTCCAATATGTGCATCACCACCTCCAACACCTCGTACATGGCCGATGCCATTGACTTTGAGCTCGACCGCAGCGGGCGTTATATTCCCGCCGTTGTCTCCGGCACCTACAGCCTGGTCGATAAACTCATCACCTCTTTTGCCGCCGTGATTGCTACCGGTGCTGTTGCGCTGCTGGGCTACACCGCCACGACTGCCCCAACCCACCGACCCTTGCACCCCGCTATCTTCTGGATGGCTATGGTTCTCAAGTTTGGTCTGCCTATCATCGGCTGGATCATTACGCTGATTGCCATGCGCAGCTGCCCGCTGACCAAGGAGGAGATGGTCAACGTCCAGAAGCGCATTGCCGAGAAGAAGGCTGCCGCACAGTCTGAATTCTATAAAGAACAGCTTCAGTAAGCCCATCCCACAACAGCCGAAAGGGTTTGCAGCCCTTTCGGCTGTTTGAAGTTAAATCCACACATAAGGAGTCATGTTATGAGCAAGACAATTCTTTTGAACCAGAACTGGATTTTTTCCAAAGAAGGACACGACGAACCCGTCACCCTGCCCCACACCTGGAACGCCATCGACGGGCAGGACGGCGGCAACGATTACTACCGCGGCACCTGCAGCTACACCACCGTGCTGCCTGACATCTCCCTGCCGGAAACGGACGTGCCGTTTTGCAGTTTGATGCCGTTGCCATGACCGCCGAGGTCTACCTGAACGAGCAAAAGCTCGCTGAGCATAAGGGCGGCTATTCTGCATTTTGCGTGGACATTACCGATGCGCTGCGCAACGGCAGCAACCTGCTGCGCGTGAATGTGGACAACAGCGACAATGACACCGTCTACCCGCAAAAAGCCGATTTCACCTTCTACGGCGGCATTTACCGCGATGTAACGCTGCATGTTGTGCCCGCTGCTCATTTTGCCCTTGCTGAAAACGGCGCGGTGCCCGTCAAGGTCACGCCGATTGTCACGGACCTCGACGCCCGCCGCTGTGAAGTGACGGTGGAGGCCGCTGTGGTGGGTGCCGAAAGTGTCACCTTCACACTGGATGGCCAGCAGACGAGCGTTGCCGTCAAGGACGGCACCGCCAGAGCCGTGTTCACGCTGGAGCATGCCCGCCTGTGGGACGGTCTTGATGACCCGTATCTCTACACCGTGACTGCGCGGCTGGTCAATGGCGAGACCGAGACCGCCCGCTTCGGCTGCCGCAAGTTTGAAATTGACCCGCAGAAGGCTTTATCCTGAACGGCGCCCCTATCCCCTGCGTGGTGTTTCCCGCCATCAGGACCGCAAGGGGGCGGGTGTGGCCATCACCAAAGAGATGATGGAGGAGGATATGCGCTGATCCTTGAAATGGGCGCCAACACCATCCGCCTTGCCCACTACCAGCACGCGCAGGCGTTCTATGATCTGTGCGACGAAAAGGGTGTCGTGATTTGGGCGGAAATCCCCTACATCACGATGCACATGCACAACGGGCGCGCCAACACGCTGACCCAGATGGAAGAGCTCATCGTCCAGAACTACAACCACCCCTGCATTGCTGTTTGGGGACTGTCCAACGAAATTACCGCTGCGTCGGCTGTCAATGAGGAGCTGTTGGAAAACCACCGCGCCTTGAACGAACTGGCGCACCGCCTTGACCCGACTCGTCCGACCACGATGGCGAACGTCTTTATGCTGGAAATCACCAGCCCGATTCTGGAAATTCCCGATGTGAACAGCTACAACCTGTATTTTGGCTGGTACTTGGGTGAGCTTGACCAGAACGACGACTTTTTTGACACCTACCACGCCAAATACCCGGACCGCTGCATCGGATTTTCGGAGTACGGCGCGGACGCCAACCCCGCCTACCAGAGCGCCCACCCCGAAAAGGGCGACTATACCGAAACCTACCAGTGCGTCTATCACGAGCACATGGCAAAAATGATTGCTGACCGCCCGTGGCTGTGGGCGACCCATGTCTGGAATATGTTCGACTTGCCGCCGACGGGCGCGACGAGGGCGGCAAAAACGGCGAGAACCAGAAGGGACTTGTCACCTTTGACCGCAAAATCAAAAAGGACGCCTTCTACCTGTACAAGGCCTACTGGAGCAAGCAGCCCTTTGTACATACCTGCGGCAGCCGCTATGTGGACCGCACCGAGGATGTGACCGAGGTCCGGGTCTACTCCAACCTGCCGGAGGTTTCGCTGTACAAGGACGGACACCTGGTCGAAACGAAAAAAGGCGACAAAGTGTTTGTTTTCAATGTGCCCATCACCGGCAAGCACAGCATTGAGGCCCGCGCGGGGCGTATTCCAGCGCGATTCTGGTCAACAAGGTTGCCGAGCCGAATCCCGCTTACGCTATGTCCAACCGTCAGGTCGTGAACAACTGGTTTGACGGCGAGCTGGACGAAACCTGCTGGAGCGTCAAGGACAATATGCAGCTGCCATGCGGACGCAAGGTCGGACCGTTTCGAATGACACTCACCACAGGCGAGCGTGCCGCCCGCGGTGATGTAGCCGCCGCCGTCAAGGACAACCCCGCACTGGTTGCCATGATGGAGCGCGCCATGCAGCGCATGACCGTGGAGAGTATGCTCAAGCAGGCAGCACGGACGCCGAGAGCATACGCCAGCTGAACCGCGTTTTGCAGGGCATCAAAAAGGATGTGTAATACGATGAAAACCTACTGCAACCCCTTGGATTTGGGCTACCGCTACCAGCATATGAAGGAGGGTGAGCGCATCGCAGGCTTCCGCGAGGGCGCTGACCCGACACTGGTGTACTTCAAAGGCAAATACTACCTGTTTGTTTCGATGTCGGCAGGGTTCTGGTACTCGGACGATCTGCTGCATTGGGATTTCCACGCCGACCCCGATTTGCTCATTTACGACTACGCCCCCGATGTGCGCCAAGTCGGCGAGTATCTCTATTTTTCTGCCAGCCGCAAGGGGCGCAATTGCCCGATTCTGCGCACGGCGGACCCGCTGACCGAGCCGTTTACCGAGGTCAGCGCTCCGTTCGCCTTTTGGGACCCGGATATGTTCTGGGACGATGATGGCCGCGTCTATTTCTACTGGGGCTGCTCCAACACCTCGCCCATCTGGGGTGTGGAGCTTGACCCCGAAACCATGACGCCCATCGGGGAAAAGAAAGAATTGATTTTCGGGCGCGAAGAAGAATTGGGCTATGAGCGCCCCGGCAACAACGGCATTGTGGATAAAGAGAGCAGCGTACTTACAAATCCATGAAACCGTTCTATAACGAGGCGACCGGCAAGCTGGAGCTGCCGCCCCAGATGGCGCAGATTCCGGACTGAACGCCGAAGTGCTGACCGCCATGTTCAACGCCGTCGGCAAGCCCTATATCGAGGGCGCGTTTATGACAAAGCACAACGGTACGTATTATCTGCAATACGCCTGCCCCGCACCCAGTACAACACCTACGCCGACGGCGTGTATACATCCAAGTCCCCGCTGGGACCGTTCACGCTGCAGGCGTCCAACCCGTTTTCCGCCAAGCCGGGCGGGTTTATGACGGGTGCCGGACACGGCAGCACCATTGCCGACAAGTACGGCAACTACTGGCACGCGTCCACGATGCGCATTTCGGTCAACCACGACTTTGAGCGCCGCGTGGGTCTGTTCCCTGCCGGGTTTGATGCGGACGGCGTGCTGTACTGCAACCAGAATTTTGCCGACTACCCGCATGAGATTCCGGCAGGCAATTTGACGCCGCCAGCCAGCAGCCCAAGTGGATGCTGCTCAGCTACCGCAAGACCGTGACGGCATCCTCCACCGCCGAGGGCAGCGACCCTGCCAATGCCGTGGACGAGGATTGCCGCCGCTGGTGGAGCGCGGGCAGCGACCAGCCCGGCGAATGGCTGTGCGTGGATTTGGGCAGAGACTGCGATGTGCGGGCAGTTCAGATCAATATGGCGGACGAAGCGCTGGCGGTGGACTTCCCTGCTGACAGCTACGGCGATGACCGCAAGACCCGCCACATCGAAACCCGCCCGCAGATTTCGCATTACACCGTGGAAACCAGCTTGGACGGCAATGTATGGACCCTGCGCGAGGATGTCGCCCGCGAATGCTCCAACGGCTATTATGAGTACGCCGACGGCATCCGTGCGCGGTATATCCGCGTGACGGGCGGCGAGTTGCCCTACGGGCAGGCTTTGCGCATTAGCGGGCTGCGGGTGTTCGGCAACGGTGAGGGCGACCGCCCCGCCCAAGCCGACGCCAAAGCCGTGCGCGTGGATGCGCTGGACGGCAAAATCAGCTGGCAGCCCATCGAGAACGCCCAAGGCTGCAACGTGCGCTACGGCATTGCACCTGATAAGCTCTACCAAAGCTGGCTTGTCTATGATGCCGATGAGTCACGCTTTCCACGCTGATGGCCGGGCAGACCTATTACGTCTGCGTGGACAGCTTCAACGAAAATGGCATCACAACGGGAGAAATTATCAAGATGGAGGGCTGAACCATGCCCACAAAAGCAGTCCAGCAGTTTATGCTGGGAACTGTTTTAAGCAATGAAAGCGAGGCGCGCCAGACGCTGGCTGCCATGAAAGCCGCAGGCTACGACGGCATTGAGCTGTGCGGGTTTATGATCCACCCCATCGGCTTCATGGTGCGGCTGCTGACCAAGCGGCGGGCATGCCCGTGGGCAAGGGCGGCAACCTCGACTGGCACGCTTTGGTCAAAGAAGCGGGGCTGCAAGTCGTCAGCCTGCACACCGATTTGGGCAGTCTGGAACGCGACGCCAAGGCCGTGGCCGACGAAGCCAAGAGCTTTGGCACGAAGTATGTTGTCATCACGGGTATGTATCGCTTTGACTACGGCGATGAAGCACGATGCACGACCTTGCCGCACGGCTGAACAAGGCGGGCGCGGCGCTGAAGGCCGAGGGCGTGGAGCTGCTCTACCACAACCACAACTGCGAGCTGCGCCATGTGAACGCCGAAAAGCGTGCCTACGACATTTTGCTGGAGGAAACCGACCCGCAGTACGTCAATTTTGAGTTTGACAGCTACTGGTTCACCGAGGGCGGCGCGAATGCCCTTGCGTGGATGCAGCGTCTGGGAACCGCATGAAGCTGTGGCACATCAATGACCGCGGCACCCGCCTTACGGGCAGTGCCGTAACGCCGATTCTGAAAACCGACAGCATGGAGCTGGGCACCGGCAATATGGACCTCGACAGCCTGATGGTGCAGGCGCTTTCCGTCGGCGTGGATGCCGTGATTTTGGAAAGCACCGCAACTGGGTGGATAACTCCCCCATAAAGAGTTTGCAGGTCAGCGCCGAATATCTCAAACAGCATTGCTAAACTTCAATCCCCTGCCCGAAAGGACAGGGGATTTGTTTTCCTGCGTTGAAATTTGGGTGTTTGTATGATATACTTAGGGCAGAAAATCGAAATTTGAAAGGATGATGATATGATGGATAAATTAAAAAAGAACATGGTTTTCTACCTACTGTTGCTGATAGATTTTTATATCGTTCCTTGGTTTATAAAAACACAGGAAGTGCAATGATTGTTATGTTAGTAATTATTCCTCTAATATGTTTAATAACCTCTGTTTTTTATGGGATTAGGAATGGTTTTAACTTCTGGTATATTTTGATTGTAGCAATAATGTTTGCGCCATCTATATTTATATTTTATAACTCAAGTGCATGGGTTTATGTAGTTGGATATGCTGTTATTGCATTATTGGGAAATTTAATAGCATTGCCATTAGGAAAAAGATAACTTCATATTTATCGGGGAGCAAATAGAACAAAAATCGGGATTTGAGGAGGAAATAGTATGTGGTTTTGGTGGTTCATTTTGATTTGTGATTGTTTTATTCCAGCGATTATGATAATTGCGGGCAGAATGATGTGGAAACATTGTCCAAAGAAAATCAATGGAATTATGGGATACCGAACTAAGATGTCAATGATAAATATGGATACTTGGAGATTTGCACATGACCATGCAGGAAAACTTTGGTGGAAGTCGGTATTGGTCTGTTGGGACCTACAATGCTTATACATATTCCTTTTTATGGAGCAAGTGATGATACAATAGGAATATTAAGCATTATTATCATTGTAATACAACTGGTATTTTTAATAGGCTCTATTTTCCCGACGGAAAAGTCATTAAAAAACAATTTCAATGAGGATGGAACAAAGCGATAACTTCCAGTTTATCAAAAACAGCGCCTGCCCCGCCGTAAGTTTTACGGCAGGGCAGGCGCTGTCTTCTTATACTGTGTGTTTTCCGGGGGCAAGGGTAAACTTACGCCCATCGGGCAGGGTGACATCGGCGGTCAGGTTGGCGGGGATCTCAAACTCATAGGTCACCGCGTCGCCGTCATACCGCCAGCCGCTTACGATGCGGCTGCCGGGGAATCGTAGGCAGCCTTGGCGCTGCCCAGCGATTTATCCGCGTCGGGGCAATCGTCAGTACGCCGTCCGCGTAATGGATGCCGCACACGCCACCGAACATCCAGCCGCAGATCGCGCCGTAGCTGTAATGGTTCAGGGATTCGTGGGGCTTGCCGTTTTCGTCAATGCCCGTCCATGTCTCCCATACGGTAGTCGCACCCTTGCCGACCTCATACAGCCAGCCGGGGGCGTCGGGCTGCAAAAGCAGCTTGTAGGCAGTGTCCGCATAGCCGTATTTTGCCAGCACATCGCACAAAAACGGCGTAGACAAAAAGCCCGTGTTCAGGTGGCAGCCGTTCTCGATGACCATCTGGTTCAGCGCTGCGGCAGCCGTTTTGCTTTCGTCCTCACCCAGCAGGGCAAAGGCAATGGCGCGGACATACTCGCACTGGCGGTCAGACTTGATAACGCCGTTCTCGGTAAACGCCGTGCGGTAGGCTTTTACCGCGTTGGCGGCGGTGCCGCGGTAGTTGGCGGCATCGTCCGCCTTGCCCAGTGCTTCCGCACTTCCGCCAGCAAGCGCCCAGAGTAGGCCAGATACGCCGTGCCAACGCTCTTGCGCGGGTTCATCATCGCCTGCATGGGGGTGATGCCCGGCTCGCACCATTCGCCGTAATCCATGCCGTTTAAAACGGTGAACTTGGCGTAATCACCGCCCTGCTGCTCATCGGTTGTCTGCTGCGCGCGCCCAGCAAAAGCCGTACCAGCGCTGCATCATCTCGTAGTTGTCCGCCAGAATTTTGCGGTCACCCGTGCGTTTGTACAGGGCATACGGCACCAGAATCGCCGCATCGCCCCACCCTGCCGACATGCAGAGCATCGGGGTCATATAGCCGGGGCGGGCGTTCGGCGGGGCAATGTTCGCCATGCGCCCGTCCGGGTACTGGTTCAGGCGGCACTCCGCCAGCCATTTTTCCGCCACGGGGTAGCAGTCCATCAGGGTCAGGCCGGTTTCGATAAACACGCCATATCCCCTGTCCAGCCTG
>ENA-OQAS01000443-OQAS01000443.1-human-gut-metagenome-genome-assembly--contig:-NODE-443-length-21631-cov-2.140811_pt1 | contig 21631 bp, 31 predicted proteins | sample MGYA00242733_ERZ504523 | MGnify/ENA primary metagenome ERZ504523 (study PRJEB26092, sample SAMD00036239) | human gut metagenome | host: Homo sapiens | study: EMG produced TPA metagenomics assembly of...
TTATGAAGAAGAATTTGAGGATAAGGATATCCTTGAATAATTATAATATAAATACAAAAATATAATACCAATACAAAATATAATATATATAGTAACAATATAAGGCTTATGTAAGAAATATAATTTGCTGTATAGATTATATTAATGAATTTATATAATGCTAATCAGAATACATATATCAGTAATAATGATATGCCGGCTGTTGCGAGGCTTAACATTATTTTCTGGTATATGTATTTTTTATGTTTATCCCGTTATTGTTATTAGATGTTCCAGCGATTCCGATTGTCTGCATTAATGTAGATATTCCGCCAAATGCATTGGCTGTCAATATAAATGCAGCCTTAACTGAAGCACTGATATCACTTGAAGCGATAAGATATATGCCGTTAGTTATCTCTAACAGAGAACATATAATCATATTGATATAATTAAATCTTCCAAAAAGTACATCTATCATAGAGCATATGCAGGAAAATATAACAATATATCCACACATTTTTAATACATTATCAATTGATTTTATTATGACATTGTCTAATACATTGAAGAAATTCTTATGTGAATTTATAGTGTGTTGTCTGCCGTTATTACATATATTATCCGTATGTTGGATATTATATGAATTTAAGTTAACTTTGTATCTGGTATTAGATGTCCTATTATAAAATATTTTTGCTGTGCAATTATTAATTGGTTCTTTATTACTATTTTTATTATTATTGTTATTCACTGGATATTTAATAAGCTGTACAGCACACAGAATTATTACAGGAAGATATACAGCAATAAGGAATTTTATTATTGTTATGGAGTTATTTATGGTGCCATAATATATGTATCCGATAACGAATCCGGGGCTTGATATATTACAGTATCCTGTTATATTATCAATTATTCTGCTGTCTGATTGTTTCTTATAATTAATGCAGTTAATAGCACCTATTGGAAATCCACAGAGCACACTTATAAATATAATAAATACAAGTCCCAGACGGCTGTTCACTGGCATATAATAATTAATACAGCCTATGATAATCATAGCCACCAGCAATCCCGGCATAACACTTAAAGCCCATAATTTGATACCTTTAAGCGTTGCATTAATAATAATGTGAGGTGAACAGACAGTTATAAGAAATATTATAAGCATTATAAGAAATATCACATTATGGCTGCACTTTTTGTGATTTATTTTAGACGAATAATTGTTATCACGTTTATTGATTAATGACAGCGTATATGTGTTATTGTGATTATTATTTAATTGTGGAGAATAAGCAGAATTCTTGATTTTACCCATATATTTATTTCCTGATAAGAAAGTCTTATTTGTCCGTTTAATATAATTTATTCTATTCATTACAACAGCCTGTTAGACATATTATTTAGTGAATAATAAAGTGAAAATGGAAAATATGAATAAAACGGACATTATAAATAATAAAACGAATCTGCTTATTATCACAATATGCTGTGCCTTAATATGCAGTATTCATCTTAATATTATAAGACACTATACGCGCATTGCGGCATATACGACATTAACCGTATCAGATGATAACTTCCGTGCAATGCAGGTGGAATGTGATTTGCAGGATATTATTAATAAGGCAGAACAGATGAATGTAAACCCTGCTGAGTTATTTATTGTGCTGTGTTGTATGAATGAATGTCATATAACGGACAATGCTGTTAAGCGGCTTACCGTGTCTGATTTTGACAAGGTCAAAACAATCTTCTGTAAGAAAAATGCTGCTGAATTCAAGCTTTTAAAACAAACCGCAACAGGCATACTATATGATATGGAATATTTTCCTGTGCCACACTCTTCAAAGACAGAGCAGTGGGTTAACTATGTTAATTCGTGGAATTATGAAAGAACCTACAAAGGTAACAGAACACACGAGGGAACTGATATATGTGCTGATATTAATAAAGATGGATTATATCCTGTTGTGTCTGTATGTGACGGAACAGTAACTAACGTCGGCTGGTTAGAGCTTGGCGGTTACAGGATAGGCATAACGTCTGCTAATAAAATATATTACTATTATGCCCACCTTGATTCCTATGCCAAAGCTTATAAAGCAGGTGATATAATTCGTAAGGGAGAACTGCTTGGCTATATGGGAAGTACAGGATACAGCAAAGTAGAGGGTACATCTGGCAAATTTCAGACACATTTACATTTTGGGATGTACATAACTGATAATTCAGGCAATGAAGTGTCAATCAACCCATATTGGATACTAAAATCTAATCAAAATAAGACTTTAATTTATGGTTATTAGTATCGTTATGTGCTATAATTATCGTCGGCTAATAGTGAAAAGATTTAAAGAATTTATGAAAATATATAATAGAAACGAGGACTTATATGGAAATACAGATGTGGAAAGAAATCCTTAACCCATACGAGCTTGCGGTAGAGGAGCTTCAGGTTAAGTTTAATCATATGGTTAAAGAATACCGACAGGCAGGCATATATTCTCCAATTGAACAGGTTTTAGGAAGGGTTAAATCTATATCCAGTATCTTATTAAAAGCCCAGAAGCATAATATAGACCTTAATGAAATTGAAGGACATATTCTTGACATCGCTGGTATAAGGCTTATATGCCAGTTTACTGATGACATATATAATGTAGCTGACCTTATAAGGGCAAGAAGCGATATGGAAGTCATAACTGAGAAAGATTATGTCAAGAATATCAAGGAAAGCGGATATCGAAGCTATCATATTATAGTCCAGTATAAAGTTGAAACTGTAAAGGGGACTAAGATAATTCCAGTAGAAATCCAGATACGAACACTTGGAATGAACTTCTGGGCTATAATTGAACACTCTCTCCAGTACAAATATAACGGCAATATTCCAAAGCACGTAAGGGAACGACTTACATCAGCCGCAGATGCCATATATACGCTTGATAACGAGATGATGAGTATTCACGATGAAATTATTGATGCACAGAATTATGTATCAACCAAAGCTAACATTGTATCTGACATACTTAATAATATACAAAGCCTTTATAAAGTTGCTAACAAGCAGGAAATCATCAGAATTCAGGATGAATTCTATGAGATATACCAGACTGATGATGTTGCCAGACTGCAAAGATTCAGCAGCAGTAGATATGATTGCAGAGAATTATAAAGCACAGAGTATATAAAATGTATAAAGAAAGAGGATTTTATGAATTTACCAGAGAAATATCTTAATTCAATGAAAGATATGCTTAAAGATGATTTTGATGATTATCTTGAAAGCTTTAATGATAAAAGATTATATGGACTTCGTGTTAACAACCTTAAGATTTCAACAGAAGATTTTCTTAAGATAAGTCCATTTAAGCTTACACCCATACCTTGGATTGAGAATGGCTTTTACTATGAAGAAACAGATAAACCAGCAAAGCACCCATATTATTACGCCGGACTTACTATATTCAGGAGCCTAGTGCAATGACACCAGCTAATGTACTTCCTATTGATGAGGGCGATGTTGTATTTGATATGTGTGCCGCACCAGGAGGAAAATCGACAGAGCTTGCAGCAAAGCTTAATGGAACAGGACTTCTTATAACTAATGACATAAGCAATTCAAGAACCAAGGCACTGCTTAAGAATGTTGAAGTATCTGGTATTTATAACCTTTGTGTGCTTAATGAAGACCCAGCTAAGATATCAGGAAGATTCACAGAATTCTTTGATAAGGTTCTTATAGATGCACCTTGTTCTGGTGAGGGTATGTTCAGAAAAGATAATAAACTTATCAAGGCGTGGGAACAGAGCGGACCAGAAGTATATTCTGCAATACAGAAAAGCATTATAATACATGGTGCGAAAATGCTCCGCCCAGGTGGAATGATGCTTTATTCAACCTGTACATTTTCTTCTCTGGAAGATGAAGAGAGCATTAAATATCTTCTTGATAACTGTCCAGATATGAAACTTGTTGATATTAAACCATACGAAGGATTTACTAAGGGCTTTACTGATATTGATAATGATAATAAGTATAATCTTGACAAATGTGTGAGGATATTCCCACATAAAATGCATGGCGAAGGACATTTTGTTGCACTTCTTAAAAAGGATAATCCAGATGACATTAATAATGCACATTATACAAGAGGATCATTTAATACTAAATTCCAGATGAGTTAAAGGATTTCCTTGCAAATGTATCAATGGATATCGACACTAAATATATTAATATAAGAGATAACCGCGTGTACTATATTTCCAGGTATATGGCTGATGAAAAGGGTCTTAGAATAATAAGAAATGGTCTTTTGCTTGGTGAACTTAAAAAGAACCGCTTTGAGCCAAGTCAGGCACTTGCTATGGCACTTACAATGAGACAGTATAATAACTGCATTAACCTTAGCGTAGACGATGAACGTGTTGTAAGATATTTAAAGGGCGAGACAATTGACGTTGATGATTTTGCTGACAGCAAGGGCTGGGCATTGCTTTGCGTTGACGGATATCCTTTAGGCTGGGGTAAATCTAATGGCTCGCAGCTTAAGAATAAATATCTTGCCGGCTGGAGATGGATGTAGTAGGAAAGGACTTAATGGTTATTAGATTAGACAAATATCTTTGTGATATGCAGGCTGGAACAAGAAGTGCCGTAAAAGACATAATCAGAAAGAAAAAAGTTACAATCAATGGTGAAGTTATCACACGTCCGGAAACTAAAGTAGATATAGATAAGGATGTTGTAACCATTGATAATAACGTGTTAGGTTATTCGGAATATGAATACTATATGCTTAATAAACCAGCGGGAGTTGTGTCTGCTGTATCTGATAAGGATTTTAAGACTGTCGTTGAACTTATAACGGATAACAAACGTAAGGATTTATTTCCGGTTGGAAGACTGGATAAGGATACAGAAGGACTTCTTATCATAACTAATAATGGTGATATGGCACACAGGCTGTTATCACCAAAGCACCATATTGATAAGACTTATTATGTTGTAGCAAAAGGCAGTATAGACAATAAATATATTGATGAATTTAAAAATGGGCTTGTTGTTGATAAAGATTTTACCGCAATGCCAGCAAAGCTTGAGATACTTCAATATAACAATCAGGATGATACAACATTTTTAAATATAACAATTCAAGAGGGAAAGTTTCATCAGATAAAAAGAATGTTTAAGGCAGCCGGTTCAGAGGTGCTTTATCTTAAAAGATTATCAATGGGACAGTTACAGCTTGATGAAACACTTGAACCTGGAAAATTCAGGCCATTAACCGGTAGTGAAATTGATTTATTAAAAAGCTGGAATTAACATTTGTGTCTGTGTGCACTTGACACAAATCAACCAGATACCTGTTAGATACATTGCAGTTATACTGCATTAAAGTGTGCACAGAAATGAGGATATATATGATACACGATTTTCTCCCCGTTTGCAGGGAAGATATGGAAAAAAGAGGGTGGGAGCAATGTGATTTCGTCTATGTTTCAGGTGATGCTTATGTAGACCACCCATCGTTTGGACCTGCTATTATATCAAGGGTATTGGAATCCTTTGGATATAAAGTTGGAATAATAGCACAGCCAGACTGGAAGAATAAAGATTCCATAACAATACTTGGTGAACCACGTCTTGGATTTTTAGTGTCGGCAGGTAATATGGACTCTATGGTAAACCATTATACCGTCAATAAGAAAAGACGTCATTCAGATGCCTTTTCACCTGGCGGAGTTATGGGATTAAGACCTGATTATGCGACAATCGTATACTGTAACTTAATTAAGCAGGTATACAAATCAACTCCTATTATATTAGGTGGAATTGAAGCTTCATTAAGAAGAATGTCGCACTATGATTACTGGTCTGACAAAGTAAAACATTCCGTTCTTATAGACTCGGGTGCAGATATAATCTCTTACGGAATGGGCGAACATTCTATTGTTGAGATAGCTGATGCACTTAATGCAGGAATTGATGTAAAAGATATAACTTATATCAATGGAACTGTATACAAGACTAAGACATTGGATAATTTATCTGACTATATAAATCTTCCATCCTATGATGAGATTGTAAAAGATAAAAGAATATATGCTGAAAGTTTTTATACACAATATAAAAAATACTGATCCATTTACTGCAAAGATACTTGTAGAAAAAGCCAAAGAAAAACTATATGTCGTACAGAATCCACCAGCAAAACCGCTTACTACTATGGAGATGGACGATGTATATGCACTTCCGTATATGAGAGATTATCACCCAATGTATAAAGCAGATGGCGGAATACCGGCGTTATCAGAGATTAAATTCTCAATAACAAGCAACAGAGGGTGTTTTGGAGGCTGTTCATTCTGTGCCTTAACATTTCATCAGGGAAGGATAATTCAGGTAAGAAGCCACGAATCCATTGTTGATGAAGCTGTTACTATGACTAAAGATAGAGATTTCAAGGGGTATATACACGATGTTGGAGGACCTACAGCTAATTTCAGGCATACTTCCTGCGAAAAGCAGCTTACTAAGGGCGTATGTATGAACAGACAGTGCCTTTTTCCGGCTCCCTGCAAGAATCTTACAGTTGACCATTCTGATTATATTAAGCTTTTAAGAAAGCTTCGTAAGTGCCTGGCGTTAAGAAGGTGTTTATCCGTTCAGGAATACGTTTTGACTACTGTATGTGTGATGCGGATGATACATTTATTAAAGAGTTATGTGAACATCACATAAGCGGACAGTTAAGGGTTGCACCTGAGCATATATCAGATAATGTCCTTACGAAAATGGGCAAGCCTTCCAATGATGTATATGAAAAGTTCTTACAACGTTATAAGCGCATTAATAATAAGACAGGCAAGCAGCAGTTCGTTGTCCCATATCTTATGTCAAGCCACCCCGGTTCGACTATGAAGGAGGCGATTGAGCTTGCAGAATATATAAGGGATCTTGGTTATATGCCCGAACAGGTGCAGGATTTCTATCCAACACCATCAACGCTGTCTACCTGTATGTATTATACAGGCTTAGATCCTGCTACTATGGAGAAAGTATATACTCCTGTAAGCCACCACGAAAAGGAAATGCAGAGAGCCCTTATACAATACCGTAATCCAGATAATTACGATCTTGTTAAGGAAGCCCTTATTAAAAATGGACGTACAGACCTTATAGGATTTGGACCAAAATGCCTTATTCCACCAAGAAAAATATCCCATAACACAGGAGGAAAGAACTTTTCATCAGGCAAACATAAGACTGTTAAAAATACCACAGCTTATAACAATAAGGGAAAACATAATAGTGCTGGTGCGGGTAAAAGAAGTTCCAATAATAAATCAAAATCTACTAAAAAGGACATAAGTTATGAGTAAAAAGAAAAAGGTGAGTTTGGTTATCTTAAATACAAAAGAAGTTTTAACCTGCTTCTTACTATTATTGCATTTTTAATAATTGCCGCAGTATTTGTAACAGGTTTAATAATCTTTAAATCAAGAAATAATTATATGACACTTGTGGCAACTGTTCTTGTACTTCCCGGTGCTAAAATAGCAGTTTCTTATTTTATATTACTGCCACATAAGGTATGTGATAAGGAACTATATACAAGCGTTGAAGCTGCAAAGGGAGAGTTATCAGCTTTATATGATGTAATTGTCAGCAATAACAAAAAGCCCATTGGCGTATGTGCTATGGTCATATCTGACAACACAATAATTGCATTAAGCATGATAAAGCTCCGGATAAGGCATTATTTGAGACAAGCCTTAAAGAATTCTTAAAGAATGATAAGTTAAATGTGACTGTCACTCTTTATACAGAAAAGGATACATTTATTAAAAGAGCAGCTAATATGGCGGCTAACTATGACAACAGTGATACAACTAAGAACAACCGTATGAAGTATGTAACTGAAAGCTGCCTTAATATGTGCTTATAATAGTGGAGCGTTGAATGAAAGAATTAATAATAGATAAATTAGGCGACAATCAGAGGCTTGATAAGTATCTTTCAAAGTATCTGTCTGCCGCAAGCAAAAGCTTTATATATAAAATGCTTAGAAAAAAGAATATTACACTTAATGACAAGAAGGCTGATGGAAGCGAGAAATTACAATCAGGCGACTCTGTCAAAATATTTTTTTCTGATGAAACACTTGATAAGTTCAGTGAGGGCAAAAGCTGCATATCTAATGCTGGCAGCAGACAGACCAATAATATGACAGACAAAGCTGCTGATAACACTGCTAATGAACCTGCTGTAAAAACAGATGGCAAATATACAGACAGCACGGCTGATAAATATTCCTACACAGCTTCTAAAAAAGGTCTTTTCTGTTGATTATGAAAAAATATACAGACCGCTTGATATTGTGTATGAAGATGAGAATGTCCTGTTTATTAATAAGCCTGTCGTATGCTGTCACAAAAGGCTGATAAAAATGACTGCTCTTTAGTAGAATATATAACAGCATACCTGCTTCATAATAATTCTCTTACATATGAAGACCTTGCTATGTTCACGCCGTCAATATGCAACCGCCTTGACAGAAATACAAGCGGCATAATTGCGGCAGGTAAGACGATGAAAGGCTTGCAGGAGCTTTCATCACATTTTAAGGAAAGAACACTTACCAAATATTATATATGTATCGTGGCTGGAAAGATTGATAAAAGACAACTGATTAAAGGCTATCTTTACAAGGATAAAAAGCTTAACAAAGTTACAATATGCCAGACGCTGCCAAAGGGCAGGGATACAAGTGAATATCTTCCAATCGAAACGGAATATATCCCTGTTGCATATTCTGATAATGCCACGCTTCTAAAGGTTCATCTTATAACCGGACGAAGCCACCAGATACGTGCCCACCTTGCAAGTATCAATCATCCGCTGGCAGGTGATTATAAGTACGGAAAAGCTTCTTTTAACAGAAGGTTCACTGACAAATACAATTGTAAAAGCCAGTTATTACATTCTTATGAGCTTAATATACCTGATATGGATATCCATATACATACGGATATTCCAGATATATTTTTAAATGTATTAAAAGGAGAAAATATATGGCAGCCTGGAATTCAAGAGGTCTTAGAGGCTCTTCATTAGAAGAATATATTAATATGACCAATGAGAAATATCTTCTGAACCATTTAGGACTTATACAGAAGATACCAACACCTATAACGCCTATTAAGATTAATCAGGAGACAAGACAGATTACACTTGCGTACTTTGAACAGAAGAGTACTGTTGATTATATAGGTGTTATACAGGGAATACCTGTATGTTTTGATGCTAAGGAATGTGCTGCAGATACATTTCCAATACATAATATACATGAACATCAGGTTGAATTTATGAAAGAATTTGAAAGGCAGGACGGAATTGCTTTTATAATATTATTTTTTCAGCAAGAGATGAGTTCTATTATTTGCCATTTTCTGATATAATAAAATTTTGGGAAAGAGCTAAAGCTGGTGAAAGAAAAAGTTTTACTTATGATGAGATTGATAAAAGCTTTAGAATCAATTCTGGCAAAGGCATTATGATTCACTATCTGGAAACGATTCAAAAAGACTTAGACAGACGGGAGCAGTAATTATGAAACATAATTATCTTGACAATTATGAATTAGTCAATGGATATGCACTTATTGACACGGATTTTTCGATTATCACAGCTAACGAGAAAATGTACAAATTCCTTGGTGCTGTGCGAAAGGCAGCAATCTCTGATGCAATTCATCAGGTAGATATTGATGATTTTATTAATGTGTCTAATAACCTGCGTATTGGGCAAAGTAAAAGTATGGTTCTGCGTATGAAAAGAGTTGATAACTCATACAGATGGGTTCTTATGGATATAAAAAGACTTTATATGTCCAATAACCACAAGAAAGAATACCTTGAACTTAATATATCTGATGTCATTGGTCTTAAAAATCATACTAATCATCTTAATGAAGATATAGGAATATATAGGAGAGTGCTATCAATAAATGATAAATTAGTCTACACCTATGAATATGATAAAGATTTATTTACCATATATAATTATGTTAATGACGATGCCATAGCTGTAATATCTTCAACTATTGATGATGTATACGAAAGAATTCTAAAAAAAGGACTTATACCAGATGAGTCAATAAAAGAATATACTGCATATTTTAATAATATAAAAAATGCTAAGAGTGTGTACCAGCACCATTTTAGTATAAATGTTAATTATGGTGATGGATTAAAGTCTACCGGCTCATATATAAATGGCTCAACAATATACTCACAAAGAAAACCAATACGTTCAGTTGGAACACTTAAGCTTCCAGATGCCAATAATGTATTCTCAAAGACTACATATGATTATGAAGACTGTAATAAAATGCTTGGACGTGAGGGACTTGTGAAATATACGCTTAACAATATTTCTTATAATAAAAATTATAGATTTGCATTTATCAAGGTTCATATTGATAATATTACTGAATACAAGGATACCCATGGCAAAAAGGCTTATAATAACAATTCTTGACATAATCAAAGAAACATTATTAAAGGTTGTAGAATACCGTGGTGTAGCAGGTAATCCTGATAATGAAACAGAATATGTTGTTATAGTTAAAGATCTTTATAATGAATCAGAGCTAAGGGCATTTATCGAATATATGAGGTCGCGTATTATATGGGAATGTAAAGCATTTGATGTCTCATTTATGCCATTATTCTCTATAGGAATTGGACGATATCCTGATAACGGAACAGATTTTAAGGTTATAACTGATAAACTAATAAAAGCCACAGACATTGCTATATCAAAGGGCGGTAACAGATATATAATCTACAAGGAAGATATTCACGGAGAACTATAATATTGTATACAATCAGGCTTGACAGCCTAAAAGTCATTATGTATAATCTCTTTAACATATTATCACGTTACTTTAGTAAAGTGATGCTGATATAAATTTACACGAATCGAGGATGATTATGAAAAAAAGATCTGCTTCATACACCTGAAGGTGTACGCGATATATACAGCACTGAATGTGTTGAAAAGAAAATAATAGAAAACAAGCTCCACGATGTATGCCGTCTTTACGGATATAACGATATACAGACACCATCTATTGAATATTTTGATGTATTTAGCAAAGAACGAGGCAGTGTGCCTTCTAATGAAATGTTCAAGTTATTCGACAGATATGGCAATACTCTTGTGTTAAGGCCTGATATGACACCTTCTATAGCAAGAGCAGCAGCTAAATACTTTGAGGATCATATTCTTCCTATTAAACTCTGCTATGTCAGCAATACATTTATTAATGTCAGCAAGTATTATCAGGGCAGATTAAAAGAGAATACAGTTATCGGTGCTGAATTAATAGATGATGCTTCAATTGATGCGGATTACGAAATAATCTGTATGGTAATTGACTGTATGAAGAATGCTGGGCTTACTGAGTTTCAGGTAGAGCTCGGCAATGTAGCTTTCTTTAACGGATTATTAAAAGATGCAGGAATTAAAGGAGATACATACGAAGAACTTCTTAATCTTATTAATGAGAAGAATTATATCGGTGTAGAAGAAATCCTTACTAATCTTAATATTGATAAGAATACAGCTAAGGTATTATTAGAGCTTCCACAGCTTTTGGACAGGCAGAGGTGCTTGATAAAGCCAGAAGCTTACTAATATTCCAGAATGCATAGAGGCTGTTGACAGATTACCAATCTTTATGAGCTTCTTAAGATTAATGGCTACGATAAGTATGTATCCTTTGACCTTGGTGAATTAAGTAACCATACATATTACACAGGAATTATATTTCACGCATTTACATTTGGAACGGGCGAACCAATTGCAAGTGGTGGAGATATGACAAGCTTCTTGGACAGTTCGGCTGTGACAAGGCTTCTATTGGTTTCTCTCTTATAATTGACAGACTTATGGCTGCAATTAACAGACAGAATATAGAGATTGAAGTTGAATACAGCGGTGTGCTTCTTGTATACAGTGAGGATAAGCTTCAGGATGCTGTCAAACGTGCTAATGAATTAAGAAAAGACGGCATTAATGTATGTATGATAAGAAAGAATAATAATAAGTCTGAAAGCCAGTATATTGAATATGCAAAGGCTTCACAGCTTTCAGATGTTGTTTATATTTAACATGCACAGATTTAATCTGCTCTATAAAGAACAAGAATGGAGATTAGTATGAGATACATAACTATTGCACTGGCTAAAGGCCGTTTAGCTAAAAAAGCACTTGAGATATTTGAACATATCGGTGTAACTTGTGATGAGATGAAAGACGAGAACACAAGAAAGTTAATATTCACTAATGAAGAGTTAGGTATAAGATTTTTCCTTGCAAAGCCTTCAGATGTTCCAACATATGTAGAATATGGTGCGGCTGATATTGGTATTGTAGGCAAGGATACACTGCTTGAGGAGGGACGTTCATTATATGAAGTATATGACCTTAAAATCGGGCAATGTAAAATGTGTGTATGTGGTCCAGCCTCAGCCAGGGAGAAATTACAGCACCACGAACTTATAAGAGTTGCTTCCAAGTATCCTAATATTGCCAAAGACTATTTCTATAACAAGAAGCACCAGACAGTAGAAATCATAAAGCTTAACGGTTCAGTTGAGCTGGCACCTATTGTAGGGCTTTCAGAAGTTATTGTTGATATTGTAGAGACTGGTGCAACACTTAGGGAAAATGGTCTTGAAGTTCTTGAAGAAGTATGCCCATTATCAGCACGTATTGTTGTTAACCAGGTAAGTATGAAAATGGAAAACGAAAGAATTACAAAGCTTATTAATGATATAAAGAATTACCTTGAGAACAAATAATTGTTTATATTAAATAATAAAATATACATTCAACGAATGGGATGGAGGACTATATGAGAATAGTTAAATTAACAGATGAAACTAAGAATAATATCCTTGAGGATTTATTAAAAAGAAGTCCTAACAGCTACGGAAAGTTTGAAGCAGCCGTTAATGATATTCTTTTAAATGTAAGAACTAACAAAGACGAGGCTCTTTTTAAGTATACTAAAGACTTTGATAAGGCTGACATTAATGCTTCTAATATCGTTGTAACCAAAGATGAGATTGAGGAAGCTTATACAAAGGTTGACCCAGCTTTAGTTGATGTAATAAGAAAATCTCTTAAGAATATTAAGGAATACCACGAAAAGCAGAAGCAGTACAGCTGGTTTGACTCTAAGCCGGACGGAACTATTCTTGGACAGAAAGTAACTCCATTAGCAAGAGCTGGTGTATATGTACCTGGCGGAAAAGCTGCTTATCCATCATCAGTTCTTATGAACGTAGTACCTGCTAAAGTAGCAGGTGTTGAACAGATTATTATGTGTACACCTCCAGACCACGAAGGAAGGTATATCCTACAACACTTGTAGCAGCTAATGAGGCTGGCGTTGATGTTGTATACAAGGCAGGCGGTGCTCAGGCAATTGCAGCTATGGCTTATGGTACAGAGTCTATTCCAAAAGTTGATAAAATATGTGGTCCGGGTAATATCTATGTTGCCCTTGCTAAAAAGCTGTGTTTGGTTATGTAAGTATAGACTCTGTTGCAGGTCCTAGTGAAATTCTTGTAATTGCTGATGAGACAGCTAACCCAAGATATGTAGCCGCAGATCTTTTATCTCAGGCTGAACACGATGAGATGGCATCAGCAATCCTTATTACAACAAGCAGTGAGCTTGCCAATAAGTATCTGCTGAGATAGACGGCTTCTTAAAGGAACTATCAAGAAGTGAGATTATATCTAAATCACTTGATAACTATGGTTATATTCTTCTTGTAGACGATATCAATGAAGCTGTTTCAGTTGCCAACGATATAGCATCAGAACATCTTGAGATTGTAACTAAAGATCCATTTAATGTAATGACTAAGATTAAGAATGCAGGTGCAATATTCCTTGGAGAATACAGCTCAGAGCCTCTTGGAGATTACTTTGCTGGTCCTAACCATGTACTTCCTACTAATGGTACAGCTAAATTCTTCTCAGCATTAAGTGTTGATGACTTTATTAAGAAATCAAGCATAATATCTTATTCAAGGGAAGCTCTTGAAGCTATACATAATGATATTGAGAACTTTGCGGCAGCAGAACATCTTACTGCACACGCTAATTCAATAAAAGTTCGTTTTGAATAAATCGGACATTATATGTGATGTGACGGGCAGAATATCTTTTTTGCCCTGACATCTTTAATATATAATTATATCAGAATCGAGGACGTATATATGTCAAATATGCAGGCAAGACAGGCAACAATTCATAGAAAGACAAGTGAGACAGATATAGAGCTTTTTCTGTGCCTAGACGGAGATGGCAATGCACAGGTAGATACAGGAATAGGATTTTTTGACCATATGCTAAAAAGCTTCGCAAAGCATGGTATGTTCGACCTTAACTTAAAAGTTACAGGCGACTTAATCGTTGACTGCCACCATACTATTGAAGATGTTGGTATCGTGCTTGGGGAAGCTGTTAAAAAAGCTCTTGGTGATAAGAAGTCCATAAGAAGATATGGTGATATTATTCTTCCTATGGATGAAGCACTTATATTATGTGCGATTGATTTATCAGGAAGACCATATCTTGTATTTGAGTCACAATTCACTTCCGATATGGTTGGATATTTTGATACACAGATGGTTAAAGAATTCTTCTATGCCATATCATACAGTGCAGGAATGAACCTTCATATAAGAAAGATAACCGGTGAGAATGACCACCACATTATTGAGGGAATGTTCAAGGCATTTGCCAAGGCTTTAGATGAAGCTTGTATGAAAGATGCAAGAATTAAATCAGTATTATCTACAAAGGGAAGCCTGTAAATATAAATATTAAGTAAAGATTGGAGCATACAATGAGATTATACCCAGCTATTGATATTAAAGACGGACAGTGTGTAAGATTAAAAAAAGGTCTTTTTAATGATGTAACAGTATATTCAGATAAGCCTTATGAAATAGCCAGGGGCTTTGAACAGGACGGCGCTAAATTCATACATACTGTTGACTTGGATGGTGCATTAAAGGGGCGTGGCGTAAATGCTGACACAATCAGAAAGATAGTATCAAGTGTCAATATACCTGTCCAGATGGGCGGTGGAGTAAGAACACTTGAGAATATTAAAGAAGTTCTTGACCTTGGTGTATACCGTGTAATTATTGGTACTAAGGCAGTTGAAAATCCTGATTTCATAAAGCAGGCAATTGATAAATTCGGATCTGACATATTGTTGTTGGTGTTGATGCCAAGGACGGGCTTGTAGCCGTTGAAGGCTGGGAAAAGGTAAGTGACAAGACTGCTCTTTCTTTAGCTTTGGCTATGAAAGATATGGGTGTCCAGACAATTGTCTATACTGATATATCTAAAGATGGTATGCTTCAGGGTCCTAATATTGAACAGACTAAGCTTTTATCTGATAAGACAGGAATTAATATAATCGCTTCTGGCGGAATGTCCTGTGTGCAGGATTTAAAGAATATCAATGATGCAGGTATCCACGGAGCAATAATTGGAAAAGCCTTATATGAGAACAGAATTAACCTTAAAGACGCTGTTGATATGTTTGAATCTGGAAGTTCTGTAATTGAAGCTTCTAAAAAGCTTAATACAAGCCTTTCATTTTCTGATTTCAAGCTTAACTCAGATGGTTTAATTCCAGTAGTTGTACAGGACTATGTCAATAATGAAGTGCTTATGGTTGCATATATGAACGAAGAAGCCTATAACCATACTGTTAATACAGGGGTTATGACTTATTACAGCAGAAGCCGTCAGGATTATGGATTAAGGGCGAAACTTCTGGTCATTACCAGTATGTAAGTTCACTTGACATTGACTGTGATAATGATACAATACTTGCAAAGGTACGTCAGATAGGTGCAGCCTGCCACACTGGCAACAGAAGCTGTTTCTATCGTAATCTGTACCTTAGAGATTTATAATTCATAGATGAGAGCAGGATATGACTATTAAATATATCATTACACAGATTAACGATAATATAATATATTCAAAGTATAACAACAACGGTTGTCTTAGTCTTAATATAGTAGACAAAAGCAGCCTGGTTGGTAATATATACATTGGCAGAGTTGAAAATGTTGTTAAAAACATCAGCTCTGCTTTTGTTGAAATTGAAAATAAAATTAAATGCTATTACCAGCTTGAAAATAATAAGAATAATATATTTCTTAATACAAAGAATAATAAAGCTGTCAACATCGGTGATAAGCTTTTAGTACAGGTAAGCAATGATGCCCATAAGACAAAGCCGCCTACTGCAACTTCCAAGATAGATATATCGGGGCAGTATATTGTAGTGTCAAGTGATGTCAAAGGCGTATCAATATCTAACAAATGCAAGAAAGCTCCGGTATGTATAGAAGTTTCTTCTGTTCTAAAGGACTATATTAAAGAACATCTTACAGCTTTTAATGATAAACTTCAGGCTTCAGGTACATTTTCTTATGGAATAATTATAAGAAGCAGTGCCGCTAATGCAGATATTAATACAGTACTTAATGAGGCTTACTCTCTTATAGACCAGTACGAACATATAATACAGAATGCTGTATTTGGAACATTTTACACTAAGCTTTATGAAAAGAGCCGCCTATGGTAAGCGAACTCAGGCATCTTAGTCTGATAATACAATTGAAGTCATCACAGATATTCCATATTATTATGATTTGTTTAATACGCATTTTAAAGATAACAGCAATATAAGTTTACGATTATATGAAGATGAATTACTGCCTCTATATAAGCTTTATTCTGTCGAAAAGACATTATCAGAAGCATTATCCAGAAAAGTATGGCTTAAATGCGGAGGCTACATTATAATCGAACAGACAGAGGCTATGAGTGTTGTCGATGTCAATTCAGGCAAAAATGTTACAAAAGCAAAAAAAGAAGCTGATAAAGAGAACAACATTTTAAAGACTAATATTGAAGCTGGAATTGAAATTATAAGACAGCTCCGCTTAAGAAATATTTCTGGAATTATTATTATTGATTTTATTAATATGGCACAGCAGGAAAGCAGGGATAAATTATTATCAGTCTTAAGGAATACGCCCGATTAGAAAGTATCCAGACTAATGTGGTTGATATTACACCTCTTGGACTTGTTGAAATGACACGAAAGAATAATGGCAAGACATTAAAAGAATTAATCAAAACCGGAGAGTGAGTTTATGTCAGAGAATAATTTAACGGGCTATGAAAAAGATATAATGCTGTATACAATTACCTTGATACGCATAAGGCACTAAAGAACATTCTGCTCTTATTATATAAAGTGCTTCCGTATGTTACTGCATTATCGTATATGGTTCTTATTGTATTATGTGCCAGATCCAAATCAACAATCGCAACACCTGCAATTGCTCTAAGCGTAGATGCAACAGGTTATGTTGAAACATCTAATGTATTTATTACAGCTAAAACTTATACTTGCACCATTAACTTCATTTATATTTGTATCATTTATAAGAAAATGTCTTGATTCACCAAGACCATATACAAAATATAATATAACACCTATTGTAAAAAAAGATAAAGAGGGAGAGTCTATGCCAAGCAGACATATATTCTCAATCACTATTATTGCAATGTGCTGGTTATATATATACCAGCCTGTCGGTATTATACTTTTAGTTATGACACTTGTGCTTGCAGTATTAAGAGTTGTTATGGGTGTGCATTTTATTAAAGATGTTATTGCCGGAATTATATGTGGAATTATATGCGGATTTATAGGATTGTGGATTTTATAATTTTTTAGAATTATTTTTTAAGACTATTGACATTTGTTTACTGATACTATATTATATTCTAGTGTGCCGCTCAGTTAGGACATAAGCAGGTATTTTACCTCTCCAAAACTGGCGAGTAATTATTTTAGGAGGTGCCATATGTACGCAATTATTGCAACAGGTGGTAAACAGTACACAGTTTCAGAAGGCGATGTAATCAAGGTTGAAAAGCTTGGTGTTAACGCTGGCGATACTGTTACATTTGACCAGGTTCTTTTCGTTAATAACGGTGAAGCTAAGGTTGGTAATCCTACAGTAGCAGGAGCAACAGTTACAGCAAGCGTTGTTGAAGAAGGTAAGGACAAGAAAGTCATCGTGTATAAGTATAAGAGAAAAACTGGATATCACAAGAAGAACGGTCACAGACAGCTCTTCACTAAGGTTAAGATTGAAAAGATTAATGCTTAATTATTAATCGGATGTGAGGTGTGTTATCCATGACTCATATAACAATCTACAAGTCGTCTGCTACGAACAGGACTGTAGGCTTTAAGTCAGCAGGACATGCTGGCTATGCAGAAGAAGGTAGTGATATTATCTGTTCTGCAATTTCTGTATTGACTATCAATACGATTAATTCGATTGAGCAATTCACGGATGCCGTATATGATATGTCGGTTGATGATGAGGAGGCTAGTATTGATTACATAGTCACTTCTAATATCAGTGATACAACACAGGTATTGTTAGATGCCTTAGAACTTGGTTTAAGAACTATGGCTGCTGATAATCCTGATTACTTATTGATTACCGTCAAGGAGGTGTAATGTTATGTTGAATTTGAACCTTCAGTTTTTCGCTCATAAAAAGGGTGTTGGTTCTACAAAGAATGGTAGAGATTCAGAATCTAAGAGATTAGGTGCAAAGAGAGCTGATGGACAGTTCGTTTTAGCTGGTAATATTCTTTACAGACAGCGTGGAACAAAGATTCATCCAGGTGTTAATGTTGGTCGTGGTGGCGATGATACATTATTCGCACTTGTTGATGGAACTGTTAAGTTTGAAAGAAAGGGCAGAGATAAGAAGCAGGTTTCTGTTTATCCTGTTGCCTCAGAGAACTAATTAGTTTTTATAAGCTCCAAATCTTCGGATTTGGGGCTTTTTGTGAATTAGAGGGGATAATTAATTAACTAATTAATATCTAATTATTGTTTTAACCTATAAACAGGCAATATTTCTTTTAATATATAATACAAATATTGCTATACGATATTTCAGATATGATATTTCAGATTGGCTTATTTATATATTTATGTAATATAACAAGCGGCTTTTAGCAGCGTTAGAATGGAGATTAATATGTTTTCAGATAAAGTAAGAATATTTATTAAATCTGGTAAGGGTGGGGACGGACACGTAAGTTTCAGACGTGAGCTTTATGTACCTGCTGGTGGACCAGATGGCGGTAATGGTGGACACGGTGGTGACATCATATTTCAGGTAGATAAAGGACTTAATACACTTGGTGATTTCAGACATAATAGCAAGTATATCGCACAGAGCGGTGAAGAAGGCGGAAAGAAAAGATGTACTGGAAAGAACGGAGAAGACCTTATAATCAAAGTTCCTGAAGGTACTGTAATATATGATGACGAATCAGGCAAGGTAATTGCTGATATGTCAGGCGATAATATGAAAGAAACTATCCTTAAAGGTGGACGCGGCGGAAAGGGTAATATGAACTATGCCACAGCTACAATGCAGGCTCCACAGTATGCACAGCCGGGACAGGAAGCTAAAGAGCTCTGGGTAAGACTTGAATTAAAATGTATTGCTGATGTAGGTCTTGTTGGTTTCCCTAACGTGGGTAAATCTACATTTTTATCAAGAGTAACTAATGCACGTCCAAAGATAGCTAACTATCATTCACAACACTTAACCCTAATCTTGGTGTTGTTGATATAGATGGTGGTAAGGGCTTTGTAATAGCTGATATTCCAGGTCTTATAGAGGGTGCTTCTGAGGGCGTTGGTCTTGGACACCAGTTCTTAAGACACATTGAGAGACTAAGGTTATTATCCATATTGTAGATGCAGCTTCTACTGAGGGACGAGATCCTATAGCTGATATTAAAGCTATCAATGCAGAATTAGAGGCTTACAATCCTGATCTTCTTAAAAGGCCTCAGGTAATAGCTGCCAATAAGATTGATGCCATATATGATGACGGCTCAGGAACTAACCCTGTAGAGCTTATAAAGGCCGCATTTGAGCCGGAAGGCATTAAGGTATACCCAATATCAGCCGTAACCGGACAGGGCGTTAAAGAACTTTTATACGCAGTAAGAGAGCTTCTTGATAACTTCCCTGATGATGTAGTTATATTTGAGAAGGAATTCGATGTTGACGAACTTCTTGATAACTCAGATGATAATTACAATGTATATATTGACGAGAATGGCGTATTCATCGTTGAAGGTGAACGTATTGATAAAATGCTTGGTTACACTAACCTTGAGTCAGAAAAAGGCTTTAACTTCTTCCAGAAGTTTATGAAGAGTTCTGGTGCTATCGACCGACTTGAAGAACTTGGAATTGAAGAGGGCGATACAGTACGGGTTGGCGATTATCTTGAATTTGATTATTATAGAGCTTAATAGATTTTATTATTATAGAGCTTACTTAATAGAAATAATGTATGACACTATAAATATTTCATTGCATAATCTTATCACTGACTATGCAATGAAACACATAAAAGAAAGGAATTAACTATGACAAGCAAACAGCGTGCATATTTAAAGGGACTTGCTATGACTATGGATCCAATATTCCAGTTTGGAAAGAATAGTCTTACACCAGAAAATACCAAGGCTATAGCGAGGCATTGGAAGCAAGGGAGTTAATAAAGATTAATGTTCTTCAGAACTGTGCTGATGATCCTAAGGAAATCGCACAGATTGTAGCTGAGAGAACACACTCACAGGTTGTTCAGGTTATCGGAAAGAAGATTGTATTATATAAAGAGTCTAAGGATAACAAGAAAATTGAACTTCCTAAGGATAATAAGAAGAAGTAATATCAAATTAAATAAATCATATTACAGAATTAACATAATGAGTTTTTAAGGAGGCTATATGTCCGGCATAGTTGGAATAATGGGCGGTACATTTAATCCTGTCCACAATGGACACATTGCGATTGCCAAAGCGGCACACGAACAATTCAATATACCATATATTCTTGTTATGCCATCATATTCGCCGGCTTATAAGGACAACAGCAATATAGTTTCTGCCACACATCGCTGTAATATGGTCAGCCTTGCTATTAAAGATTATGACTATATGGAATTATCAACATTAGAGATAGAACGTGGTGGCAGAACTTATACAGCCGATACATTAAAACTGCTGAAAGACGATTATGATAAGATATACTTTATAATCGGTGCAGACTCATTATTTACACTTAATACATGGTATAAGCCTGATTATATATGTGCCAACTGTCATATACTTACCGCTAACAGGGACGAACACCCACTCGATGAGCTTATAAAAAGACGTGACTGGCTTATAGATAAGTATAATGCACATATAGACTTAATATCTTGCGATGATTACCCATTCAGCTCAACATTTATCCGTGATGAAGCGGCGGCAGGTCACAATATTTCGCCGTTTGTTGGAAATGCTGTTGCTGGATATATAGCCGACAATGGATTGTATAATAAATTATACGGCTTAAAAAATAAAAGAATAACTATATCAAAAAGATTTGCTGCAAATGGTAATTAAATAA
>ENA-OQAS01000445-OQAS01000445.1-human-gut-metagenome-genome-assembly--contig:-NODE-445-length-21610-cov-5.250803_pt1 | contig 21610 bp, 28 predicted proteins | sample MGYA00242733_ERZ504523 | MGnify/ENA primary metagenome ERZ504523 (study PRJEB26092, sample SAMD00036239) | human gut metagenome | host: Homo sapiens | study: EMG produced TPA metagenomics assembly of...
AAAGGGCTATCGCCAAACGGTAAGGCAACGGACTCTGACTCCGTCAGTTCAAGGTTCGAATCCTTGTAGCCCTGCTTCTTAAGTACCTCAGTTGCGAGGTACTTTTTGTACTCAAAAATAAGAAGATATTCGCAATCCGCTTCGCCCCCAAAAAAAACAAGTGCGTTTCTTCCTGCCAAGTGTTACAATAAGTATAGACAGTATGACAGGAGGCATGAATGAGTTACAGTTTTGAGAGTCGAGTAAGATTCAGTGAGATCGGAGAAGATGGCTGTCTGACGCTGCCGGGAGTTCTGGATTATTTTCAGGATTGCTGTACCTTTGAATCCGAGCAGACAGGAGTCGGTATGGAAGTATTAAAGGAACAGAAAAGAGCCTGGGTACTTTCTGCATGGCAGGTGATCATGAAGCGGTATCCAAAGCTTGGTGAAAATATAAAAGTAACAACAATTCCTTATGGATTCCGTGGATTTATCGGAATGCGTAATTTTATTCTTGAGACAATGGATGGTGAGAAGCTGGCATGGGCCAATTCCTACTGGTCTTTTATCAATACAGAAACCGGTCTTCCGGAAAAGCTGACACCGGCAGATACAGATCCCTATGATTTGGGCGAAAAAATAGAGATGGATTATGCACCAAGAAAGATCGCGCTTCCGAAGGAACGGGAAGTGCAGAATGCTTTTTCCGTACAGAAGCATCATCTGGACACCAATCATCATGTGAACAACTGTCAGTATATCCGGATGGCAGCGGATCATCTGCCTGAGGATTTTAAAGTTGGTCAGCTTCGTGCTGAATATAAACGTCAGGCAGTACTGGATAATGTTATCATTCCGGAAGTATATATGACAGAAAATAAAGAAGCTGTAGTTCTCAACGCGGAGGATAAAGAACCTTACGCAGTAGTTGAGTTTACAAAATAAATACAGGCGGTAGAGATTAGTACATCGTTTTTGAAACAACTATACCGTAAAAGGAGGGCGCGCTATGCTTGAAAAATTAAAAGAAGAAGTTTACAGAGCAAATATGGATCTGCCAAATATGGTCTTGTTACCTTTACATGGGGAAATGTCAGCGGGATCGACAGGGAGCAGGGACTTTTTGTGATCAAGCCAAGTGGTGTGGATTATGACAAGCTGACACCGGAAGACATGGTAGTGGTAGATCTTGATGGAAATAAAGTAGAAGGAAGATACAATCCATCCTCTGATACACCGACACATGCAGTTCTTTACAGAGCGTTTCCGAATATCGGCGGTATCGTACATACCCACTCATCCTGGGCAACAAGCTGGGCGCAGGCAGGCAGATCGATCCCGTGTTATGGAACCACACATGCAGATTACATTTACGGAGAAGTACCATGTGTACGTAATCTGACCAAAAGAGAGATCGAAGAGGCATATGAGAAGAACACGGGAGTTCTTATTGCTGATTATTTCAAAAACAAAGATTATGAAGCAGTACCGGCTGTGCTGTGTAAGAACCACGGACCTTTTACCTGGGGTAAGGATGCTCATGAGGCAGTTCATAACGCAGTTGTTCTTGAGGAGGTTGCCAAGATGGCATCTCGCTGCGAGCTGATTAATCCGGATGTAAAACCGGCACCGCAGGAGCTTCAGGATAAGCATTACTACAGAAAACATGGTGCAAATGCATATTATGGTCAGGTAGGACAGGAAGACTGATCAGAAGAAAAACAGTTTGACCCGATGGTGGATTGTCAATATCCGCTTGAGTGAAATGCCGCGGAACAGTACCGCGGCATTTTTGTCGAAAAATGCAGAAAATGTCAGATTTGCTGACCTTTAACACAGGTGCCGCCGAAATATATGCTAATGTCAAGAAAAATGCAGAACATTAACACATTTATTAAAATAGGTGGCAGGATGAAAATATACACTTATCAGGGAAAAAAGAACGTTTCCGGAGAAAAAATACGCCAGATGAGGAATATGAAACGGATGTCGCAATCTGCGCTGGCAGCAAAAATGCAGGTGGAAGGAGTGATGCTGGAGCGTGACAGTATCAGCCGGATCGAAGGAGGAGAACGTTTTGTAGCAGATTATGAACTGCGGGTGTTTGCAAAGGTGCTGGGAGTGGATGTGAAGTGGCTGCTGAATGAGCAGTAAATAAGGCAATATTGGATTACAGTTCGCTGGTAATATTCCGCGAAGCGTGTTACTGAAAACGGAGTGAAAAGTAACAATATTGGTCTGAATGGCAGGAATCTGTGTAAACTACTTGATATTTATGTCGGAAACTGCTACAGTATAAAGAAAAAAAGATGGCCGGGAAGCCTGCGGAGGACAAACGGTCACGGATAAGAAGATAGAGGCGCGGATTTTATCAGTATTTATGGATGCAAGGCCCTGGCAGGCTGTTCATAAAGAAAGGAAAATTTGCCGAAGTGCTCTGGAAGGCAGATGACAGGGTGCTGGGATAACGCAGAATATGCGTTGTACTGTCACGGATGTGGAGCGCTATCGGTAGCACTTCGGGAGATCTGCATTTAATATGCTGAATGGAGATTTTCTGACAGGCTATTAGTTAAATAAGGATTATTTAACCGGAGGTGTTCTTAAGAAGAGACAGCTCCGTTTTTTTGTCCCCGAAAAGAGGAGAAAAATGAGTAAAAAAGCAGGAACAGCATTGTCTGTTATGGCAATGGTATTCATGGGCGCACTGGCAAGTCCCCTGACTGTGCTGGCTGCGGATGCGGAGGAGACTTACCAGCCTGCTCTGTATGCAACGATCTGGGCACTGCTTCCACCTCTTGTTGCGATCGTCCTTGCACTGATCACAAAAAGAAGTATACAGTTCTCTGTTTGTGGGAATTGTAGTAGGAGCACTGATCTATTCTGGATTTAAATTTGAAGGAACGGTAACACAGATTTTTGAGGGAGGAATCATCAAGGTTCTTTCTGACAGCTATAACGTAGGTATCCTGATCTTCCTGGTAATCCTGGGATCTGTGGTATGTATGATGAACAAGGCCGGCGGCTCTGCCGCATTCGGACGATGGGCCAGCAAAAAGATCCACACACGTGTAGGTGCAGAGCTTGCAGCGATCATCCTTGGAATCCTGATCTTCATTGACGATTATTTTAACTGTCTGACAGTAGGAAGCGTTATGCGTCCGGTAACTGACAGACATCACGTATCCAGAGCGAAATTTGCATACCTGATCGATGCGACAGCCGCTCCGGTATGTATCATCGCACCGATCTCATCCTGGGCTGCTGCAGTCAGCGGATTCGTAGAGGGACAGGATGGACTTGCGATTTTTGTAAGAACCATCCCGTATAACTTTTACGCGATCCTTACGATTGTAATGATGGTTGGCATGGTACTGATGAAAACCGAGTTTGGTGCCATGAGAACACATGAGATCAATGCTCTGAACGGAGATCTTTATACAACATCTGCAAGACCGTATGAGAATGCAACGGATGATGAGACACCGAATCCGAGAGGAAAGGTGATCGATCTTGTGATCCCGATCGTTATGCTTGTTATCTGCTGTGTCATCAGTATGATCTATACAGGAGGATTTTTCAGCGGAACAGATTTTGTTACCGCATTTTCACAGAGTGATGCCTCTACAGGCCTTGCAATGGGAAGTGCTTTTGGTCTGGTGTTTGCCATTATTTTCTATATGATCCGCCGTGTGGTCAATTTCAGAGACTGTATGGGATGCATCCCGGAAGGATTCAAGGCTATGGTACCGGCGATCATGATCCTGACCTTTGCATGGACACTGAAGGCTATGACAGACTCACTTGGTGCAGCGGTATTCGTAGAAGAAGCCATGCGTTCTGTTGCCGGTGGTATTGAAGTTATCCTTCCGGCCATTATTTTCCTGGTTGGATGTGGACTTGCATTTGCTACAGGTACTTCCTGGGGAACCTTTGGTATCCTGATCCCGATCGTTGTTGCGGTATTTGAGAAATCCAGTCCTGAGATGATGATCATTTCCATGTCCGCCTGCATGGCAGGTGCAGTTTGCGGAGACCACTGCTCACCGATCTCCGATACAACGATCATGGCTTCCGCAGGAGCACAGTGTGATCATGTGACTCACGTTTCCACACAGCTTCCGTATGCGATCCTGGCTGCGGCAGTATCCTTTGTAACTTATATTGTTGCAGGCTTTGTAAAAACAGCATGGATCGCTCTTCCGGTGGGAATCGTGCTGATGCTGATCGTACTTTTTGTCATTAAAATGATGAACCCGATGCCGGTTGAGAAACCAACAGAATAACAGACTGACCCAATGTGGGGGCAGATTCCCCCATGAATGGCAAATAAAAGGCAGTGACGGAAAGAAATTTCCGAAGCTGCCTTTTTGTGCTTTCTATAATAATTCTCTTATGTTATAATGCAGGACAGACAGCAAATAGTAAATGATCATATATAGTTTTAAGGAACAGGAGTAAGAATGATAGAATTAGGTAAAAAACAGAAATTACTGGTTGTAAAAACCGTGGATTTCGGAATATATCTTGGAGAGGACCGAAACGCACCTCAGAATGAGCGAGTGCTTCTTCCGTCCAAACAGGTACCGGAAGGAACCAAAGCAGGTGATGAGATCGAAGTATTCATCTATAAGGATTCCCAGGACAGACTGATCGCAACTACCCGTGAGCCGATGCTTCAGGTAGGACAGACCGCAGTCCTTAAGGTAAAACAGGTTACCAGGATTGGTGCTTTTCTTGACTGGGGACTGGAGAAGGATCTTCTTCTTCCGTATCATGAGCAGACCAACCGGGTCCGTGAAGGCGAGGAGTGTCTGGTAGCTCTTTATGTAGATAAGAGCAGCAGACTCTGTGCAACCATGAAGGTGTATCATTATCTTTCCACCAGAACTCCTTATGTACCGGGAGATTCGGTAAAGGGGCGTGTCTATGAGATCAGTGGGAATTTCGGCGTTTTTGTTGCGGTAGATGATAAATATTCCGCTCTGATCCCGGCACGGGAGGCAACAGGCAAGTACAGACCGGAGCTATTCTTGATCTTCGTGTCACAGAGGTGAAAGAGGATGGCAAGATGAACGTCAGTGACCGCCAGAAGGCTTACATCCAGATCAATGAGGATGCAGAGAGCGTATTCAGCGTGATCGAGGAATTTGCAGGGGTGCTGCCATTTGATGATCATGCCTCACCGGAAGTCATCAAGAGAGAGTTTGGCCTCAGTAAGAACGCATTCAAGCGTGCAGTCGGTCATCTGATGAAGGAAGGAAAAGTAGAGATCCGTGACAAGAGGATCTACATTAAAAAATAACAAGGTGTTGACCGGCTCCGGATCAGACACGCTCCGGCACGTTCAGAGAAAAGTGCAGAGCGGGGAGGATCCGGAGCCCTGTTTTTTACGATAAGGAGAATAAATTTGGAGTTTACACATTTACATGTCCATACAGAATACAGCCTTCTGGATGGCTCCAATAAGATCAAAGAATATGTAGCCAGAGTAAAAGAGCTGGGTATGGACAGTGCGGCGATCACCGATCATGGCGTTATGTATGGTGTGATCGATTTTTACAGGGCTGCAAGAGAAGCCGGGATCAATCCGATCCTCGGATGTGAGGTTTATGTGGCTCCGGGCTCCCGTTTTGACAGAGAAGTGGGAAGTGGGGATGACCGTTATTATCATCTGGTCCTGCTGGCTGAGAATAATCAAGGATACAGCAACCTGATGAAAATTGTATCCAAGGCATTCGTGGAAGGGTTTTATTACAAGCCACGTGTGGATCTGGAGCTTCTGGAAAAATATCACGAGGGTATCATTGCCTTAAGTGCCTGCCTGGCGGGAGAGGTCGCCAGATATCTTGCACGTGGAATGTATGAGGATGCCAAGATCGCGGCATTACGTTACCAGGATATTTTCGGAAAAGGAAATTTCTTTCTGGAGCTTCAGGACCATGGGATCCCGGAGCAGCAGACCGTAAACCAGCAGCTTCTCCGTATGCACAGAGAGACGGGGATCGATTTGGTTGCCACCAATGATGTGCATTACACTATGGCAGAGGATGCGGAACCACATGATGTTCTTCTTTGTCTGCAGACTCAGAAAAAGCTCAGCGATGAGAACAGAATGCGCTATGAGGGTGGCCAGTATTATGTGAAATCGCCGGAGGAGATGGCGAGGCTTTTTCCATATGCGCTGGAAGCGCTGGAAAATACGCACAGGATCGCGGAGAGATGTCATGTGGAGATTGAATTTGGTGTGACCAAGCTGCCGAAATATGATGTGCCGGACGGATTTACCTCCTGGGAATATCTGAACAAGCTTTGCCATGAGGGACTTGAGCAGCGTTATCATCCGGTAACAGAGGAGCTGAAAAAGCGCCTGGATTATGAGCTGTCTACGATCAAAAACATGGGATATGTAGATTACTTCTCATTGTATGGGATTTTATCAAATATGCCAGGGACAACGATATCATGGTCGGTCCGGGACGAGGCTCTGCCGCAGGAAGCCTGGTTGCCTATACACTTGGGATCACCCAGCTGGACCCGATCCGGTATGATCTGCTCTTTGAACGTTTCCTGAATCCGGAGCGAGTATCCATGCCGGATATCGATGTGGATTTTTGCTTCGAACGGAGACAGGAGGTTATTGATTATGTAAGAAGAAAATATGGTGATGACTGCGTGGTTCAGATCGTTACCTTCGGTACACTGGCAGCCCGCGGTGTCATTCGTGATGTAGGCCGTGTTCTGGATATGCCTTATGCCCAGGTGGACACCATCGCCAAGATGATTCCACAGGAGCTGAATATCACCATTGACAAGGCACTGGGAATGAATCCGGAGTTTCGCAAGGCTTACGAGGAACAGGACGATATCCATCGTCTGATCGATCTGGCAAAACGTCTGGAGGGGCTTCCGAGGCATACCTCCATGCATGCGGCAGGTGTTGTGATCAGCCAGAAGGATGTATCGGAATACGTACCCCTTTCCAGAGCACAGGATGGTTCCATTGTCACGCAGTTTACCATGACAACACTGGAAGAGCTGGGACTTCTGAAAATGGATTTCCTGGGTCTCCGTACCCTGACGGTTATCCAGAATGCTGTGAAAATGGTGGAAAAAAGTACCGGTATGCTTCTGGATATGCAAAAGATCGACTACAACGACAAAAAGGTACTGGATTCTCTCGGAACAGGACGTACTGACGGTGTGTTCCAGCTGGAGAGTGCCGGAATGAAAAGCTTCATGAAGGAGCTGAAGCCTCAGAGCCTTGAGGACGTGATCGCGGGAATTTCGCTTTACCGTCCGGGTCCCATGGATTTCATTCCGCAGTACATCCGCGGAAAAAACCGTCCGGATACCATCCGTTATGACTGTCCGCAGATGGAGCCGATCCTGAAGCCGACCTATGGCTGTATCGTATACCAGGAGCAGGTTATGCAGATCGTCCGTGAGCTTGCAGGCTACACCCTTGGACGAAGTGACCTGGTGCGCCGTGCCATGTCCAAGAAAAAAGCTTCTGTTATGGCAAAAGAACGCCAGAATTTCGTTTACGGAAACGTGGAAGAGGGAGTACCGGGATGTATCGCCAACGGTATTTCCGAGGAGATCGCAAACAAGATCTACGATGAGATGACAGATTTTGCAAAGTATGCCTTCAATAAGTCTCACGCTGCCGCTTATGCAGTGGTTTCCTACCAGACGGCATATCTCAAATATTACTATCCGGTAGAATTTATGGCTGCACTGATGACATCCGTTGTGGAAATGCCGAACAAGGTTGCCGAGTATATTTCTGTATGCCGCCAGATGGGGATCCGGATCCTTCCGCCGGATATCAATCATGGTGTTTATGGCTTTTCTGTTGACAATGGTTCCATTCGTTATGCACTTTCTGCCATCAAGAGTATCGGCCGTCCGGTAATCGAGGGGATTGTGCGGGAGCGTGAGGAGCACGGAGAATATACCTCCCTGAAAACATTTATTGAGCGAAATATCGACCAGATCAACAAGAGAGTTGTGGAAAATCTGATCAAGGCCGGAGCGCTGGATTGCCTGGAGGGAAACCGGAATCAGAAAATGACGGTTTATACGCAGATCATAGACAGTATCAACCAGGATAAGAAGCATACCATGGCGGGACAGCTGAGTCTTTTTGATATTGCGCCTGAAGAAGATAAAAAGGAATTTGAGATCCGTATGCCGCAGGCAGCAGAATATCCGAAGGAGACGATACTGACCTTTGAGAAGGAAGTTCTCGGCATCTATCTCAGCGGTCATCCGCTGGAGCGTTACCGGAATATGATGGAAAAAATGATCTCTGCAAAAACTTCTGATTTTCAGCCGGATGATGAAACAGGGATACCGGAGGTTTACGATAACCAGAAAGTGATCGTGGGTGGAATGATCACGGATAAAACCATAAAATATACAAAGAATAATAAGGTAATGGCGTTCCTTACAGTGGAAGATCTGGTAGGCACCGTGGAGGTTGTGGTATTTCCACGTGATTACGAAAAATGCCAGATGTTCCTGAATGAAGATGCCCGGCTCTTTATTCAGGGAAGAGTATCCGCAGAAGACGACAAAGCCAGCAAGCTGATCCTGGAAAAGGTCCGTCTTTTTGATGATATGCCAAGAGAACTGTGGCTCCAGTTTGAAAGCCGGGAAGAGTACGCAAAAGCCGAGACCGGTCTGGTAGACGATCTGATGGAATCCAGAGGAAACAGCACGGTGGTTATTTATCTCAAAGATGTCAAGGCAATGAAGAAACTTCCCCCTGCTTATCAGGTCCATATCGAGGATTCCTGGCTGGAGCGCATGTGTAAAAAATATGGAAGTTCCAATGTTAAAATTGTGGAGAGAGTATTGAAAAACTTATAAAAATGCTATAAACTATACCCGAATATGTGTATTACAATAGGTTGTTTCATAAGATGGAGGATAACAATATGGCAGAGAACAAAATCAAAACGATCGGCGTTTTGACCAGTGGCGGTGACGCACCTGGAATGAATGCTGCAATCCGTGCTGTTGTCAGAAGAGGATTAAGCAGCGGACTGAACGTAAAGGGAATCTATAAAGGATACAGCGGTCTCTTAAATGAAGAGATCAGAGATATGACAGCAAAGGACGTTTCCGATACGATTGAGCGAGGCGGAACAATTCTTTATACTGCCAGATGTGCAGAGATGAGAACAGAGGAAGGACAGCAGCAGGCTGCAGAGATCTGCAGAAAGCATGGAATCGACGGTCTTGTTGTTATCGGTGGAGACGGATCCTTCGCAGGTGCTCAGAAGCTTGCGAACCTTGGAATCAATACCATTGGCCTGCCGGGAACTATTGACCTTGATATCGCATGTACCGAGTACACCATCGGTTTCGATACTGCTGTAAATACAGCTATGGAAGCTATTGACAAGGTACGTGATACATCCACATCCCATGAGAGATGCAGTATCATCGAGGTTATGGGACGTAACGCCGGATACCTTGCAGTATGGTGCGGTATCGCAAACGGTGCTGAGGATATCCTGATCCCGGAGAAATATGATTACGATGAGCAGAAGCTTATTGACAATATCGTAGAGAGCCGTAAGAAAGGCAAGAAACACCATATCATCGTAAATGCTGAGGGTATCGGCCATTCAGAGGCTATGGCGAAGCGTATCGAGGCTGCAACAGGTATCGAGACACGTGCAACGATCCTTGGTCACATGCAGCGTGGTGGAAGCCCTACATGTAAGGACCGTGTATATGCGTCCATGATGGGTGCTCTTGCAGTAGATCTTCTTGTTGCCGGAAAACGCAGCCGTGTGGTTGGATACCGTCATGGTGAGTTTGTTGATTTCGACATCAATGAGGCTCTTGCAATGCAGAAGAATGTAGATTCCTACATGTGGGAGGTCTGCAATTCTCTTTCTCATAATTACAGAAAATAAAGATATTTATGAACTTAAAAAAAGTTTCAGACGGATTGCATAAACTGAATACGTCACAAATAATTGCCCTCGGCTTTGCGGGGGTGATTTTTGTAGGTGGACTTATTTTGTGGATGCCGTTCTGCAGTGCACCCGGGCAGGCTGTTACCTTCCCGGATGCTGTTTTTACAGCGGCGACCAGCGTATGTGTGACAGGACTTTCCACAGTTGTTATGGCAGTCCAGTGGAGCCCCATTGGAAAAGCGGTTATCCTGTGCCTGATACAGATCGGCGGGATCGGACTGGTCGCACTGGCGAATATGATATTCATCAGCCTCCGGCGGAAAATTTCCCTGAAAAACCGACGGATCATCAAGGAATCCTATAACCTGGATGAAATGGGTGGAGTCGTGGCTGTAGTCCGCAGTGTGGTGAAATGCGTGTTTCTTGCAGAAGGAATCGGTGCGGTCCTGTATGCGTTTTGCTTTGTACCGGAATTTGGAATAAAAAAAGGTCTGGTGCATGCCATATTTCTGGCGGTATCTGCATTCTGCAACGCTGGGATCGATCTTTTCGGGGAAACAAGCCTTTCGGTATATGTGAGCAATCCGCTGGTCAATATCACTACGATTGGCCTGATCATTGTGTCAGGTCTTGGATTTATCGTCTGGTGGGATCTGTGGGATAAATTCCGCAAGGTTCTGAGAAAAGAGCTCTCCCCATCCAGAGTTTTTCGTGTATTGCGGCTTCAGAGCAAGCTGGTCCTTACGATGACCGGGATCCTGGTATTTTCAGGAGCATTTCTGGTATTTATTTTTGAATCCGGAAACTTCCACGCTGAAGGGGGCACCACTGGGAACAAAGCTCATGGCATCCTTTTTCCAGTCAGTGACAACACGTACGGCGGGATTTTATACCATGGATCAGTCGCTTTTGTCCACACCTACCGTGATCATTTCCCTGCTGTGGATGTTTATCGGAGGATCACCCATGGCACTGCCGGTGGTGTGAAGATACTACCATTGCGGTTCTGATCCTTTCTATTGCAGCATATCTTCAGGGAAAAAAGGATGTAGAGGTATACGGCCGCAGGATCCGTGAGAGCTATCTCCGTTCTGCCATGGTTGTTGCAGGAACCAGTGTGCTGATCCTTTTTACCATGACGGTGCTTTTGTCCGCAGTAATGCCGGGAGTGGATCTGGCAGATGTTTTATATGAGATCACTTCTGCGGGGGCTACAGTAGGACTTTCCAGAGGACTGACACCTCAGCTGAATGTGGCAGGCAAGTGGATCGTGATCCTTACCATGTATCTGGGACGTATCGGACCGCTGACACTTGGAACAGCAGTTGTGATGCGTGTACGCAACAGGCCGGGAAGCACCACGCATCTCGGTGAAGAAGATATCATGATCGGTTAAACAGGAGAATAGAATGAAAAACAAATCTTTTGCCGTGATCGGGCTTGGACAGTTTGGAATGACTCTGGCGGTGACGCTGGCAGAGTCAGACTGTGATGTCCTTGCCATTGATGACAAAGAAGAAAATATCGAAGAGATTTCCGAAAAAGTAACCTATGCGGTAAAAGCAGATGTCCGTGAACCGGGAATCCTGAAGGCTCTGGGAGTTCAGAATGTGGATGTAGCCATTATCGCAGTTGCCGAAAATCTGGAAGCCAGTATTTCCGCAACCATGCAGGCTAAGGATCTGGGAGTGCCCTTTGTAGTTGCAAAAAGTATGAATTCTCTTCATGGACGTATACTCGACAAAATTGGTGCAGATAAGATCATTTATCCGGAACAGTCCATGGGACTGAGAGTTGCCAGAAATCTTATGTCCGGCGGGTATCTGGATGTGTTTGAGCTTTCGGCGGAGTTCAGTATGGCGGAGTTTTCCATGCCGGTATCCTGGATTGGAAAATCTGGTAGATCTGAATATACGGGAGCGTTTTCACATTAATATCATTGGCATCAAGCAAGGTGAAAATGTCACGGTAGATCTGGATCCTTCCGAACCGCTTCCGGACAACTGTTCCATAATCGCCATCGGAAAAAACAAAGATCTGAATGCAAGTCGTGAGGAATTACGTTAACCGAATACGGATTGCCGGAAGGAGAGAAATAAAAGTATGATAACCAGTGTATCAAATGCAAAAATAAAAAATGTCATGCAGCTGAACCAGAAGGCAAAAGCCAGAAGAGAGCAGGGACTTTTTGTGGCAGAGGGCCGGAAAATGTTTCTGGAAGCACCGGAAAGCTGGGTTTCCCAGGTGTTTGTCTCCGAGACCGTTTCCCGGGATGAAGAGCTGATGTCTCAGGCAGAAAAATATCCCTGTGAGATCGTGAAGGATTCCGTATTCCGTCAGATGTGTGATACCAAGACTCCCCAGGGGATCCTGACAGTTCTGAAGTTGCCTTCCTGGAGCGAGGAAGAGGTACTGGCGGGAAAAAATCCTCTGGTCATGGTTCTGGAGGATCTTCAGGATCCGGGAAATGCGGGAACCATTCTCAGGACCGGTGAGGGCGCCGGCGTAAGCGGAGTTTTCCTCACAAAAACCTGCGTGGATATCACAAATCCCAAGGTGATCCGTTCTACCATGGGCTCCATTTACAGAATGCCTTTTCTATACGTGGAAGATGTGGTATCATTAGAAAAGAAGCTGAAAGAAAATGGAATCCGCAGTTTTGCAGCTCATCTGAAGGGCGAGAATTCCTATGATCAGGAATCCTATAAGGGCGGTACCGCATTTTTCATTGGAAACGAGGGAAAGGGCCTGACTGATCAGGCGGCGGAGACAGCAGACTGTCTGATCCGCATTCCCATGTGCGGAAAAGTAGAATCACTGAATGCTGCCATGGCATCAGGAATCCTGATGTACGAAGCTGCAAGACAGAGAAGAGAATAAGAGAGGAGGAGTTTTATGACACCTTTGGCCTGGCTTGGAATACTGGCAATTTTACTGGTAATTGAAGCGATCACGGTAGGACTTACCACTGTCTGGTTTGCAGGCGGTGCTTTTGTGGCGTGCATTGCCTCGTGGCTTGGAGGGGGAATTGTTGTACAGCTCCTTTTATTTTTCGGAGTTTCCGTGGTGCTTCTGATCTTTACCAGACCTCTGGCGGTCCGCTACATGAACAAGGGCGTGGAAAAGACCAATGCAGAGAGTCTTCTGGGAAAAAGAGCCGTAGTGATACAGACGGTCAACAACCTGGCCCAAACCGGGCAGGTGAGGATCAATGACATCGAGTGGACTGCACGGACCGCAGATGACGGGGAAGAAATTCCAACAGGTGCAGTGGTTGAGATTGAAGAGATCCGCGGAGTGAAGCTGATCGTAAAAGAAATTAGCAAGGAGGGCTAAATTATGGGTGGAGTTGTTGTTTTGCTTGTAGTCATCGTTCTTGTGCTGTGGGTACTTGCATCCTGTATCCGCATTGTACCGCAGGCCTATGCAGTGGTACTGGAACGTCTTGGCGCTTACAAGGCTACCTGGAGTACAGGAATCCATTTCAAGGTTCCGTTCATTGAACGTGTTGCAAGAAGAGTAAACCTGAAAGAACAGGTTGTGGATTTTCCACCGCAGCCGGTAATTACCAAAGATAATGTAACCATGCAGATCGATACGGTTGTATTTTTCCAGATCACAGATCCGAAGCTTTACGCATATGGCGTTGAGAATCCGATCATGGCGATCGAGAATCTTTCTGCTACAACACTTCGTAACATCATCGGTGATATGGAGCTGGATGAGACACTGACATCCCGAGAGGTTATCAATACCAAGATGCGTGCTTCCCTTGATGTGGCTACAGATCCATGGGGAATCAAGTTAACCGTGTGGAGCTTAAGAACATCATCCTCCGGCAGCCATCCAGGATGCCATGGAGAAACAGATGAAGCTGAGCGTGAGAGACGAGAAGCCATTCTGAAAGCAGAAGGAGAGAAACGTTCCACCATCTTGTTGCAGAGGGTAAAAAACAGTCCGCTATCCTGGATGCTGAGGCTGAGAAGCAGGCGGCGATCCTTCATGCGGAGGCTCAGAAGGAGCGTATGATCAAAGAGGCTGAAGGACAGGCACAGGCAGTCCTTAAAGTACAGCAGGCAACTGCAGAAGGACTTCGTATGATCAAGGAAGCAGGAGCAGATGAATCTGTTCTTACTCTGAAGAGCCTGGAGGCTCTTACAAAGTTGCTGACGGCAAGGCAACGAAGATCATCATTCCGTCCGAGATACAGGGCATCGCAGGCTGGCAACATCTCTGAAGGAAATCATGACAGATAAACCGGCAGAGCAGAAATAAATCTGCAGCGTGAGGAGGACATATTATGAATCTTAAAGGAAGAAATTTCCTGACACTGAAAGACTTTACACCGGAAGAGATCACTTACATGATCGACCTTGCAGCAGATCTGAAGGCAAAGAAAAAGGCAGGAGAGCTTCATGAGTATTACAGAGGTAAAAATATTGCACTGATCTTTGAAAAAACAAGCACAAGAACACGCTGTTCCTTCGAAGTGGCAGCTCATGATCTGGGAATGGGTTCTACCTATCTGGATCCCACAGGCTCCCAGATCGGAAAGAAGGAGAGCATCGCAGATACTGCAAGAGTTCTCGGAAGAATGTATGAGGGAATCGAGTACCGTGGCTTCGGTCAGGATATTGTTGAGGAGCTTGCAAAACATGCAGGCGTTCCGGTATGGAACGGTCTGACAAATGAGTATCATCCGACGCAGATGCTTGCTGATATGCTGACAGTACGTGAGCATTTCGGCAAACTGAAAGGTCTGAAACTTGTATACATGGGTGACGCCCGCTACAACATGGGTAACTCCCTTATGGTCGTATGCTCCAAACTTGGCCTTGATTTTGTAGCCTGCACCAACAAGAAATACTTCCCTAATGATGAGCTTGTAGCACAGTGCCAGCAGTGGGCAAAAGAGGCAGGTTCCACCATCACTCTTACAGAGGATGTAGAGGCAGGAACCAAGGACGCGGACATCATCTACACAGATGTATGGGTATCTATGGGCGAGCCTGACGAAGTATGGACAGAGCGTATCCACGACCTGACACCATATAAAGTTACCAAACACGTAATGGAGAACGCCGGTGAGAAGGCAATCTTCCTTCACTGCCTGCCAGCATTCCATGATCTTAAGACAAAGATCGGAAAAGAGATGGGCGAGCGTTTCAACCTTACAGACATGGAGGTTACAGACGAGGTATTCGAGTCTCCGCAGTCCAAGGTATTTGACGAAGCAGAGAACCGTATGCATACCATCAAGGCTGTGATCGTTGCTACATTAGGAGAGCCGGAAAAATAATGGCAGAGTTATTTAATGAAGAAATAATTTCACAGGCAACACATACAAAATGGGCGGGCAAAACCGTCCATTTTGCAAGAGAAATTGATTCCACCAACCTCTGGGGTAAACGCGCCTGGAGGGAAGAAGGCGCAGGACACGGGGAGCTGTTTGTGGCAGAATATCAGTCCGCAGGCGCGGACGTTTTACAAGACGATGGAGTGCGCCGCCGGACAGTGCCATTACTATGAGTATCCTTATCTGCCCGGAATTTTCTCCGCAGAAGGCGCCGATGCTGACACTTGTTATGGGACTTTCAGTTGCACAGGCAGTAGCAGAGCTCGGTCTTGAGGTAGGGATCAAATGGCCTAACGATGTAGTTGTTTCCCGCAAAAAGATCTGCGGTATCTTAACCGAAATGACCATGAAGCAGGATAAGATCGGCTGTGCAGTTATCGGAGTCGGGATTAACGTAAACATGGAAAGCTTTCCGGAAGAAATGGCAGATAAGGCTACATCTCTGTATCTGGAAAGCGGACATCCCTTTGACCGGGCACAGGTAGTCGGACTTGTGATGAAGCATTTTGAGGAAAATTATGAGAGATTTGTACAGACAGAGGATCTCAGCGGCCTGAAACCGGATTATGAGAAAATGCTGGCCAATCTGAACCAGCCGGTACGTGTACTGGATCAGAATGATCCATATGAGGGGATCGCAAGAGGGATCAATGCCGGCGGAGAGCTTCTGGTAGAGCGTGCAGACGGTACAGTCGAGGAAGTAAATTCCGGAGAGGTTTCTGTACGTGGTTTATACAGCTATGTGTAAAACATGCAGCACAGATCGGATAAAATTTCCGGCAGCGATTTTCCGTTGATGTTTTATTGCAGTAGTGGAAAAAACAAGAATCTCCCTGCTTTAGTTGTGGGGAGTGTCAAGTTATAAATAAAGGAGATTTTATGTATCAGGATAACATTGTGCTCTGCGGAGCAAGCTCTTATGAGCAGAAATATTATTTTAACCAGGATTTTGCGTCTCTTCCTGAGACAGTAAAGCAGGAGCTGCAGATCATGTGTGTGCTTTTCACAGAGGATGTAGGCGGGATCCTGACACTGGAATTTGATGAGGACGGCAGTCTGCAGTTTAAGACTGAGGCCCTGGAGGCAGATGCCCGTTTTGATGAGATCGGAAGTGCACTGAAGATCAAGGAACTCCAGCGGGACAAAAGAGAGCTTCTGGAATCTCTGGAAATGTATTACAAGGTATTTTTCCTGGGAGATATCCCGGATGAGGAACTGCAGAAAAAAGCAGATGCCGTTGAGGAATGATCCATGAAGATGCAGTGGAAGATCGGAAATGTGGAGATACCGAACCCCTTTGTGCTTGCACCGATGGCAGGGGTTACGGATCTGGCATTTCGAAGACTTTGCAAGGAGCAGGGTGCAGGCCTGATCTGTATGGAAATGGTCAGTGCCAAGGCGATCTCTTTTCATAATAAGAATACAGAGGCGCTGATGGAGATCGATCCCGGGGAGCATCCGGTATCCATGCAGCTTTTCGGCAGCGAGCCGGACCTTATGGCAGAGGTGGCAAAAAGCATTGAGGAGCGTCCCTTTGACATTCTCGATATCAATATGGGATGTCCGGTTCCCAAGGTGGTAAATAATGGCGAGGGCTCAGCTCTTCTGAAGGATCCTCAGCTGATCGAAGAGATCGTCCGCAGTGTTTCCGGAGCAGTTTCCAAGCCGGTAACGGTGAAGGTCCGCATTGCTTTGATGAAAATACGCCGGTGGATGTGGTGGAGATCGCAAAACGGGTGGAGGATGCCGGTGCAGCAGCCATCGCAGTTCATGGAAGGACCAGACAGCAGTATTATTCCGGTCAGGCGGACTGGGATGCTATCCGCAGGGTGAAGGAAGCGGTGACTATTCCGGTGATAGGAAACGGAGATATCGTTTCACCGGAAACTGCAGAAGCCATGTTTAAAGAGACTGGCTGCGATGCGGTGATGATCGGCCGTGCAGTACGTGGGAACCCGTGGATCTTCCGGGAGCTGAACCACTATTTCCACACCGGGGAAAAGCTTTCCAGACCAACCGCAGAGGAAGTCTGCGAGATGATCCTGCGCCATGCCGAAGATCAGATCGCGATCAAGGGTGAGTATATCGGGATCCGCGAAATGCGGAAGCATGTAGCCTGGTATACAGCCGGTATGCGGCACAGTGCGGGAATCCGGAGAGAATCTAATAATATTTCAAGCTATGAAGAACTGAAAAAGCTTACAGACATGGTACTGGAGCGATAAAAGAGAAAAGTATGTCGGAGAAAACGAAACGTTCTATTGACAAGGAACGGAGCGCGTGCTACAGTCAGTTAGCGGGAATCCGCAGAAAGTTTTTTTGTTTTACAGGAGAAAAATAATGGCAGATAAAATAGCAGTTTTAATTCCTTGCTACAACGAAAGCAAGACGGTAGCAAAGGTTATCCGCGATATGAAAAAAGCACTTCCGGAAGCTGTGATCTACGTATATGATAATAACTCTACAGATGGAACAGACGAGATCGCCAGAAAAGAAGGGGCAGTTGTCCGTTATGAGTATCAGCAGGGAAAAGGAAACGTGATCCGCAGTATGTTTCGGGATATCGATGCGCAGTGTTATCTTATGGTAGATGGCGACGATACTTATCCGGCAGAGTTTGCAGCTGAAATGTGCAGCAAGGTTCTGGAGAAAGGCACAGACATGGTAGTTGGTGACCGCCTTTCTTCTACATATTTACAGAGAACAAGAGACCTTTCCACAACTTTGGAAACAGTATCGTAAGAGGTTCCATTAACCGTCTTTTCAAAAGCAACATCAAGGATATCATGACAGGTTACCGTGCCATGAGTTACCGCTTTGTAAAAACATTCCCGGTACTTTCCAGGAATTTTGAGATCGAGACAGAGATGACGATCCACGCCATCGATAAGAACATGCAGGTTGAGAATGTAGTCATTGAATATCGTGACAGGCCGGAGGGAAGTGAGTCCAAGCTGAATACTTATGCAGATGGATTTAAGGTTCTGAAGACTATTGTGAAAATGTTCAAAAATTACAAGCCGCTGGAGTTCTTCTCCCTTATCGCAGCAGTGCTGTTTGTGGTGGGAATGGTATTCTTTATTCCGGTGCTGGTACATTTTCTGGAGGTTGGGACAGTGGAAAAGATCCCGACACTGATCGTCAGCGGGTTTGTGATCCTGACAGCTATCATCTGCTGGTTTTCCGGGATCATCCTTTCTACACTGGTCAATCAGCATAAACAGGATTTTGAGTATCAGACACAGATGGTGACTAATCGTTATAAAGATCTTTTCCGGAGAAGAAATAAGGAATCAGACCGGGCAGGATAATACAGAAAAGCCGTGTTGAAATCTGAGATTTCGCGCGGCTTTTTGCATATTTCAGGGACCCTTTTTCGACGTAGAATGCTTGACAATACTGGGGCTTTTCGGTATAATACAGGAATTGTGAATATCCTGAGATTTTTACGCCCTTTTTTAGAAAAAAAGAGCTCTTGGGAATGGTAGCAACAGAAATATCCGAAGCTGTATTTTTTTCAGAAAAAACAGCACGGTTTTGAAAGGAAGTAAGGCAAAATGGAAGAAGCAAAGAAGAACTTACTCACATACGCAGGACTTAGAAAACTGGAAGACGAGCTGCACGATCTGAAAGTTGTTAAGAGAAAAGAAGTAGCAGGAAAGATCAAAGAGGCCAGAGAGCAGGGAGACCTTTCTGAGAACGCAGAGTACGATGCAGCAAAGGATGAGCAGAGAGATATCGAGGCACGTATCGAGGAGATCGAGAAGATCCTCAAGAACGCTGAGGTTGTAGTAGAGGACGAAGTCGATCTTGACAGAATCAGCGTAGGCTGCAAGGTTAAGGTTCATGATTATGAATTTGAGGAAGACATGGAGCTGAAGATCGTAGGTTCACAGAGGCTAATAGCCTTGAGGGAAAGATCTCCAATGAGTCTCCGGTAGGTAAAGCACTGATCGGTGCACACACCAACGATATCGTTGAGGTTGAGATGCCGTCCGGAATCATGAAATACAAGGTTCTTGAGATCCAGAGAAACGTATAAAGCAGACAACGGAGCGGATCGCACAGATCCGCTTGAACGACAGATAGATTAAGGAGGCCAACAAGTGCAGAGCAGAAGAAGCAGGATGTAAACCAGCTGCTTAAGGTACGTCGTGACAAACTGGCAGACCTTCAGGCAAATGGCAGGGACCCGTTTCAGATCACAAAATTTGATCAGACACATCATTCCCTTGAGGTAAAGAATCTCTATGAAGCACATGAGGCAGAGCTTCTCAAAGATCGCAAGGAGCTTGATGTAACAGGTCTTGATGAAGAGCAGGCAAAAGAGGCTCAGAAGAAGGATTATGAAGAAAGAAGAAGCATCATGGACGCAAGCCCGATCCATGTATCGATCGCAGGACGTATGATGTTCAAGCGTGTAATGGGAAAAGCTTCTTTCTGCAATATCCAGGATTTACAGGGTAATATTCAGGTTTATGTGGCAAGAGATGCCATTGGAACCGATTCCTATGCAGATTTCAAGAAATCTGATATCGGTGATATTTTTGGTCTGGAGGGATTTGCTTTCAGAACAAGAACAGGTGAGATCTCCATTCATGCAGAGAAGATGACTCTTCTTTCCAAGAGCTTACAGATCCTTCCTGAGAAATTCCACGGACTGACAGATACAGATACCCGTTATCGTCAGAGATATGTGGATCTTATCATGAACCAGGACAGCAAGAATGTATTTATCAAACGTTCCCAGATCCTTAAGGAGATCCGTAACTTTCTTGCAGGACGTGACTTCATGGAAGTTGAGACACCAATGCTGGTTTCCAACGCAGGCGGTGCAGCTGCAAGACCATTCGAGACACATTACAACGCACTGAACGAAGACGTTAAGCTTCGTATTTCCCTGGAGCTTTATCTTAAGAGACTGATCGTAGGCGGACTTGAGAGAGTTTACGAGATCGGCCGTGTATTCCGTAACGAGGGTGTTGATACCCGTCACAATCCGGAGTTCACTCTGATGGAGCTTTATCAGGCATATACTGATTATGAGGGAATGATGGAGCTGACAGAGTCCATGTTCCGTTACCTCGCAGAGAAGGTCTGCGGTTCCACAAAGATTTCCTATAATGGTATCGAGATCGATCTTGGAAAGCCTTTCGCACGTCTGACCATGAACGATGCCATCAAGAAATATGCAGGAATCGACTTTGACGAAGTAGCAGATGATGAGGCAGCCAAGAAGCTTGCTGATGAGCATCATATCGAGTATGAGGATCGCCATAAGAAGGGTGATATCATCAACCTCTTCTTCGAGGAGTACTGTGAGAAAGAGCTGATCCAGCCGACATTTATCATGGATCATCCGATCGAGATCTCTCCGCTGACCAAGAAGAAACCTTCCGATCCGAACAAGGTAGAGCGTTTCGAGCTCTTTATCAACACATGGGAAATGTGTAACGCATATTCCGAGCTCAACGACCCGATCGATCAGAGAGAGCGTTTCAAAGCACAGGAGCTCTTGCAGACGCAGGTGATGAGGAAGCCAACCACACAGATGAAGACTTCCTGAATGCACTGGAGATCGGTATGCCGCCAACAGGTGGTATCGGATACGGAATCGACCGTCTCGTTATGCTCCTGACAGACAGCCAGGCAATTCGTGACGTACTTCTGTTCCCGACAATGAAGTCACTCGGTGATGTAAATAAGAAAAATGATGTAAAAAATCAGGCTGCCGAAGAAATGAAAGCAGAGCCGGAAAAAATTGATTTCTCTAATGTAAAGATTGAGCCTTTATTTGAGGAAGAAGTTGATTTTGATACATTCAGCAAGTCAGATTTCAGAGCTGTAAAGGTTAAAGAGTGTGTTGCAGTACCAAAGTCAAAGAAACTCCTTCAGTTCACTCTTGATGATGGAACAGGCACAGATCGTACGATTTTAAGCGGTATTCACGCTTATTACGAGCCGGAAGAACTGGTTGGTAAAACACTGATCGCCATCACAAACCTTCCACCAAGAAAGATGATGGGAATTGAGTCTTGCGGTATGTTATTATCAGCAGTAAATAATCTGAAAGACTCAGAAGATGAAGAACTGCATCTGATCATGGTTGATAACCACATTCCAGCAGGTGCAAAGCTCTATTAAGATGATGTAAAGATGTACCGTTTCACCAAATAGACGGGGACGTACTTCATTTGATAAAAAAACTAAAAAACAGCGATTTACATCAAACTTACATCAATTGATGCAGAAATCGGTGCAAGCAAGAAAAATCGCATAATTAGTGCAATGAAGTGGGCAATTCCAATCGGGATTGCCCATTTTTAAAACAAAAC
>ENA-OQAS01000446-OQAS01000446.1-human-gut-metagenome-genome-assembly--contig:-NODE-446-length-21603-cov-2.429782_pt1 | contig 21603 bp, 28 predicted proteins | sample MGYA00242733_ERZ504523 | MGnify/ENA primary metagenome ERZ504523 (study PRJEB26092, sample SAMD00036239) | human gut metagenome | host: Homo sapiens | study: EMG produced TPA metagenomics assembly of...
AACAACAATAATAGTGGCGGTGGCAACTACGTAACCAGCGGCGGAAACAGCTCTGCAGTTGCAAGGGCTTACGATGAAATTGGCAAGCCTTATGCATGGGGTGGTGTTGGTCCTGATGCTTATGACTGCTCTGGTTTAGTAAGTTACTGCCTGACCGGTTCTCACTCTCGTCTTGGTACCACTGGTACTTTTATGAATTGGCCGCGTACCAACAATCCTCAGCTGGTGATATTTGCGTAAACGATCATCACTGCGGTATTTACATTGGCAATGGCCAGATGATCCATGCTCCACATTCTGGCGCAACGGTTACCATCAGCGCAGTTCATTCCGATATGATTTATGTAGTCTACTAAGCGTGCAGCGTTGGCATAAAGCTTAGTCGTTCATAAACGGAAATCTCAGTATACGTAAAGCCCGTTTTGTGCGGGCTTTATTTGTGCCGTTTTATCTGACAAATAGAATCGGGCATTAAAAGTTGGTAAGTACATTCGAGAAACTGGGGTCGATTGCTGTATAAGAAGACGGAATTAAACACGGAATAAAAAGTCTCCGTCGTTATTTTTAAGCTTGAATTAATGGGGCAAACCCAAAAAGTTAGGTTCATAAGACAAAACCACAATATATAGATAAAAAGTTGAAAAGATGTTACTTGGTGTTGTGGTTTGTGCTGGAGTGATAATGAAATAACGATAATCTGACCAGGCCTTATGTGAAAAATTAACACCACTAAGCATGATGAAGCTGTGAAAATATTGTGTGTGCCAAGAGGGCATGGTAGGATAAAACAGCTATCGCTTAAACAAACTACGTATGCTCGAATCAGAGGAAGGATATCCCCAGATGAGCACAAAATTCGCAACACAAAAGCGGGCAATTATTGCAGCAGTAATGGCTGTTATTCTTTTAGTGGGCCTTATGATTCCCACTGTTTCCGCTTATGCAGAGCCAACTTCGGCAGAAAAACGTGCCGAAGCACAGCAGGTTCTTAGTCAGCTTGAAGAAATGCAAGTAAAGCTGGACGAAGCATCCAACAATTATTATGCAGCGCTTGAGGCACAAGAAGAAGCTGAAGCTAAGGTTGTAGAAGCGCAAGCAAAAGTTGATGAAAAAACAAAAGAAATCGAAGGCTATCAGGAACAACTTGGCGACCGTGCGCGAGACATGTATCGTTCGGGATCCGTAAGCTTTGTCGATGTAATTTTGGGTGCCTCTTCTTTTGAGGAATTCGCAACTACCTGGAATATGCTCGAAAAGCTCAACGAAAACGACGCAGAGCTTGTACAGCAAACCAAAGATGCGCGTGAAGAGCTAGAAGCAGCAAAGACCGAAGCTGAAGAGCAGGCGCAGATTGCTGCCGATAAGACTGCTGAAGCTGAGGCGGTAAAGGAAGAAGCTGAAGCAACAACTGCAGAGATGCAGGCAACGTATGATCAGCTTTCCGCTGAAGCAGAAGAACTTCTTCGTCAAGAGGAAGAAGCAGCAGAGCGTGCTCGTCAAGCTGCGGCACAGGCAGCCCTGCAAAATCAATCTGGTGGTGGAACTACGACAACAATAAAACGCCAACCGTAACAGGAAACGTAATTGTTGATCGTGCGTATGCTCAGCTGGGTAAGCCTTATGTGTGGGGTGCTTCTGGTCCTAATTCCTTTGACTGTTCAGGATTGGTCGGCTATTGCATCACGGCACGTATGGTAACCATTGGTGCACTACCTATACCATGCGAAATTGGACGCGCGTTTCTAATCCTCAGCCAGGTGATTTCTGTCTCAACAGCCACCACACGGGTGTGTATATTGGCAATGGACAAATGATACACGCACCTCGCACTGGTGATGTGGTGAAGATTAGTGCCGTTCATGCAGGCATGTACTATGTTCGTTACTAGTATTTGTTGCTAGCAGAGCGTGCATTGAAGCGCATTAAGCGATTATTAATAGGCGTGCAATAGAGCGCGTCATAGGACGCGCAATAAAGTGCGTCGCTACCTTTGATCATCTAACAGCGGCCGTTTCGCTTGCCAATTATGGAGGAAGCGGGGCGGCCCTGGTCTTTTTGTAAATATGTGCTAATATAGCACCCGCTAATTACCGATGATCGTTATGGTCTTTTGCGCAACAGGCGGTGTTATAAGGGAGCTATGAAGATCATCAAGGCACTGAGCTTAATTAGCAAAACGGGATGTGGCTCAGCTTGGTAGAGCGCTGCGTTCGGGACGCAGAGGTCGCAGGTTCGAATCCTGTCATCCGACCATTTCAACCACTAAGGGAGCCTTCCGCGAAAGGCGGTGCTCTTTTTGCTAGAGTGAAGGTACTCGCTCGAAGATAGTAACTGGGTGTTCTCTTTAGGATTTGACGCACAGGTCAAATGCTAGCTAAACTTTGATTGGCTCCAAAGAGGCCATCTAGGATGTGGAGGTACTTGCATGAAAATAGGACCTTTCGGCATTTTCGAAATTGCCATTATTCTTATCGTAATTCTTATTATTTTGGTCCAAAAAATCTTCCAAAGTTTAGGCACCGCAATTGGCAAAGCGGTCAAGAACTTACGCGAAGGTTTAGGCGGTAATAAAAAGGTCAAGGAAGCCGAAGAGGTTCCGGTTAAAGAGGCTAAAGACAGCACCCCTGAGGAAATCGAGGTGGAGGTTATCGATAAGCCCGAGCCAACCTCAGCAAAACCTGCTCCCAAAGCGACGGAGGAAACCAACAAGCTTAAGGCGAGCTTAGGTGGTATAGAAAGTAAATCAAGGGGCACGCTCTTCGTGGGCGCGCCCCTTTCGCAGGTAGAGAAAGGATAAGAGGCCAAGGCTGCGCTTGGTCGAGGGGTAGTAAATTATGGCTGAAAACAACTACATTCTGACCGAAGAAGGCAAAGAGAAGCTCGAAGAAGAACTGCATTATCTGGAAACGGAAAAACGTGCAGAGATTGGCGAGCGCATTCGTGTAGCACGTGAATTTGGTGATATTTCCGAGAACTCCGAATACGATGATGCTAAAAACGAGCAAGGCATGATGGAGGCTCGTATCGCGGAAATTACGCGCATTCTTAGCGAGGCTACGGTTGTTTCTGCTCCAAAGCGCTCTGGCAAGGTAAACATTGGCAGCCGTGGTTACGGTTGAAATGGGCGGACGCGAGCGCGTTTTCTCTATCGTCGGTGCAGCAGAAAGCAATTCTGCTGAAGGCAAGATTTCAAATGAATCACCTGTAGGTGCTGCTCTTTTGGGTCACAAAAAAGACGACGAGGTGGAAACTACGGGACCAACTGGTCGTGTTATCAAGATGAAAATCCTGAAGATCGAGCACTAAGGATAATACATCTGCATGGTTCACTAAGGTCTCTATGGTCTGCCACGGTCTGTATGGTCCGCTAAGAGTAGCTCAATGGAGAATGTTCGTCATGGATGGTTTGTTGAGGGTAGGCTAAAGCGTTTCCTGAAAGAGTCCAGCAAAAACGGTAGGCGGATCGGTAGGTAGGCGGACCTTAAAACCATAGTTAGACTTTATTGAGGTAAGTGATTAGGAAAACAAGCTGATTTGCTTGTATTGAAGAATGGATAGCAATGGCGCAAGATTCAACTGAACAGATTATTGAAGACGATCCTATTGAAGTTCGTCGTGCAAAGCGTGAGGCATTGCTGGCTGAAGGGAAGAATCCCTATGGTCACGCCTTTAATTATTCCCACCATGTTGCCGATCTGGACGAAAAATATAAAGAGCTCGGCGATGGTGAAAATACTGAAGATCGTGTTGCTGTTGCTGGTCGTATCGTTGCAAAGCGTGTTCAGGGAAAGATTATTTTCTTCGAATTGCTTGATGCTACTGGAAAGATTCAACTGTTCTGTCGAATCAACGCATTAGGTGAAGACGCCTTCGCGGAAATGAAAGACCTTGATCTGGGTGATTGGATTGGCGCAGAAGGCTTAGTAATGCGTACTCGACGTGGTCAACTTTCTGTAGCGGTTGATGCGTTTGAACTTCTTGCTAAAGCTCTTCGTCCTTTGCCGGAGAAGTTTCATGGCTTGGCTGACAAAGAGCTGCGTTATCGTCAGCGCTATGTGGATTTGATCGTCAATGACGAGGTTCGCGATACCTTTGTTAAGCGCTCGAAGATTATTTCTACGTTTCGCCATTACATGGAAAATGATGGTTACTACGAGGTGGAGACTCCCTTCTTGCAGACCATTCAAGGTGGTGCAACCGCTAAGCCATTCATCACGCACTTTAATGCGCTGAATCAGGAATGCTATTTGCGTATCGCTACCGAGCTTCATTTGAAGCGTTTGCTGGTAGGTGGATTTGAGCGCGTTTTCGAGATTGGTCGAATTTTCCGTAACGAAGGAATGGATCCTACCCATAATCCTGAGTTCACCACTATGGAAGCTTACCGTGCCTTTAGCGATCTTGAAGGCATGAAGAAACTTGCTGAAGGAGTCATCAAAGCTGCAAATGCGGCAGTAAATGATACTGAGCAAATTGAATATCAAGGTCAGGTAATTGACCTTTCGGGAGAGTGGCCCTCGATTCCTATGACCAAGGTAGTATCTGATGCATTAGGTGAAGAGGTTACGCTCGATACATCCGTGGAGCACTTGGCTGAGCTCGCAAAGAAAAATGGTATCGAAGTTAAGCCTGAATGGACAGCAGGCAAGCTCATTGCGGAACTGTATGACGAGATTGGTGAGCCAAGCATCGTTAATCCAACTTCGTGTGCGATTATCCCGTGGAAGTAAGTCCATTGGCAAAGCGTTTCGAGGACGATCCTCGTTTAACTCAGCGTTTTGAATTGGTAATTGCAGGCCATGAATATGCAAACGCTTTTTCTGAGCTTAATGATCCCGTTGATCAAGCGGAGCGTTTCCAGAAGCAGATGGAAGAAAAAGCTTCAGGCGATGATGAGGCAATGGAGTACGACACCGACTATATTCGTGCGTTGGAATACGGCATGCCTCCTGCGGGCGGTATTGGTATCGGTATCGACCGTGTGGTGATGTTGTTGACCAATCAGGCAAGCATTAGGGATGTGCTGCTGTTCCCGCATATGCGTCCTGAAGCAAAGACGAATTAGTAAAGTTGTTTCGTGCTGTTTCGTGCTGCTGGTTTTCTGTCGGGAACAGCAGCACGCGCCCTCTCGGGCGCCTATTTGGAAACCAGCCAGTCCACCAGGACTGCTATTCCCGCATACGCGCAAATGCCTTTAGTTAGATGACAGAAGTCTCACTCAAGAGAGCTCCCTATTTACTCCCGCATAGACGTAATGTCTTTAGCTTTCGTTTAGTTTTCCAACAATCTGGCAAACTAAGCGAAAATCATCAAGTTGGTGCAGAAAATTACGGTTGTGCGTTCACTGGAGATGCAAAACCAGTAGTTCTGGGCAGTTTTGCTACCCAAATTGGATCGTTTCCAGTAAACAACCAAACTTTAAAGACCGCGGAGTAAGTTTCGAGCTTCTGATTAGGTGCATCGCGGATTTGCTGCAAAACTAGCTTTTTTGGCAAAAACTGTTCTTATCGGGTCGATGGTCCCTTATTTAGAGCTTCTAAAAGTCAATAAAGCATGTAAATAGGCTATGGATCCAAGCCTCTTATTTACCAATTAAATACGTTTTGGCAAATTAACGCTTTATCGGGTTGAAATTAAACAACGTCGCGAAAAAACCTCAACCCGATAAAGCAACTTTTTGCCAAAACAGAAGCTTATCAGTAACGTGTGTACCGCCAGCAACGCACCAGCAACGCGTATGCCACTGGAAATAAGTGCACGTCATCGGTAATGGCATGCACCGTAGCTGCTGTCATATGTCGTCGACGGCGCGTGCACTATTCGTTATGCGCCACCGATAAAGCCATACATTATTGATAACGCGTGCGCTATCGATTGCCCCGTGAACTATCGCTCGTTTTATGCGTAAAGTAGAAGATATCTATAAAATGGTAGAATTTTAGGCGATATTTGCGATTAAATATGTGACGACTTGTTACGAAAATATGACAAACTAGCACTCTCCGTTATCGAGTGCTAGGATTGGATGAGCAATTTTTAAGTGAGCATTTTTAAAGGATAGACATTTTTAAATCCTGCCGCGAGAATCGAGGCTTATATGTCATTTGACAAATTTACGGACAAAGCGCGAAAGGTGCTTGTTCTTGCTCAGGAGGAGGCACGTGCTTTGCACCAGCCGTACGTGGGCACTGAGCATGTACTTTTAGCGCTCATGAAAGAACAAGATGGTTTGGCGGCACAAGCGCTCGATAAGCTTGGTGTAAAGTACGACGCTGCTGTGCAGTGTGTTCGCCAGATCGTATCAATTGATGAAAATACTGACGTTTCGGGACATCTCAGTTTTACTCCTCGTGTAAAGCGCGTGTTAGAAAACTCGCTGCGCGAAGCAATGCAGATGGGCAAGTCCTATATTTCCACCGAACACCTTCTTTTGGGTATTGTTCGCGAGAACGAGGGCACTGCAATTGATGTTCTTGCGCGTTTGGGGATAACAGGTGATGCTATCCGTTTTGCTCTTAATGATTTGGTGGGGCAGTCTGCGGTATATGCAGGTACCAATTTTGACCCAACGGTGAATACCTCTGACAGTATGCTTAAAGAGTTTGGCACCGACCTCACCAAGAAGGCTGCTGACGGAAAGCTTGATCCTGTCATTGGGCGTGCGGGTGAAATTGAGCGCGTGATGCAAATTCTTTCCCGTCGTCAGAAAAACAACCCTCTCCTGATTGGAGAACCTGGCGTTGGTAAAACTGCGGTAGTGGAAGGCCTGGCACAGCTTATTGTTGCCGATCAGGTGCCTGATATCCTCCATAACATTCGCATTTACACCCTTGATGTTTCCGCCTTAGTTGCTGGTTCGAAATATCGTGGTGAATTCGAAGAGCGTTTAAAGAAAGTTATTAAGGAAGTGGAGCAGGCAGGAGACATTATCCTGTTTATCGACGAGCTTCATACCCTTATTGGTGCAGGCGCTGCCGAAGGTTCGATCGATGCAGCTGCCATTTTGAAGCCGCCGCTGTCTCGTGGTGAAATTCAGATCATTGGTGCTACCACGCTTGATGAATATCGCAAGCATATTGAAAAAGATTCAGCGTTTGACCGTCGTTTCCAGACCGTATTGGTAAAGGAGCCTAACGAAGAACAGGCTGTTCGAATTCTTGAGGGCCTACGTGATCGTTATGAAGAACATCATCACGTTCACTTTACTGACGAAGCGCTGTCTGCGGCGGTGAGCTTGTCAGATCGCTATATTCAGGATCGTTACTTGCCCGACAAGGCGATTGACGTTCTTGATGAAGCGGGCGCACGTATGCGAATTCGCAACATGGTGCTGCCTGAAGAATTGCAGAAGATCGATGACGACCTGCGTAAGTTGCGCGCCGCTAAGGAATCTGCAATTGCCGATCAGGACTTTGAGCGTGCAGCAAGAGTGCGTGATGAAGAAGAAAAACTTCAAAAACAGCGCGTAGAAGCACAGAAGAACTGGGAAGAAAAAACTTCCAAGACACTCAACGAAGTCTCAGTTGAAGATGTAGCAGATATCGTATCAATGACGACTGGTGTTCCTGTTTCGAATCTCACCGAAGCGGAAACCGAGAAGCTTCTTCGTATGGAGTCAGTGCTGCACGAGCGCGTCATTGGTCAAGATGAAGCAATTACGGCGCTTTCCAAAGCAATTCGTCGCAGCCGTTCAGGGCTGAAAGATCCTAAGCGCCCTGTTGGTTCGTTTATCTTCTTGGGTCCTTCGGGCGTAGGAAAAACTGAGCTTTCGAAGGCTTTAGCAGAATTTCTCTTCAACTCCGAAGATGCGCTTATTTCCTTCGACATGTCAGAGTACATGGAAAAGCATTCGGTCTCGCGTCTGGTTGGTTCACCTCCGGGATATGTTGGTTACGACGAGGGTGGACAGCTAACAAAAGCGGTTCGTCAGCGTCCGTATTCGGTTGTTCTGTTCGACGAAATCGAAAAAGCTCATCCCGATGTCTTCAATATTCTTCTTCAAATTCTCGAAGAAGGACGTCTGACCGACTCTCAGGGTCGTGTGGTTGATTTCCGAAACACCGTTATCATCATGACCTCCAATGTGGGCGCTCGCGAAATTACTACCAGCGCACCGCTTGGTTTTGCGTCAGGAGACAAGGGCGGTTTGGACGATAAGGAAATCAAGTCGCGCGTAATGAGCGAAGTCAAAAAGCTCTTTAGGCCTGAATTCCTGAATCGTATTGATGAGATTATCGTATTCAAGTCGCTCACCGAGGATGAGATTGTTGAGATCGTTGATCTGATGATCGATGAACTTCGTCAGCGTCTCATAGAGCAGAACATGACTATCAATTTGACCAAGCAGGCAAGCAACTGATAGCTAAAGAGGGAACAGATCTGTCCTTTGCGCTCGACCTCTTCGTCGTGCTATTCAAAGACTGATCGAAGATCCAATTTCTGAGCAAATTTTGGAAGGCAAATGGACAAGTGGTTCGGTGATTGACGTTGATGTTGAGCACACCGAAAACGGAGACCATCTTACCTTCGTGCCAGGAACTGGTTCTATACCTGCACCGCGTAAGCGTGATACCATAGCTGCAGAGGCTGAGCTGCTTCTTGCGGGATATGATTTAAGCCATGCGGGACTTTCGTCGCGTGGCGGCGGATCGTCTTCTGGCGATCAAGCGGCCGACTAGTATCGGCGAGATCAGCTAAGTAGGGGCGCGCCGCGCGTGAAGCGTATAGCGCGCGGTGGTACAGGAGTTCCTTATGAGTGACAAGACGATCGATCCCGTATACGTTCCATCTGTTCTCGAGCATGCGATGGCCATGTTTGATGATATGAATTCGATGCCTCAAGCGGAACCCCGCCTTGAGGGTGTTGTTGATAAAAGCCTAAAACAGCAGCTATCATTCTTGCGGGCGGTAGCGGAGAACGCTTTGGCCATGAAGGAGGCAAGCAGCTTGTCGAAATAGCGGGCAAGCCTATTCTCACGCGTTCCGCAGAAGTGTTTGATGCGGTAGGCGATGTGGGGCTTATTGTCGTGGTGTGCCCTGAAGAACGCACCGAAGAATATCTCGCTAAGGCAATTGATCCATTTCCTTTCGTAACTCCTATCGTTATGGCACCTGCTGGTTCTATTCGTCAGGAATCTGCCTTTTCTGGTTTGGAATTAGTGCCTGAAGAATATGAGTTTGTAATTCTTCATGACGGAGCGCGCCCTTTGGTAACAAAGGAATTGATTGAGCACACCATTAACACCGTTAAGGGCAATATCGATTGCGACGGGGCGGTAGTTGGCCATCCTTCCATCGATACTTTAAAAGTGGTTGAAAACGGCGTTATTGTGGGAACACCCGATCGCTCGGTATTCTGGAATGCTCAAACTCCGCAAATCTTCCGCGCAGGAATTTACCGTCGTGCCCATGCGTCTGCGTTGTCGGATGGTTTTGTGGGAACCGATGATTCTTCCTTAATTGAACGTTTGGGTGGCCGTGTTTGGTAGTCGAAGGTAAGCGAGACAATATCAAACTGACGGTTCCAGAAGATTATCTCCTCATGTCTGCCGCTATTCGTGCTGCATTAGAAGAGCGACGGGAGGATTAGCAATATGTATAACCCTTCCATCACTGCTGCGTTCAGTCGATTACGCGTAGGGCTTGGTTACGATGTGCATGCATTTGCACCTGATCGCAGGCTAATTTTAGGTGGGGTAGATATTCCTCACCATCAGGGTTTGGCGGGTCATTCCGATGCCGACGTGCTGGCTCATGCCGTTTCTGATGCACTGTTGGGTGCTATTCGCGGGGGCGATATTGGAAAGCTATTCCCCGATACCGATCCTGCCTACAAGGGTGCCGATTCGTTGAAACTTCTCTCCGAAGTGGCTCGAGTGGTTCGTGAAGCAGGGTATGAAATTTTAGATATTGATTGCGTCATTGCGGCGCAGGCACCCAAGCTTTCACCCCATCGTGATGCTATGCGCGAAATCTTGCAAAGCGTGCGATATCAGTATGGACAACATTGGCGTTAAGGCGACTACTACCGAACGTCTGGGGTTTGAAGGTCGCGAAGAAGGTATTTCGGCTCAGGCGGTAGCGCTTGTATATAAAGAATCGTAAAGGGCAACATTATGAAACAATTCGAATTGCATCCCGCATCGGAAAGCTATTGCCGAAAGGGGGGTGCAGTTAATTGTTCTAGGCGATTGTCGGTAGTAATACTATGCTTGTAGCGACTATCGTGTGTACCTTCTTAGTTTTGGTTGTTTCTTCTACTACTGCATATGCGGCGGTGGGGGATACTTTCATCAAAGAGGGGCTTACCTATAAGGTTGTCAGTGATTCGAATGAAGTTGAAATTATCGACTGTGATGAGAGTGCAAGTTCAGTAAATGTACGCACCTCGATAATGTACGGCGAAGAAGCCTTCAGGTTCCCTATAGTGTTGTCGGTGTTTCAGAAGATGCGTTCAGCGGCTATGAGGGCACGGTAGTACTCGAGCAAAATGTCAGTTCATTTTACGAAAATATTTTTAACAGCTTACCTGAAGGGGCAAAGCTGGTTCTCAATTGTGCCAAGCTGCCAATGGAAAGTGACACTACGATCCAGCTTCTATCGATGGCATCCTATGTACTGGAAGCAGATGGCGCAACCCAAACAGCCAGCTTGCCGGATGGGCGGTCCTTTTCTGAAATACGGGTTGAATCGGCAGATGGTTTGACAGTTCTTAATAAGAGTGATGCACCTATTTCGTTGCAGTGCATGAGCGCCTTTACTGGAACATATTTTGCGGTGGAATTAGCGGCGGGCGATCAGTATTCTACAAGCTGGTTGTGGCCTTCCTTCAATCAGTTCTCGTATTCCGTTAATGGCGGAGAGTCGGTATTGGTAGAGGGTGCAGGCACCCAGACAAATTATTCAGTAGAACTGCCTGCAGAAACTCCGCTCGATGCAACTATCACGGTAGACATCTCTTCGCTTCCCGGTATTGCAAAGGGTTATGTGACTTCCTCATGGGAAAACAATACGCAGGAAATTACCCTGGAAAATGGCAAGGCAACCACAGAGGTTACCCTAACACCAAGGGATGATCTCGGGGGCTCTGATTTTCCTTTAACCACCACAATAGAATTTTCCGTCCCCGCTACCGATCAAACGGTATGGATTGGGGCGTACGCCATGACGAGGCATTTTCTGATGAAGGAATAACGCTTTCGTATGAAGAGGGAACCCCTGTAGTAACGCTTGATGGTGCAACTATCAAGCAAGCGGGAGGTCCTAATGCGAGCGGATACGCCCTTTATGCACAGAGTGATTTGTCTGTGAGACTTGCGGAGGGAAGCGATAATTATATTTACGTAGGGGAAAGTGGGCGCCAGACGGGTGCGCTCTACGCGGGAGGTGAGCTTTCCCTTGTCAGTGAAGGAGGCTCTAATCCTGGAAGTCTGAATATTGGCTATACGCAGTACGCATTTGATTCGTCTCAAGTTTCGGGCGTGGTGTCGGCTGACACTCTATGGATCAATGCAAGTTTAAACGTCGTGTATCGTGAAAATGCACAGGGCGGAATGCTTCCAGACGCGCCATTGACTTTATTGTATGCAGAAAACGACATTAATCTCGGGGCGCGTAGTGCCCAGATCACTCTTGGGGCAACTGGTGAGCGCTCGTTGTATGGAGCCATGAGCCGTTCAGGGAACATCTACGCAGCTGATTGTGGATCCTTGTCAGTAAATGGGGACATACTAAGTGCGCTGTATTCAGTCGAGGGAGATATTTCTCTCGGGGATCATACTGATGTTTCGCTAACCTGTGCGGGTGGCGCTAACCCAGGTATTGTGAATGCGCTCAAGGGTACGGTTACGATCAATCCCGTAAGCGGTTCGGAAGTATTGTGGTTACTTCCCAGGATGCTACTACGCCTGCCTATTTAGCAAAGAATATCGAACTTGTTGAAGGGGCAATCTTTGCTGAACCCGAATCAGCGAAGATTGGAGAAACCACTGATTCGGTCTATGGAACATGTGCGACTATTGTGGACCAAAATGGTTCAGTTGCCTCGAAGGTGATCGTTTCGAATGAGCGTGCCGCCGAAATTACGGGAAAGACCATGGGTGAATGCTTCCCGAACAGTGCAATCGGAGAGGCAGTTTGGACCGATGTTCTTAAAAAGAGCGACTCGTATGATCTAGCTATGTGATAACGGGCGAAGATGCACACGCAATCATTTCTTGTTCTGCACTCACGCTGGACATTTATCAATCTACTGACTTCGGTAGTGGCGGTATTTCGAATCTGCCTTCACTGGAGGCACTGCTTGTGCGCGCACACGATAATGGTCAGATCGAAGTTAGTTTAGGTGATCTTTCGCTAGATGCCCTGTATGTCGATGTTGATAAGGTTCAGGCGCTCAGCTTTAACGGAGACGATGTTCGTATTAGGGAATTTGATATTGCTCCTGCTTCGCCTGCTTACACGGATTATTCGCTTCAGAGTCTTGTGTTCGGAGATGGTGTGGAAGTCAGCTCGTTTGGTGCTTCTGATCTAAATGAACTGACAGAACTCAAACTTCCTTCGAGCGTAAATTCATTATGGCTTGATAATTTGAGTAACCTTACGCAATTAGATCTTACCTCATGGGAAAATCTTCAAAATCTTAACCTTCAAGCAGTGGGAATTGATGGCGAGAGCGGTCTCAAACTTGATCTGTCTCATAATACGCAGCTAACCAGCGTGACGTTGAGATCTCTTAATCTTTCAGGGGAACTTTTCTTTACAGGCTTTTTCTCAGGTTGAAAACATAAGACTTGAGTTTGTTGAAGGGCTTTCGGAGCTCGATCTGTCGCAAAACCATGCGCTTACCGATGTGTATGTATCTTCCTTGGGACTTGAGAAGATCGTATTTGCCGACGATGCGGTGTTGACTTCGCTGGAGCTTGGAAATAACCAGCTTACCGAGTTAACCATCCCTCAGGCAGCGCAGCTCGAAACGTTATCAGTGGGTGAAAACAAGCTAACCAGTTTGAATATTCCGGAAAACAGCAAAGCAACGTTAAAATCGCTCTATGCCTATCAAAATAATCTCGCTTCGCTTGATTTGAGTGGCATGAAGTTGGAACTCTGTCTTTTGAAGACAGCTACTGCAACAGGCCCTGAGCAATATCCCAGTTTTGAAGGAGTGCTTCAAGAGAATGGAACGGTTACCGTTAACCTGTCTGGCCTTGCTGCAAACATTGTAAGTATTGATCCCGGTTCGGAGGGGAAATACGATGCGGAGACAGGAATCTTGACGTTTAGCTCCGCAGAGGCTGCAAAAGCAGGTTTCTCGTACGTATACGATACAAAAGGCGAAGTCCTAAACGAGGATGATGCTGCAGTAGACTTATCACGTGCATACGGTGCAGAAGGTGAAGCTCTGAGCGAGGATGGTTCTGGTTATGTCCCTGTGTATATGGAGGTATCTGCTCAGGTTGCATTAGGCTCGTCGTCTGACGGTGGAGATTCGGAGGGCGACAGCGGCGACGCTTCAAACAACGATGACTCCATCCAGCAAGCCCTGGCTGCAACGGGCGACAAGTTGGTAATTCCAGGATTGCTGGTATGTGCGGTTGCCTCAGCTGCAGTGGTACTGATTGCGTGGCGAAAAATATCGCAGAATTAATATCGGTAATTGTATAAGGGTGGTATAAGTTAAAGAGCTACAGGGTACGCATTGCTATGCGTGTGGCGAATTGGCAAGACGCTACTTTGGTTTGTGTAACCACGAGATAAAATGCAATCAGATTGCTTGATATAGGAGTTTCAATGATTCGAATTTACGACACTATGGCACACGAAAAACGACCCTTCATCCTTGCGAAGAGGGTAAAGTGGGCATGTATGTATGTGGCCCCACCGTGTATAACTATATCCACATTGGCAATGCTCGTACGTTTATTTCGTTTGACACAATTCGTCGTTATTTGATGTGGCGCGGTTTTGAGGTGACGTTTGTTCAGAACATTACCGACGTAGACGACAAGATTATTAACAAAGCACTTGAAGAAGGTCGCAGCGCAGCAGAAGTTGCGGCTGAGTATGCCGATGCCTTTATTGAAGATATGCGTGCGGCAGGGGTTTTGGATCCCGATATTCGTCCTCGTGCAACTGAAGAGATTGGCGCCATGATTGCTTTGGTGGAAAAGCTTATAGAAGGTGGCCACGCATATGCTGTAGAAGGCGATGTTTATTTTGCGGTTCGTTCCTATGAGAAGTATGGGCAACTCTCAAACCGCAATATTGATGAAATGGAGTCGGGACACCGTGAGCTTCGCGCCGACGGTCAAGGTTTAGAAGATCGCAAGCGTGATCCTTTAGATTTTGCGCTCTGGAAGGCGGCAAAGCCCGGTGAACCTTCCTGGGATTCTCCTTGGGGCAAGGGGCGCCCTGGTTGGCATATTGAATGCTCGGCAATGTCTGAAAAGTATTTAGGCCTTCCGTTCGATATTCATGGCGGCGGCGCCGATTTGGCATTCCCTCATCACGAAAACGAGCGCGCTCAGTCTGAGGCAGCTTGTGGTTGCACGTTTGCGAACTACTGGATTCATGGGGGCATGCTGCAGATTAATTCGGAGAAAATGTCTAAATCATTAGGCAATTTTTTACTGTTGCGCGATGTTTGAAGACTACCGATGCGCGCGTGTTGCGCATGCTTATGCTGCAGACGCATTATCGCAGCCCTCTTGATTTTTCTGATGAACGCTTACAAGAAGCGCAAAGCGCTCTAGGTCGTTTGACGAACTTTGTAAATAACACTGAATGGCTGTGCTCTAATCCAGTTCAGGAACCATCAATGCTCGACCTAGATGTGTATCGTCAAGCAATTGATACGATGCGTGATTCTTTCGTTGAGGCGATGGATGACGACTTTAATACCGCTGGTGCTCTGGGAGCTATTTTCACCTTCGTGAGTGAAGCCAACAGCATGCTTGCGGATGCCTGCGTTTGTTGTCAAAACGCAGAAGCAGTTGCGTTGGGCGCACAAGCAGTTGCAGAACTTTTAGGCGTTTTGGGTATTGAATTGCAAGATAGCCAGGGTGCCGAGGATGACAGTGCGAGTGAAGTGATTGCTCTGGCTTCATCTCTTGCAGGTTATGGCGGCTCTGATGGGGAAGAAGCTATCCAGTCTTTGCTCGACTGCCGAGCTGCTGCAAGAAAAGAAAAGAACTTCTCTCTCGCTGACCAGATTCGTGATGAATTAGGAGCTTTAGGGTATACGATTGAGGATACTCCTCAAGGTGCTCGAGTAACGCGCGGTTAGAGTTTTGCCTTAAAGATGTTTGGCGCTTTCAGTTAGCTCAAGAAATTTTCTTTTAGTACTTCTTTTTGAAACGTCTCCTTTCGCTTAGGTGGAAGGAGACGTTTGTTTGAGGAGCTTAAGCTTTCTGGGGATGGAAGGTACTCGAGACAAAAAGCCTTTCGTTTAGTGAAGAGAGAATAGTTGGTTACGAATAGCGCTCCGTTTATCTAATCGCTGTCCATAATAATTTCAGCTTCGCTATGATTAGCCTAAAGAAGTGCTATAAAAGTAAAACGTGTTCATTTTTTGTTTTCGTATTTATTACTGGCACGCACGAGAACTTTCGGGTAGGGTATCAAGAGCTTTTGTCAGGCATGTTTTTTGCAGAGGATAAATAAGGAGGAATTCGCGAATGATCAGGCGAAATGAATATGTATCCGTTCATGAAACGCGAGCCCAGGTCACGCGAGAAAAGCTTCTCAAAGCAGCTATTAAGCTGGTAAATCGTGATGGAATGAAGCAGCTGACCGTTCGCAATATTTGCGATGAGGCGGGTCTTTCTACGGGTAGTTTTTATAACCTGTTTAGCGGAAAAGAAGATTTAATCTCATATTACTTGAAGTATGCATTCGTGCCATATCGAGAGAAAGCACTTGTAGAAAGTGAACCTATAATCCGATAGAGCGAATCCTGATTATTTATCGCGCGTATGTGGTCTACTGCAAGGATATGGGCTTGGAATTTGTGTCGGGTCTGTATGCTTCGAACCATAATCCGTTCTTTGATTTTCTTCATCGCGATTCCGACGATGATTTCATTATTGCAACCGTTCGCTCGTATATTGACGAAGCAAAAAAACAGGGTCTCATTCGTAAAGAAGTAGATACTGACGAATCTTTGCTGCGCATTGCGGCAGCTTCTACGGGGCTCTTGTTCTATTGGTGTGTGTTTAACGGAAAGATTGATCTTGAGTATGAAGTGGATGCGGCTATCGCGACCTATCTTCGCTCAATCGCAATTGACCCCGATACGGTAATTGGTCTTGAACCGCTAGAAACCCAGGGAGCTTTCCTTAAATAATGCCTTTAAAAATCCTGGTCGGACTTGAAATATAGTGCTATGGTATAAGCATAGCAAAGTGCTTGTTGGGAAAGCACTTAAGAGCGCATTAAAGCGTAATGAAAAGGAGGGGTAACCATGGTATTCAAGAACGTTGTTGTTGCTTACGATGGATCCGATCATGCACTTGCTGCTGTAACGAAAGCGGCAGAACTCGTAAAGGACGATGCAGGCGCAAAGCTTCATTTGGTATTTGTTACCACGCATCCTAACGCACAACTTCCTGCGAACTTTAACAGTGCTTCATTTGATCCTCAGCAGTATCTGCTTTCCGTTGAGGACATTATGAATCTGTATAACAAGACCATCGAAGAAGAAACCGAAAAGGTTCGTGAGGGTATTGGCTCTGTGTTGGATGATTTGGGCGATCGCGCTGCAATCGAGGTTATCCCAGGCTATACTCCTGCGGCAGATATTTTGTCATATGCTGAAAAGGTCGATGCTGATTTGATCGTAATGGGCTCTCGTGGTCTTGGTGCAATCCGCGGCGTACTCGGTTCGGTAAGCTATGCGGTTTTGCGTGAAGCTCCAATGCCTGTATTGGTTATCAAATAACAAGAACGTACCTTCTACGTTTGATTTGCGCACAGTGCGCTACACACAGTTCGCTTTTGATAGAGCAAGATGCCAGTTCATAAGCATTCTTTAAACAAAAAGCGCGAAGATCATCTTCGGCGCTTCTGTAATTTAGGAAGGTTTTATTTAACCGTTAAAACAGGTAAATCGGTTGAACGCAATACTCCCGAACTTACGCTGCCGAGCATTCCGCGAATAGCTCCTAATCCTCTGCGTCCCATAACGATCATGTCGCATTCATGAGCTTGGCAATAATCTGCAATTGCTTGCACCGGCGAAGGATGCGCAATTGCGTCATATTCAACTTGTTCGGCAGGAATATCAGAAAACTCCTGAGTGACTTCTTGAATCATTTTGTCGCGCTTCTGTGAGAGCGAATCATCGTAGAGATTTGCATAGTCAAGATAGTCGATATAGGTTGGCGTCGAGCCAAAACTGGATCGCTTTCAGAGATGGTAGGAGCAACACTCATTGAAACCACATGCAGGATGGTGAGTTTGCTGTCATCGGATCCTTTGATGAGTCCCAGCGCAGCCTTTACGGCTCCCATGGCGTGTTTGGAGCCGTCAAATGGAACTAAGATGTTCTTGTATTCCATGATTTCCCCTCTCGTTTGGCCTGATTACATCCTATCATGCATGAATCTAAGTGACCTTAATTATTAGCAATATATTTGTGTTAGAAATGCTGTTTTATTTCATCCAGCAATAGATCGATATGGTCGTCGCGGTGATTGAGTGCCGGAATATAGGTAACATCGGCAGTGGTGCCGCATTCGCGGCATTGTCGTTCGAAGTGTTCCTTGGTAACGAGAGCAATATCGTAGAGCGATTCGAGGCAATCGGCGGCAAATCCAGGAGTAACAAGCGCCACGCGGATTGTTCCCTGTTTCGCCCATACGGTTAAGAGGGTCTCGGGAGAAGGGGTTACCCAGGCACGCGAGTCTTCGAAGCGGGAATGATACGCAATGTCCCAATCGTCGGGGGAGAGTCCAAGAAGCTCAGCGGTATGAGCAAGTGATTCCTTTGCTTCTTCCAGATAGGTATCACCTGCTTTAACGTTACTCAAAGGGATGGAATGGAGCGAGAAAAGAATCTTGCTTCCTGGTTTCCAACTCCAGTATTGAGAAATAGAATTCGCTAACGACTTCCAGTAGAGAGGATTATCCGCATATCCTTCAATAAATCCTGCGACTTCTGAATCGGGAACAACCTGTAAAAACTTTTCTTTGCAGGTTCCTGTTGTACAAGTGGCCGTTTGAGGAAAAAGAGGAAACCCGATAAAACGAGTGCATCCTTTTTGCTTGAGGTAGAATACGCTTCTTCGATTGAAGGTGAACCATAACGCATGCCAACCTCTGCCACAAAAGAAAGACCTTCTTGTGCAAATCGTTTATTGAGAGCATCTCGCTGGGCAAAGGCCTCGACCAGGAGAGGGGCGCCGTTTGGGGTCCAAACTTGTCGATAGCGAGGAGCTGTTTTTTCGGATGCTTTCGAGCGATTATGCCATGAAGAATGGGCAGCCAAATAGGACGAGGAACAGGAATAATATTTTTATCAGAAAGGAATTCAATTAGATACGGTCGGATGTCACACGGATTTGGTGATGCGGGGGATCCCGTATTGATAAGAATAATTCCTATTGTTTCGTCTGAATGCTTCATGATCGTGACTATAGCAGAGGTGTTAGTTGTTTTACGGGGAGGAAAAGAGGAAGCTCCGTAATGAGCTATGCAAAAGGTGCTCGACGAAGTATAAACGGTATCTAGGTGCCGATTGTTTGGTTGTGCTAAAGGCTTCAAGGTGATGAAAGCCAAGGGCGTGTATACTCAAATGCGAACAATTTGGCATAGAGGAGAATGAGCGCATGGCGTTTTTGTTCGGTTGTGAAATGTGCATCTTGAGTACCCTACCAAAACCATTTTTGATTCGCTCTCGTTGGGAGTAAATGATGGTGATTGTATTGGAGTGGTAGGTCGAAATGGTGATGGAAAATCTACTCTACTGGGATTATTTGATGGCACGGTCGAGCCTGATGAAGGGCGCGTGGTACGAACAGGGGGAGTGCGCTTTGCTTCTTTGAGGCAAGATGATACTCTAGCGGATGCTCAGTCTGTCGGATGGAATATCGTTGGAGATATTCCTGAATATGAGTGGGCATCAGATGCAACTATTCGCCAAATAATCGATGGGTTAATTGGAGATATCTCATGGGATACTCCGGTGGGAACTCTTTCGGGTGGTCAGCGCCGCCGAGTGGACTTGGCGCGGGTTTTGGTTGCTGATGCTGAAGTTCTTCTTCTCGACGAGCCCACAAATCATCTTGATGTTGTTGCTATTACCTGGCTTGCCAATCATTTGCGGAGACGTTTTGCGCGCAAGAGGGAGCATGGTGGTTGTCACTCATGATCGTTGGTTTCTGGATGAAGTTTGCGACCGCATGTGGGAAGTGCATGATGAGTTGGTAGAGCCGTTCGAGGGCGGTTATTCGGCATATATCTTGCAACGGGTAGAACGTCAGCGTCAGGCGGAACTTGCCGAACAAAAGCGGCAGAATTTAATGCGTCGTGAATTGGCCTGGCTTTCACGTGGCGCGCGAGCGCGTTCGACAAAGCCTAAGTTCCATGTTGAAACGGCGCGGGCTCTTATTGCTGAAGAGCCACCGTTGCGAAATTCGGTTGAATTGAAACGAGCGGCAATCTCTCGTTTAGGGAAGCAATGTGTCACGATAGAGAACGTGAGCTTTTCTTATGATGACCGAAAGGTAATCGATGATGCTACGTGGCTCATTGGATCAGGAGATCGTTATGGACTTCTTGGCGCCAATGGTGCAGGCAAGTCTACCTTGTTGGAAATTATTCAAGGAAAGCTGCTACCTCAAACAGGTCGTGTCAAAATTGGCAAAACGGTAAAGTTCGCTTTTTTATCTCAGAAGCTCGAAGAGCTTAACCCCTTAGGATCGGATCGTGTGCGCGAGGTACTCTCCCAATACAAAAGCCGTTATGTGATTGACGGTAAAGAGGTTAGTCCTGCAACACTTTTAGAATCTCTCGGGTTTACTTCAGCTCATCTCAACATGCCTGTAAACACTCTCTCGGGTGGTCAAAAACGTCGTTTGCAGTTGATGCTGATTTTGCTTGATTCTCCTAATGTGCTGATTCTCGACGAGCCGAGCAATGATCTTGATACCGATATGCTGGTAGCAGTAGAAAACGTGCTTGATACGTGGCCTGGGACACTTATTTTGGTAAGCCATGATCGCTACTTGATGGAGCGCGTTACCGATGATCAGTTGCGCTCATAGAGGGAAAAGTGGTTCATGTTCCGGGGAGTTGATGAGTACCTTGAGCTTCTTGAAGATCGCGCTCACGCCAAACAAAAGGGCGGATCTTCCAGCGCGGTAGGAAGCTCTTCTAAGGGAGGCGACAAGGGAAACACTGCTGGAAAAGGGAGTGCTCAATCGGGGGGAACTCGAGATGCTTCGAGCGGAGCGAAAGATTCTTCTGGATTGGTACTTTCGGCGGCACAAGCTCGTGATATTCGCAAGAAACTTCAGTCTCTTGAGCGGAAGATGAATACTGCGCAACGTAAAGTAGACGAAGCAAAACAAGCCCAGTTGGAGGTAGACCCTTACGATTATGTGGCGTTGGGTGAAGCGCAAATAAAAGTAAAGGAATGCGAAGATCGGCTTGCTGCACTTGAAGAGGAATGGCTCGAACATGCAGCAATGCTCGAGGGTTAACTTTCTTAATTATTAAGCTTGCGGTAAAGTAATTCTTTGCGAAGAGAATACATCCAGAAAGGGCATTATGGATACAAGCAGCCGCATAACGGGAGCAACAAGGCTTATGGGTGTTATAGGATCTTATCTGGATCATTCGAGCTCTCCTGAAATTCACAATGCAGTTTTTAAAAAACTCGGATGGGATTATGCCTACGTTCCGCTGGATGTTTCAGAGGAAAATTTAGAAGCGGCTGTGCGTGGCTTGGAAGCTTTAGGTTTTTTGGGATATAACGTCGCAGCTCCTCACAAGAAGCGCATTGTTCCGTATTTGCATGAAATATCGCGCGTTGCAGAAATCATGGGCGCCGTGAATACGGTGGTTATTCAAGGTGGTCGATCGTTGGGTGATAACGCCGATGGTGCGGCTTTTATGCGAAATCTGGTCCTCAATGGCATTAATGTGCTTGGCAAAAAGATTACGGTATTGGGTGCTGGAGGCGCGGCTTCTGCTGTAATCGTACAGGCGGCGCTGGATGGTGTCGCTCAAATTGATGTATTCAATCGCGATGATTCTTATGTTAAGGGTGGTCGTGCGTTGATCGAGCGCCTGAAGAATTATTCTTCGTGCGAGGTGACGCTGTACGATTTGGCCGATACCGATAAACTTCGCGCTTCTATTGCTGAATCAACGTTATTGCTTAATGCCACAATTGTGGGTTCTCCTGATGAGCCAGGCTGCTTGGTTGATGAATCCATGCTTGTGTCTGGTCTCATTGTTTCGGATATGGTTTACACTCCGCGGGAAACGGAGTTGTTGTTACGCGCAAAAGCGAAAGGAAACAAAACCTTGATGGGGTAGGAGTTTTCTTGCAGCAGGCTGCTATAGGAGAGCGTCTCTGGGTTGGCCGTGAGATGCCTCTTGA
>ENA-OQAS01000447-OQAS01000447.1-human-gut-metagenome-genome-assembly--contig:-NODE-447-length-21534-cov-4.318821_pt1 | contig 21534 bp, 35 predicted proteins | sample MGYA00242733_ERZ504523 | MGnify/ENA primary metagenome ERZ504523 (study PRJEB26092, sample SAMD00036239) | human gut metagenome | host: Homo sapiens | study: EMG produced TPA metagenomics assembly of...
CCTCACGCGCCGGGCGCGGAGGCGGCGGCAGCAGGCGCTTGATGGACAGCGCGATCTTGCCATCCGGTGCAATGTTGATCACCTGCACCTTGACGATATCACCATCGTGCAGAACAGCTGCAATGTCCTGCACGAACTCGTTGGACACCTCGGAAATATGGACCATGCCTACACGGCCCTCCGGCAGTGCGACAAAAGCGCCAAACGGCTTTACACCGGTGACGCGGCCCTCGAATACGTTCCCTACCTCAATTGCCAAAACTCAATACTCCTTGTTTTCCATAGAATGGGCAGCAATTCAGCTGCCGGTCACATCCACAAAGATGCGCTCGTTGGGTGCAGCGTAATTGTAAGAATCCCGCGCGACCCACTCGGTGATCTGGTCTGCATCGCCGCTGAGAATGCGCTGCATCTCCTCGTTTTCAGTCTTTTGCTGGGCGATCTGCTCGTTCAGCGTGTCCAGCTCCGCACGTTTGGAGCTGATGGTGACCTGATTGGAAATGTATGCTGCCAGCATACTCAGCAGCAGCAGGACAAAAAACACCCGTACAAGCGTTTTAACGACCACTTTCTTCTTGCGTTTTCTGCGGTCCGGTGCTGCCATGATCTCTTCTGCCCCCGTTGCATTTGACTCTTACTTAACACATATGAATTATACATCATGCGGCGCTGGTTTGGCAAGTTCTTTTTGCGCTTTTTTGCAGTTCTTTTTGCGCTGCGGCGTAGTTTGCGCACCTTTCTCCGCCGGGCGCGCCGCCGCTCTGCCGGCCGAGCACCCGGCGCTGTAAAACGCCTCCCGCTGCACGCAGCGGTGCACCCAGCACAAAGGCTGCTGCACCGGCACCGGCAAAGGCTGCCGCAGCCATGTACCAGCGCAGAACACCGGCACTGCTCTGCCTGCTGCGTAGCTCTGCACAGCAGCCAGCACAGCACCCATCCACACCAGATCCGGCACAAAAGCTGCACGCCCTCTGGCCGGGAATACAGCCCGCAGTGCGCCGATACTGGCTCCCAGCACCGTGCAGGCAGCGATCTCCTGCCCAAGGGCTGCAGGCGGCAGTACCGGGATCATCGCAGCAGGCGGCGCAGAAAACCGCCCGCCGGTGCGCTGACCGTATATTCCAGCGTGTCGATGCGGCCGGTGAACTTCGCCTCCCCGGTCTCCAGATCCAGCGCCGCCATGTTCAGCTGCGCCCCGGTCAGGTGCAGCGTGCCCTTGCCCGTTTCCATGGCAGCGCTGTCGGCATTGCAGTGCAGTACCTTCTGCACACCGGTCACCGTCAGGCGGGCGCGGCTTTCCAAGATCAGATCGTGCGGCGCGGGCTGCGGATCTCTGGGTGTTTTTTCCGGCATGGTTCGTCTCCCCTTTTCTGGTGCATCCTATGCACCGGACCGGGGCTTTTATGCCTGCTCGCCCTCCGCAATGATCTCGTACATCTCGCGGGCCACATCCTTGGTGCGCGGCTCCACATCCGAGAGCACCTTTACCTTGATGGGCCGGTTGCCGAAGGTCACCTCGATGATGTCGCCCGCCTTGACGGCCTGACTGGCCTTGGCGATCTTGCCGTTGATGAGGATGCGGCCTGCATCGGCCACCTCGTTTGCCACGGTGCGGCGCTTGATCAGACGCGAAACTTTCAAATATTTATCCAGACGCATGGTTCTTCCTCCTGTCACAAAAAAAGCCGCCGCACCCTCTTGCAGGCAGCGGCGGCAAAGCAGATACAGCTTACAGGGTGTCCTTCAGGGACTTGCCGGGCTTGAACACGATGCTGCGGGAAGCGGCAATGGTGATCGGCTCACGGTGCGGGGTTGATGCCCTGACGCTCGGCGCGCTCACGCACCTCAAAGGTGCCAAAGCCGGAAATGGTGATCTTTTCGCCCTCAGACATGGCCTTGCTCAGTGCTTCAAACACAGCATTGACAGCCTGCTCAGCGCTCTTCTTGCTCATCTCAGTGTTCGCAGCAACTGTGCGATCAGATCGGTCTTCGTCATAAAAATACCCTCCAGATTTGTTACTTGGTGTTCTTTTTTCTCTATCGGAGCAGGTCACTCGACCTGAGTACCGCTTTGTTCTTTCTGCGCCAGCAGTTCTGCACAATAGCGCTTGGATGCAAAGGTCAGCGCTTCCTCCGCGTCCACACCAGCCAGCCGCATGGCATTGGCCGCAGCAAACAGCAGTTCTCCCGCCGCCTGTGCGTCCTGTTCCCGGTTCCAGCCGTCCAGTGCTGCCTGCAAAGCCTGCCGTGCCGTTTCCGGCGCAGACTGCTCTGCCCCGCAGCGTCGGCACGCTTCTGCAGCTTCTGGGCACGCATCAAAGCAGGCAGCGTAACCGGCACTGTGCCCAGCTCATCAGCCAGAGTGGTGCGGCCCTTTTCCTTATTTTTGAGCGCATCCCAGCCGTTTATACCCGCATTTTGTGCCGCCGAGGACGCAAAGATGTTCGGATGCCGGAACACCAGCTTCTCGCACACCTCACGGCAGACATCCTCAAAAGTAAAGCGCCCGCGCTCTTCTTCGATCACCGCGTGGAACGCCACCTGCATCAGCACATCGCCCAGCTCTTCCTGCATCAACTGCGGATCGTCAGCATCAATGGCCTCCAGCGCTTCGCAGGTCTCTTCCAGAAAGTTCTTCCGGATGGAAGCATGGGTCTGTACCTTATCCCACGGACAGCCGTTCTCCGGGTCCCGCAGGATACGCAGAATTTCCAGCAGCTGCTCTGCCGTATAGGGTGCCTTTGGCTGCCAGTCCAGCACAGCGCTCACCTGCCTTGTAAAAGATACTGTATATTGTATCGCATCTCATGCAGTTTTGCAAGACAAAGTGCGCAAATTTCCCGCATTTCGCCTGCATTTTCCGTTCGCAAAAACAGGACGGTGCCCTGTGGGGAGCGCCGCCCTGTTGCTGAACCGTTTTATTACAGCTGTGCACCGCACTTGTTGCAGAACAGTGCATCGTCCGAGACGGGAGCACCGCACTGCGGGCAGGCTTTGTGCTCTTCCGGTGCAGCTTCGGCAGCAGGGGCTTCCTCGTGCACCACATACTCCACCTCAGCAGCTTCCGCCGGGGTCAGGGATGCTTTCAGACGGGCGATCTCCTGCTCGATGTGATCGATCATCTCGATATACTTATCCACCAGCGGCTGGTTTTCTTCCTTGCCCTTGGCCAGACTGTACACCAGTGCACCCAACTGGCGCTGTGCTTGAGCAGCTTGCCCTGCTCATTTACGATCAAAGCCTGAGTCTTGCCCTTTTCGGCCAGGTCCAGCGCAGCGTTCTTCCTTTTTCGGCATATTCCAGACCCATTTCCTTGATCTTGTTGAAATCCATAAAAGACACCTCTCTTACTATCGGCCTGTTTATCATGGGCCATGTGCGGATGTTATCTCCATTATAGCGCACAGGCCGCTCGTTTGCAATGAACGGACCGCATTTTTTACAGTTTGGTGCCGGTTTGGAAACAATTTTTTCGCATTCGGCCTAAATTTACACGATAATTTCACACATCGGCATTCTGTGCCCTGCGGTCGGCTGCGCCGCCATAGAATTCCCGCAGCATGCTGTCCTCCGGCAGCAGCTCCAGCTCCAGCGGTGCCACATGCTCAAAGCGGCGGGCTGTCTCGTCCCACAGCTCCGCATTGTGGCCTTCCAGCGTGAACTGACGGCGCACCACGCCCAGCAGCTTGGAGATCAGGCCCAGCTCGTAGGTAAAGGAGGTATCCAGCAAAAAGTCTGCCGTAGTTTTGAAGCCTTGATATACCGCGTCTCACCGTCCAGCACGCGGTCCCACATGGCAAGGGTCTTTTCCGGGCTGCGGCCGCGCGCTGCAGCGTCCCGCAGGTGCGGCGGCACAGGCGGATATCCTGCGTGTTGATGACGCGGCGGCCATCGATGCAGTATTCCTCCCGCAGGCCTGCATAGATGCGGTAGATGTCGTCGCCCTTTACAAGGCCGGTCAGCTCCGGGTTCAGCGCATGGATGCCCTCCACGATGCATACACCGCCCTGCAGGTCGATGGGCTCCACCTCTGCCGAGCGCTTTTCGGCAGAGAAATCGTAGATGGGCAGCACGGTCTTGCCCGTCTCGCTCAGCTCCCGCAGGCACTGCTTGATGAGAGGCAGATCCAGCGTATCGGGGTTCTCGTAGTCCAGCGTGCCGTCCGGCAGGCGCGGATAGAACTCTGCGCCTTTGAAGAAATTATCCAGACTGACCACCTGCGCCGGGGTCCCGCGCTTTTGCAGAGCCTTTGCAATGCAGTGGGCGCTGGTGGTCTTGCCGCTGGCCGACGGGCCGGTGAGCATGACGATCTTTGCGCCGGAAAGCTGCACTTTCTGGGCGGCGTAATCTACCCTTTGGGCATAGCTCTGCTCACTCAGGTCGGCAAGTGCCTGCGGGCTGCGGGCTGCCACATTGTACAGATCGATCTCAACCAGACGTTTGGTACCCAAATCGTGATCATAAAATCAGCCACTCCTTTTGCGTTCCAGCACCTCCGCAAAACGCTGGATATATTCGTTCGGATACTTAAAATTGAAAATGCGCTGCATCCGTTTTCCGCCGTCGGCCACCAGCTTGGTGCTGCCGCCTGCACCGGCGGAGAGGATGGTCTGGACTTCCTCCATGATATAGATGTTGTAATATCCCTCGTGGCCCGGCTTGCACCAGCCACGTTTTCCAGGTTCTGCAGAGTATTCTTCTGGCGGTAGAGGTAGTAGGGCCGGTAACCCGCCTCGGCCAGCAGATTGCACTTTTCCAGCATGGCGGCGACGTCAGCGTAGTCGTTCTCCTTCTGGTCCTCAATGACGATGCGAGAAGCGCGCTTGAGGGTGAGGGTGTGCACGGTAATGTTCTCCGGGTCCAGCGCGATGGCCTGCCGCAGGCTGCGCTCAAAACTTTCCACCGTGTCGCCGGGCAGGCCGGCGATCAGGTCCATGTTGATATCATCATGACCGGCCTTGCGCGCTTCGGCATAGCAGTCCAGAATGTCCTGCGCCGAGTGCTTGCGCCCAATGCCCGCCAGCACCTCGTCCGAGAAGGTCTGCGGATTGATAGAGATGCGGGTAGCGCCGTATTCCTTAATGACCGCCAGCTTTTCGGCATCCGTGCAGTCCGGACGGCCTGCCTCCACCGTATATTCCACGACTTTCGAGAGGTCAAAATTCGCCCGGACCGTGCCCATCAGCTGCCGCAGCTGGTCGGCAGACAGCTGGTGGGCGTGCCGCCGCCGATGTAGATGCTGCACAGTTTCAGGCCCGCCTTGTCGGCCTGAATGCGGATCTCTTCCACCTCTCGGCACAGACAGTCCACATAAGGCTGCACCATCTTGCGGTCGCGGTCCAGATTGCAGCTGACAAAGCTGCAGTAGCTGCACCGGGACGGGCAGAACGGGATGCCGATGTACAGGCTGTAGGTCCCGGTTCATTGCCCACTTTCAAAATCGGCTCCTGCAGGTCGGCAATGGCCTTGGCCATCTGGTATTTCTGCTGGGAGCAGTCGAACCGGTCAAGGAAAAGTGGTCGATCTCCGCTTCCGTCCAGCCTGCGGCGCGCTTGTCGTGGATGAGCCGCACCGGGCGCACACCGGTCATTTTGCCCCATGGCGGGCGGATGCCGGTCCAATCCCGCAGCAGATCATAGGTCAGGCTGGCAAGGCTGAATTCCGGGTCTCGCCGCCCTGTTCCACAGCGCGGGCAGCGGTGCGTGTCGTTCAGCACTTCTGCCGTCCTGACGCACCAGTGCATGCAGGCCGTCCGGCGTTTTTTCTGCCCAGACGCAGTCCTCGGCGTTCTCCGGCGGGGTGAGGGTGAGCGGTGCATGGGGTAAAACAAACGCACCAGATGCTCCACTTCGTAGCCGGAAGGCAGGCCGGTAATATAAATCTTCATGTTGTTCACTCTTTAAAATAAATCATTGTTGCCGCGCACAGCGCTGCGGATGAAGTAATTGTTGTCCAGTTCATCGCCAAAGGTGGAGAACTCGCCATGGCCGGGCAGCACCTGCGTGCGCGCGGGATGGGCAGCTTTGCCAGCTTACGCAGACTCTCGGCCATCTGTGCACTACTGCCGCCCTCCAGATCGGTACGGCCGATGCTGCCTGCAAACAGGGTATCGCCGCAGAAGAGATACTCACCGCACAGCAGCACCACGCCGCCGGGCGTATGGCCGGGCGTGTGCCAGACCGTGAACTGCAGCTCGTCTACCGAGACAGTCTCCCCTTCTGCGTAGCCGCAGTCCGCTGCGCTCAGCGGATACATGCGGTCGCCTGCAAGGTCGGCAGCCTCACAGTAGAGCTTTGCGTTCCACTCGGTGCGCAAGGCTTCGGCGCTGCCCACATGGTCGTAGTGGCCGTGGGTGCACAGGATGGTGGTGAGCTGCGCATTGTTTTCCTTTAAAATTTTATCGTAGGTCTGCGCATCTGCCGCCGGATCAATGACCACGGCATGGCCTGCGTCGGAAATGAGCAGGAAGGTATTGGTATACAGCGGCGCAGCGCCCGGAATATGAAAAGCCTGCATGGCGGTCACTCCTTTTTCTTCCACTCGTCGGTATCGATGATAATGGTGCAGGGTCCTTCGTTCACAAGAGCCACCTGCATGTCCGCGCCAAACTCGCCGTGCTGAACATCCTTCAGGCCCTGTTTGTTCATCTCTGCAAGGAACAGCTCGTAAGCATCCACGGAGAGCGGCGGCTTTGCGGCCTTGATAAAGCTGGGCCGGTAGCCTTTTTTCGTGTCGCCGTAAAGGGTGAACTGGCTCACCACCAGAGCCGAATAGCCAAGGTCCTTTGCGCTGAGATTCAGCTTGCTCTCTGCGTCCGGAAAGATGCGCAGGCCCGCGCATTTATCGGCAAGCTTGGGCACGATGTCCAGACTGTCGGTATCCCTGACACCCAGCAGGATCATAAGGCCCGGCCCGATGGCCCGCGGCTCACCGCCGTTTACCCGCACACTGGCGGAAGACACCGCCTGAATGACTGCACGCATGTTTTAGCTCCTTGTCACCTTGAGCACGTCCTTCACCTTGGAAAGTCTTGCGACCACGCGGTTGAGGTGCTCGGTATTGTTGATGCCGATGGTCAGGCTGACCATGGCGCAGTTGTTTTCCACCTGACGGGCGTTCACCGCATAGATGGGCACCCGGATATCCGCCAGCGCAGCCAGCACATCCTGCAGCAGTTCGTTGCGGTTCAGCGCAATGATCTCAATGCCGGCCTTATAGCTGTCCTTGACGCTGTCGGCCCAGTACGCCTTGACCCAGCGGGGGGCGTTGGTGGGATCCTTCATGCTGGAAATGGCGTTCACGCAGCTCTGCTTGTGGATGGAAACGCCAAAGCCGCGGGTGATAAAGCCCACGATGGGGTCGCCCGGCAGCGGGCTGCAGCACTTGGCAAACTTGATGGGGGTGTTATCGAAGCCTTCCACCACCACGCCGTCGGTAGCGTGCACACGGCTCAGGTCCACCTTGGGCAGGTCTTCCCCGGCCTTTCCTCCGAAGCTTTCAGCTTCTGCCACTCCTCCTTGAGCTTGGGCAGGCAGTTGGCAATGGTCATGCCGCCGTAGCCGATGGCGGCATAAAGCTCCTCGGCATTGTTCTGGCGCAGGCGGCGGGAACAGCTGTTGATAAATCGTCCAGCTGGTCGTCCGGAAGGATGATCATTTCCCTGCGCAGCTCACGGGCCAATGCATCACGTCCCTGCGTGATATTTTCCTCGCGGCGCATCTTTTTGAACCAGTTTCGGATCTTACTCTTCGCTTCGCTGGTGCGCACGATCTTGAGCCAGTCGCGGCTGGGGCCTTTGTCCGCCGGGCCAAGGATCACTTCGATGATCTCGCCGGTGGAAACGATGTGGTCGATGGGCACCATGCGGTTGTTCACCTTGCAGCCCACCATGCGGTTGCACCGCCGAATGGATCGCATAGGCAAAATCGATGCAGGTAGCGCCGGTGGGCAGGTTGATGACATCGCCCTTGGGGGTAAAGGCAAACACTTCCTCCGGCAGCAGGTCGCTCTTGAGGTCGTGCAGCAGATTGCCGGAATCCTCGCTGACGCGCTGGTTTTCCAACAGCTGGCTCACCCATGCCAGACGTTCGTCCAGCTTGTCGTGGCCATCCAGACCTTCTTTATACTTCCAGTGGGCCGCAACGCCGTACTCGGCCTGCTCGTCCATCTTGCGGGTGCGGATCTGCACCTCAAAGGGGATGCCCTCGTGGCCGATGACGGTGGTGTGCAGGCTCTGGTAGCCATTGGGCTTGGGAGTGGAGATATAGTCCTTGAAGCGGTTGGGCAGCGGATGGTACATATCGTGGATGAGGCCCAGAGTGCTGTAGCACTCGGCCAGCGTATCCAGAATGACACGCACCGCATAGATATCGTAGACTCATCAAAGGACTTGTTCTGCATGATGGTCTTGCGATAGATGCCGTAAATGCTCTTGACGCGGCGCTTGATGGTAGCGCCCTCAATGCCGCTTTCGGCCAGCCTCCGCTCGATCACACCGGACACCTTTGCAAGGAACTCCTCGCCTGCACGCTCACTGAGCATCCGGCTGATCTCCTCGTAGCCCACAGGGTCAAGGTAATGCAGGCTGCGGTCTTCCAGCTCTTCCTTCACGTTCAGGATTCCCAGACGGTTGGCGATGGGGGCATACACCTCCATAGTCTCGCGGGCTTTATCGCGGCGCTTCTGTTCCGGCCATGCATCACCGGTGCGCATGTTGTGCAGCCGGTCGCACAGCTTAATGATCATCACGCGCACATCGCGGCTCATGGCCAGCAGCATCTTGCGCAGGTTTTCAGCCTGCAGTTCCTCAATGTTAGAGAACTGGATCTTGGTCAGCTTGGTCACGCCGTCCACCAGCAGGGCAACTTCCTCGCCAAAGGCGGCTTTCAGGTCGTCCAGCGTGGTGGGAGTGTCCTCCACCACATCGTGCAGCAGGGCGCAGCGATGCTCTCGGAGTCCATGCCAAGGTCCAGCACCAGCCGTGCCACAGCCAGCGGATGGCAGATATACGGCTCGCCGCTGCGGCGGCACACCCCCTTGTGGGCAGTGTTGGCAAGGTTATATGCCTTTTCGATCATCTCCATATTGTAGGAGCGGCCGCTGGCCTTGATGGCCTCACACAGCTTTTCCCAGGTAACGATCTCCGGCCGCACCTCCGAAGGCAGCGCGCCTTCCGGGGCATCGGCCAGCTGTGCTGTTGCAGAAACGGTAGCCGTTTCCTGCACCGGTACCGGCTGATGCAGGTGGGTCTTTGCGGAGTAGAGATCCTCTTCCCGCACCGGCTTCGGTGCAGGGACAGCAGTTTTCTTTCCCTCTGGCATTTTACATTCCCTCCAAACATTTCAGGACCGGGGCATCCGCAAGGTTCTTTTTGCCCTGCGCAGGCACAAGCTCCAGATATTTTGCCCCACCCTTTTCCACCGTGGCGATCAGGCCCACCTGTTCCAGAGCCGTCACTGCCACCAGTGTTTTGCCTGTATTTTCCTCGCCCAGTTTTGCGCACAGCGGCTGCAGATCTTCTGCGTGCCAGCGGCGCGCCTGCAGCTCACGGTACACTGTGACGATATCACTGCGCTCAGGCGTAATAAGCTTTTTCTGTTCCTCGGTCAGGGGTGTGCCGCGGCGCAGCGCCACCACAAAAGCAGCCTGCTCCGCAAGCTTTGTGCCCAGCCCTGCCGGATGCAGGTCCAGAATGCGGCCCGAAAGCTGTGCGCCCCGGGGCGAATCGTAGACCGAAAGGTTCAGCGCAGCATCCACCACATCGCCCATGGCATAGGGCAGCTGTTCCGGCGGCATACCGAACCACACGGCATACACGCTGGCATTACCCTGCCGCAGGCGCAGGCGGCTGTGCCTGCCCTCCGATACCGGGTATACCCCATCCAGCACGGCGTTCTGCAAAAGGAACACCGGGTCGGGTTCTCGGCCCCATAGGGAGCCAGCTGGTCGAGCTTCCGCACACTTTCCACGGTCACACGGTCCAGATGGATGGGCAGGTCGCACTCCAGCGGGGTGGTATGCAGCACCGGGCATTCCCGTGCTGCCCAGTCGTTCAGGCGGCGGCGCAGAGCGGGCAGATTTTCTTCCCGCACCGAAAGGCCCGCAGCCATGGCATGGCCGCCGTAGCGGATGAGCAGATCTGCGCAGGCACCAATGCAGGCATGCAAATTGAAGCCCTGCACGCTGCGTCCGCTGCCCTTGCATTCGCCGTGCTCGTCGATCGTCACCACGATCACAGGCCGCCGGTGCGTTCCACCAGCCGGGATGCCACGATGCCAATGACACCGGGGTGCCAATCGCGGCCCCACAGCAGCATCACGCGGTCTTCCAGCCGCTCCGGTTCCTGTTCCAGCAGTTCCTGCGCGCTTGAAGATCTGCAGCTCTGTCTCCTGACGCTTTGTATTGATCTCGTTCAGTTTATGGGCCAGCTCTGCGGCGCGGTCCGGGTCCTCACACATCACCAGCTGCAAAGCCGTAACAGCGTTGTCCATGCGGCCAGCCGCATTGATGCGGGGCGCAATGGCGTAGCTGACATTTTCTGCGGTGACCGGTTTGCCCGCAAGGCCCACCTCTTCCAGCAACGCTTCCAGACCCGGACGGTCCGTGTACTGCAGCTGGCGCAGGCCCGCCTTGACAAGGGTGCGGTTTTCGCCGGTAAGCGGCATCACGTCCGCCACAGTACCCACAGCGGCAAGGTCGCCGCAGTAGTCCAGCATTTCTTCCGGCGGGCAGCATCCAGTGCGGCACACAGCTTGAACGCCACGCCCGCACCGCATAGGCCCTTGAAGGGACTGGTGTCGTCCTCACGACGGGGGTCTACCACGGCAATGGCCTTGGGCAGAGTTTCCGGCGGCAGATGATGGTCGGTAATGATCAGGTCAATGCCCAGTTCAGCGGCATAATCGGCTTCTTCCACAGCAGAAATGCCGTTATCCACCGTCACGATCAGCTTGCAGCCCTTATCGTGGATGGAACGGATGGCATTGCGCGAAAGGCCGTAGCCGTCGCCCTCGCGGCTGGGCAGCATACATTTTACGGTAGCCCCCATGCCCTTGAGATGCTGGTACAGCAGGGCCGTGGCCGTCACGCCGTCCACGTCATAATCGCCGAACACCACAATGGTCTCGCCCTCGTCAATGGCCCGCCAGATGCGCTCGCAAGCCTTGTCCATATCGGTGAGCAGCGAAGGGTCGCTCAACTCTTCCTCACCGGCAAGCAGGGTCAGTGCTTCGGTAGGGTCGGTAATGCCGCGGGCCGTCAGCACGCCCGCCAACAGGGCATTTTCCTTCTGCTGGGCGGCAAGGGCGGCCGCATATTTTTGCTCGCTCCACGGCTCGTCGTTCTGTGCGTTATATTCCAGTTCTTCGGCGGCCTGCTCCGCAATCGCCTGCGTCAGTTCCCGCAGCGCGGCACGGTCCAGCGGCTTCAGATTCCATGCACGGTAGGTCATTCAAAATTTCCTCCGTCAGGCCGTCGTTGGCCAGCATTCCCTGCAAGGCGGCGATCTCAGAAGAGACATCCATCGCTACATCCGAGAGCAGCGTATCATACAGGGTGTCGTAGGCCTGATTCAGCGTGTGAAGGATGCCCGCGATATCGCGGCGGATGGTCTCGGCGTTTTTCGCCCTGCTGGCCCTGCACATCGTTGTAGGTGTGCAGCAGCTTGAGGGTGGTGGGGATATAGTATTCCGCAAAGCGGCGGGCCTTGGGCAGGCTTTCCGGGTACGCTTCCAGCCAGTCACAGATAGCAGTGGTGGTGGTCTGCATATGGTCCAGCTCTTCGCGGCCTGCGCATCCTGCATCAGCTGTTTTTCCTGCTGCAGCACGGCGGCGAAGCGGCGCGCCGTTTCCAGATTGAGCGGCACATCGTCTGTTTTTTCTGCCGCCGGTTCCGGCTGCGGCGGTGCCTTGGAGGCTGCTGCAGCTTCCTGCGCGGCACGGTAATCCTCAGCAGTCAGGTAAAGCTTTTCCGCTTTTTCGTCCACCCATGCACTCAGCCAGCCATTGCGGATGAATCTGCGCACCCGCTTGAGGCCCGGGTCTTTTTCTCGTCCACGGCTTCCAGCGGCAGGCCCTTTTTGCAGTCAAAGCCTTCTGCTGCCTCGGCCAGACGGAGCAGCGTCTTGCTGGCCTTCAGGCGGGATGCACCGGCAGTGATCATCCACACGAACACGGTGGTGACAGCCGCAAAGCACCAGCCGGTGATCCGCACCGCCCCCAGCGCAAAGCTGCCCATGGCTGCAGCATTTTCAGCCATAAAGCTGTCCTGCAGAAGAGCCTGCAGAACAGCCGCATTGGGCGTAAACAGACCCGCCGCACCCAGACAGGAAACCGCCGTGATGCCAAAGATCACCGTAAACGTGATGCCGACTGCCAGCAATGCGCAGCCTGCGCTGTAGCGCTTTTTGGCACTGGCGCGGATCTCGTCTGCCGGGGTCGTCTCTGCCTTGCCGAACATCTGCCGGAACCAGCCGGAAACACCTGCGGCCTGCGCGTTGATATCGTCCTCATTCAAGCCCTGTTTTTTCGTATTCTGCGCATTCTGGCGGCTGCGGTAGTATTCATCCCGGCTTCTGCGGAACGCCTTTGCCGCTTCGCCAAGGCCAAAGTTTGCAGCATTCACCGCCGCACGGCCCACACCATAGGCGCGGTCGCCAATGTCCTCCCCTTTGCCCTCAAAGCCATGGGCAAAGCATCCGACACGGTATCGCCAAAGGCGCGCAGCTGGTCTTCCAGCTCCTGCTGCACCTGACGGCCCTCATTCTCTCTCATTGTATCGTTTTCACGATCGTTCATCAAATTCTTCTCACCCTTCTGCCGGTGCATACCGGCTGATGATGGCGCGGGCCACCCGCAGGCCATCCACGGCGGCGCTCATGATGCCGCCTGCATATCCTGCACCCTCGCCGCAGGGATACAGACCTGCCAGCTGGGTGCATTCAAAATTTTCTTCCCGCTTCAGCCGCACCGGGCTGCTGGTGCGGGTCTCAAGACCCGTAAGGATCGCTTCCGGCGCGGTATAACCCGCAATTTTGCGCTCGTAGGCGCGCAGTCCCGCCCGCAGCGTTTCGGCCAGCTCCTGCGGCAGCAGTGCACCAAGGTCTGCCGCAGCAACGCCGCGGTCATAGGTAGGCTGCACGCGTCCAATGTTCAGCTGGCCGCGCCCTTCCAGAAAGCTCTGGATGTTCTCTGCCGGAGCGGCATACTCCCCTGCACTGCGCCCAGCGGCGTAGGCTCTGGCTTCCAGCTCCCGCTGGAACGCGATCGCCCGGCGCGGATCGTCTGCAAAGTCCTTGCCTCCCACGCTCACCACCACGGCCGCGTTGGCATTTTTGCCATTGCGGGCGTGGAAGCTCATGCCGTTGGTCACTACACGGCCTTCCTCGCTGGCCGATGCCACCACCTGCCCGCCGGGGCACATGCAGAAGGTGTAAACGCACCGCTCCCCCACATGCTGGGAGAGCTGATACTCGCCCCGCGGCAGAGCCGGATGCCCGGCAGCCTCGTGATATAAGCTCTTTTCGATCTCACTCTGCAGATGCTCGGCGCGGAAGCCCACACTGAACGGCTTGCATTCCAGCTGCAGGCCGCCGTCCATCAGCATCCCGAAGGTATCGCGGGCCGAGTGGCCCACCGCGAACACCAAAGCTTCGCAGGCAAAGGTGCCATTTGTGGTAAAAATGCCGGTGAGCTGACCATTTTTCTGTTCAAAGCCGGTCAGGGCCGTGTTGAAATGCACCTCACCGCCCAGAGCTTCGATCTCCTTGCGGATAGAGGTGATCACACCGCGCAGCAGGTCGGTGCCCACGTGGGGCTTCTGCTTCCAGGCGATCTCCTCCGGCGCACCGTGCTGCAGGAACACCTCGGTAACAAAGCCGCACAGCTCATCGCCGATGCGGGTGGTCAGCTTGCCGTCCGAAAAGGTACCGGCACCGCCCTCGCCAAATTGAATGTTCGCATTCACATCCAGTTCGCCGGTAGCAGAAAAATGTTCCACCGCCTTTACGCGCTCGTCCAGCGCCGGGCCGCGCTCCAGCACAATGCTGATAGCCCTGCCGGGCCAGCAGCAGCGCTGCAAACAGGCCCGCCGGGCCAAGGCCGCACACCACAGGCCGATGTGCCAGTGGCTGGATGCCATTCTGCACCGAAAAATCCACCTTCTGCTGCAGAGAAGCATCACCACAGCGGGCTGCAAAAGCCGCTTCCTCGGCAGGTTCTTTCAGGGTGACAGCCACGGTATACACCAGCTTGGGCTGGCCGTGGCGGGCATCCACCGAGAGCTTTGCCACGCCCAGATGCTGCACCTTTCCGCGCGGGATGCGGGCGGCGTGCAGGGCTTTTTCAAATGCCTGCGGCTCTCCGGCAGAGAGCGGCAGACGGATGTTGCGAACCAGAATCATGTTATCGTGTGTTCCTTTTTGTTTCAGTTGCTTTCGATACGGCACTGCAGCACATAGCTGCCCAGTGCAAAGATCTTGCCGTTGGAGGGCACATACAGGCGGCAGGCAATGTTCTGCTCGCCGGTCGCCACCGAGAAATCCTCGGCATCGATCTCAATGACCACCTGCTCCGGGGTCAGCGTTTCGATCGCGCCCTTGGGGCCGCAGAGCGTTACATTCATCAGGCGTTCGGTCTGCACCGTCAGCTGGTAGGTAGAGGGCAGATTGACCACCTGCACGCAGGTATTGGGCAGGTTCATGGTCTTGGTTCCCAGATTGGAGCAGTCAAAGCTGACCGTAATGGTGGAAATGTTATCCAGCAGATAGATGTCTGCGGGCAGGTCGATGGGCAGCTCATAGCTCTTGTTCAGTGTAAAGGTGGAAAGGTCGATATTGCCGATGGGCAGCGTGGACAGCATATCGATCTTAGCTGCCGGACCTGCCACCTTGAGCTGCTTGCGGCTGAGTGCATATACCAGCACCGAATCATCAAAATCACGCGGTGCATTGATGAAATTCACGTCCACCGGCAGCGTTGCCATCTTGTACACCTGCAAGGTCACATCCACGCTGTTCTCTTCCAGCTCCGTGTACTCAAACTTGACTTCCTTGCCGCCGGAGGTATAGAAGCGCAGCGGCGTGTTCAGCGTGATGGACTCGGTCAGTTCGCCGCTGTAGGTCACCTCTGCTGTGCAGGTAGCAACTTATCCAGCTCACTGCTGGGGCCGGAAAGGGTGATATTCTCTTTGGAAACATCCGTACTATAGAGGATATAGCCGTCCGCGATGGTCAGGTAGTTGGTGGTAATGGTAACGGGCAGGGTCTTTTCCTCCACCACGTCAAACACCACATCCACCGTGTTGTCATTGCCTTCCATGGTCACGGTCACACCGTTCAGCAGGCCGTTGGCACCGCGTACCAGCAGGCGCAGGGTCTTTTCGCCGCTGTCGCGTACGCTGGAAAAATCCGGGTAGACCACAAAATCGGAAGCCGTCAGCCCGCCGATGGTGTAGCCGTCGCCGGAGATCTTCAGGTTCACGGTCTTATCCTCGGCACTGACGATGCTCAGGCCCCGGGAGGTGTAAGCAGCGGAATCGTAGGTATAATCCACCGGCACATTGTAGATGGTGTTGCTGGTGCCGGGCTGCACGATGATGGTGACCACCATCCATGCAACGATGGCACCCAGCACCGAAAGTGCCAGCCGGATGCGGCGGTCGTCCAGAATGTTTTTCTTATGGGCGACCGCAGCTTTGCGCCATTTTTCTTGTTGGGTTCGTTGTTCATTGCGCATCGTCCTCCTTCTGGCTGACCCATTTCCACAGACGGTCCAGCTGACCGCGCCAGCCGCTGACCGTCGTCTTTTCGGTAGTGGTCTCCTTGGGGATCATCTCATCCACCAGACGGGTATACAGGGTCTGCCGGTCAAAATGGCGGATCAGCACGCCGTTCTTTGCCATGGAGATGATGCCGGTCTCCTCGCTGACCACGATGCAATTGCATCGGAATTTTCGGCAATGCCAAGGCAGGCGCGGTGACGGGTGCCCATATCCTTGCCAAGATCCAGATTGTTGGACAGCGGCAGCACACAGCCCGCGGCTTTGATGCGGCCATTCTCAATGATGGCTGCACCATCGTGCAGGGGCGTGCCCTCGTAGAAAATGGTGCCCAGCACTTCCAGATTGACCGCACTGTTCACCGGCGTGCCGGTGCGCACGATCTCCGAAAGGTTCGTGTGGCGTTCCAGCACGATCAGTGCACCGGTCTTGGTCTCAGAAAAGCGCTCTGCCGCATCGCAGATGGCAATGATGGCGCTGCGCCATGCACCTTTCAGGCTGGGATCGTTGTAGCGGCCTTTGACATTGAACAGCTTGGCGGCCCACTGGTCGGTCTGGCCCATGCGCTCCAGCGCACGGCGGATCTCCGGCTGGAACAGCACCACCAGCGTCAGCAGGCCCACCTGCAGCAGTGAGTTCAGCAGCCACGTGACGGTACGCATGTTCAGCGTTTCTGCCACCAGATAGACGGCCATCACCAGCAGCGCACCCTTGAACAGCTGGCCGGCGCGGGTGCGGTTGACAATGCCCAGCAGCTGGTAAATCAGGAAGGAAATGATGATGATATCCAGCAAATCGACCAGTTTGAAGGTCTGGAAATTTGCAATGATCGCGTTCAGAGTCATTGGTACACGCTCCCGTTTACAGTGTTTCGATCAGGGCAACAGCGTGGGCGGCAATGCCCAGCCCCTCACCGGTAAAGCCAGATGTTCCTCGGTGGTGGCCTTTACGCTCACGGCATCCACCGGCAGGCCGAAGGCATCGGCCAGATTCTGGCGCATGGCCGGAATGTACGGCGCAAGCTTGGGCCGCTGACACAACAGCGTCGCGTCGATATTTTCAATGCGGAAGCCGTGCTCCTTTAAAATTTCGGCCACACGGCGGGCCAGCTTCAGGCTGTCGGCACCGGAGTAGGCCGGGTCATTGTCCGGGAAATGCTGGCCGATATCCCCCAGCGCAGCGGCACCCAGCACAGCATCCATCACCGCATGGGCCAGCACATCTGCATCCGAGTGGCCCAGCAGGCCTTTTTCAAAGGGCACTTCCACGCCGCCCAGGATCAGCTTGCGGCCTTCCACCAGACGGTGCACGTCATAACCATGTCCAATGCGCATTTTGTGTTCCTCTTTCTGTTCCGGGCGGGGCAAGTCCTCGCGGGTCGTGATCTTATAATTGGCGTAATCGCCCTGCGTCAGCTGCACGGCGCGGCCGGTCAGCTCGAACAGGCTGCAGTCGTCGGTGACAAGGCGGGCTTTTTCGGCATCCAGCTCTTCCAGCGCAGCAAGGTACTCTGCGCGGTCAAAGCACTGAGGGGTCTGCACCGCATACAGGGTGCTGCGGTCGGGCGTTGTGTACACAAGGCAGGCATCCGGCACGGTCTTTCCGTTGCCGCGCGCTGCAGCCTTGATGGTATCCTTTACCGGTACGGCAGGTGCAGCTGCGCCGCACCGGGCCGCTGCTTCCAGCGCTGCTGTGATGACGGCCTGACTGACGAAGGGTCTTGCCGCGTCGTGCACTGCCACAAGCTCCCCTGCTGCCGCCAGCACGCCGTTTTTTGCGCTCTCGGCGCGGGTGGTGCCGCCCGTTACGATCTGCACAGGCTTTGTGCAGTCTGCTGCCTGCTGCTCCACAAAGGCGCGGTTCTTACCGGCCACCAGCACGATCTCCGTGACAAGCGGGTCCTGTTCAACGCGCGGATGCTGCGGTGCAGCACGGTCTCGCCGCCCAGATCAAAGCTGAGCTTGTCAAAGCCCATGCGTGTGGAAGACCCCGCCGCCACCAGTACCGCGGATACTCTCTTTTCCAATTTCTTCACCTGCCCGATTCCTATAGTAAGCCATATTTTATTATAGCGTATAACTTCCCAAACTGCAACCAATATTCTACAGCAAAAATGCCCCTCTGCACACAGCAGAGGGGCACAAACTTGTTCTTGATGGAGTTTACTTCAGGATCGGCTCGATGGCAGCAGCCAGAGCATCCTTCTGTGCCTGTGCTTCAGCCAGATCCTTGCCCAGAGTGGTGAAGTAGGTCTTGATCTTCGGCTCCGTGCCGGAGGGACGCACCACAACGGTCGCACCGTTTTCCAGACTGTAGATCAGCACGTTTGCAGCGGGCAGGCCGGTCTCCTCGGGCTTCTTGTAGTCGGTCACCTTGACCACCTTGTGGCCAGCCAGCTCGGCGGGCGGGTTATCACGCAGCTTCTGCATGATGGAAGCCATCTTCTCCATGCCGGTCAGGCCGGGGAACTCGAAGCTGTCCACCTTGTTCAGGTAGCGGCCATACTGTTTATAGATCTCTTCCAGACGCTGCTTGATGGAGGAACCGATGCTGCGGTAGTAAGCGGCCATTTCGCAGATCAGCATGGAACCGATGACGCATCCTTATCGCGTACATAGGGGCCGGCCAGATAGCCGTAGCTCTCCTCGAAGCCAAAGATGAAGCGGTCCACCTCACCGGCAGCTTCCAGATTTGCGATCTGGTCGCCGATCCACTTGAAGCCGGTCAGCACGCTGCGCATTTCCACGCCGTAGTGTGCGGCAATGGCATCGGCCAGCGGAGTGGATACGATGGACTTGACGGCCACCGGTTTTTGGGCATGGTGCCCTTCTCGATGCGGCCTGCGCAGATGTAATCCAGCAGCAGAGCGCCCATCTCGTTGCCGGATACCAGCTCATAGCTGCCATCCGGGCACTTCATGGCAATGCCCACGCGGTCGGCATCGGGGTCGGTGGCCAGCATCAGATCGGCACCAGTCTTGGTTGCCAGCTCCAGACCCAGCTTCAGAGCCTCGAAAATTTCGGGGTTCGGGTAGGAGCAGGTGGTAAAGTAGCCGTTGGGGTACTCCTGCTCGGGCACGATGGTGATATCGGTGATGCCCATATCGTTCAGCACGTGGGTGACCGGCACCAGACCGGAACCATTCAGCGGGCTGTACACCAGCTTCAGGCCGGCAGTCTTGCACAGGCCCGGGCGCACCTGACGGGCCTCAATGGCATCATACAGTGCCTTCTTGCAGTCGTCGCCCACAAAGCGGATCAGGCCCTGCTCCACGCCCTCGGCAAAGGAGATGTACTTTGCACCGGTCAGCACATCCGTCTTCTGGATCTCATCGTACACGATGGCGGCAGCATCATCGGTCATCTGGCAGCCATCCGGGCCGTAGGCCTTGTAGCCGTTGTACTTGGCCGGGTTGTGAGAAGCCGTGACCATGATACCAGCATTGCACTGGTAGTAACGGGTAGCAAAGCTCAGTGCAGGCACAGGCATCAGAGCATCGTAAATGCGCACCTTGATACCGTTTGCCGCCAGAACGCCTGCGGCGGTCTTGGCAAAGATATCGCTCTTCAGGCGGCTGTCGTAGCTGATGGCCACAGTCTGGCTACCGCCTGAGTCTTGACCCAGTTTGCCAGACCCTGCGTGGCCTGACGCACAACATAGATATTCATACGGTTGGTGCCAGCGCCCAGAACGCCGCGCAGACCAGCGGTGCCAAACTTCAAAGCCACAGCAAAGCGGTCCTTGATCTCGTCATCATTTCCCTCGATCTTGGCCAGCTCCGGCTTCAGATCAGCGTCTTCCAGCTCTGCAGCCATCCAGCGCTTATATTCATCCAAATACATCTTGCACACCTTACCTTTTGTAAATTTTTCCGCAAAAAAGAACAGGTTTGGTTAAACCTACTTATAATATAAACTCTCCGCATCCATGTGTCAATTGCGTAATCTGCAACAAGATTTGCAGTTCAAAACCGGCATATGGCACAAAATTCCAAGTTTTTCCCGGTAAAGTCGGGAACCATCCCGGCCTCGCCTGCATTTTCCAGCAGTTCATAACTCTGGCCTGCATCGTCCAGAACGTCCAGCCACTGCTCCAAACCGACGCTGTTTTCACACAGGTAGCGCAGCAGCTGCATTGCCCGGGCAAAACTGTCCTGCAGCAGCACCGCGCTGCGGCGCACCCGGCCATCCTGCTCCTGCCGCAGCTCCATTACAACGCCCTGCGCAGCGGCGGCACCGCAATATACAAGGGTGTGGGCATGCTGCAGCCCTTCCAGTTCTGAATATGTACGGATATAGCGGCAGTATTCTTTGCTCATCATGGAAAACTCTCTCCTCTCTATCGCATTGACATCTTTCCTGCCCTTTACTATAATGAATTCAGAAGTATTTTTGTGTCGAAGTATGACATAATCATCCAATATTTTCCACTTTTGCCAATTCTTTTCCGTCATATCATCCGCTGGGATAAGGGAGAACAACATGTATTCTGTTACCAGAAGCTTTGGTCTGAACGGCCTGAGCGGCTTTGCCGTGGCAGTGGAGGCCGACATTTCCGGCGGTCTGCCCGCCTTTTCCATCGTGGGCCTGCCGGATTCCGCTGTGCGTGAAAGCGCCGACCGTGTGCGCGCCGCCATCAAAATCTGGGCTTCAAGTTCCCGGACCGGCGCATTACCATCAATCTTGCCCCGGCGGATGTGCGCAAGACCGGCCCGGTGTACGACCTGCCGCTTCTGCTGGCAGTGCTCACTGCCAGCGGCCAGCTGGAGGATGTGCCTGCCGACGCGGCATTTCTGGGCGAACTGGCACTGGACGGCACCTGCGGCCGGTTTCCGGCGTGCTGCCCATGGCGCTGGCTGCAGCAGAAAATGGCATCCACGCCCTGTATGTACCTGCCGAGAATGCCGCCGAAGCAGCCGAGGCCTGTGCCGACAGCATGGCCGTCTACCCCGCCCACACGGCACGCGAAGTTGTAGATGCCTGCGCGGCATCTCCCGCTTGCCCCGGCGGCTGTTGTTCCCTTTGACCCTGCAGACGCATGGCACAGGTGCCGGATTTGCGGACGTGATGGGCCAGTCGCTGGCGCGGCGGGCTATGGTCATTGCTGCCGCAGGCGGACACAATGTTTTGCTCATTGGCGCACCCGGCACCGGCAAATCCATGCTGGCAAAGCGTCTGCCCGGCATCCTGCCGCCGCTCACCCGTGAGGAAGCGTGGAGACCACTAAAATTTATTCCATTGCAGGGCAGCTGCCGCAGGGCCGGGGCCTGATCTCTGCACGGCCTTTCCGCAGCCCGCACCACTCGGCCAGTGCCGCGGCTCTGGCTGCGGCGGCGCACAGTTCCGGCCCGGCGAGTGCAGCCTTGCCAACTGCGGTGTGCTGTTTTTAGACGAATTGCCGGAGTTCTCCCGCGAGAGTCTGGAAGTGCTGCGCCAGCCGCTGGAGGACGGCCAGATCACCGTGAGCCGAGCGGCAGGCAGTGCCACCTATCCCAGCCGCTTCCAGCTGGTAGCCGCCATGAACCCTGTAAGTGCGGCTACTACGGTCACCCCACCCGGCAGTGCACCTGTTCGCCCAGTGCTGTGCGGCAGTACCGCAGCCGTGTGTCCGGCCCGCTGCTGGACCGCATCGACTGTGCGTGGAGATGGACCCATCGCCTTTGACGAGCTGCACGCCGTCGTCCCTTCCGAGAGCAGCGCCGATCTGCGCAAACAGGTGCTTGCCGCCGGGCCATTCAGCAAAGCAGCGTATGCCGCCCC
>ENA-OQAS01000448-OQAS01000448.1-human-gut-metagenome-genome-assembly--contig:-NODE-448-length-21527-cov-3.193879_pt1 | contig 21527 bp, 32 predicted proteins | sample MGYA00242733_ERZ504523 | MGnify/ENA primary metagenome ERZ504523 (study PRJEB26092, sample SAMD00036239) | human gut metagenome | host: Homo sapiens | study: EMG produced TPA metagenomics assembly of...
GCCACCGGTAAGCGTTATCCGGCACCGGCGATCATCCGCACACGTGCTTTATAGTATTTAAGCTTTGGAATTATAACATACCAAAGGCTTATATGCAAGCAAAAAATTTATTTCTGTGTCAGAATAGTGATTATATCATCATACGATGCTCCCTGTGGAATAACGTGCTCACCATCTGCTATAAAATGATCAGCACCCTTTTGTCCCATATATATACGAAATTGTTCAGCATCATCCACTAGATTGAGAGCTTTAAGCTTTTCTGCAATGGTGCGACATGTATCCTGACTTGTTACTGAAATTGTGTATGTTGTAACAGCATCCTGTGGCTCTACAGTCTCCTGCTTTGCATCCGCTGCCGGCTGCGTGTCTTCCTGCTGTGTATCTTCCTGTGCTGTTTGGCTGTCCTGCATCTGACTATCCTGTTCAGTTTCGGTTTTTTGGGAAGAAGCATCTGAGTTTGCAGCAGAGGAGTCAGTTTTTTCACTATTATATTCGTCTGCGACTGTCCCGGAAATATTCTTTGCTTCAACCATACCGAGTGTTTTGGCTTTTTCTATTATTTCTGTATCAGACATGGACTGCTTATTGTCGTGAAAACCAATCATCATAATGATTACCGCAAAAATAATGCCTAGACCAAGTCCACGCAAATAGTATTTTAATCTCACTTTATTTGCCCTCTTTATATAAATCTATTATAAGCTTTACCTCGCCGGTACCAAGAGACAAAAGCTTTGCTATCTCTACATTGCCCTTGCCCGATTTATAAAGCTTAAGGATTTCATGTGTGTGATTTATTATATCAGCATTTGCGCTGCTGCCTGCGGGCGTACCCAAAGCAGCATCTGATGCCTTGACCGATACAGAGGCTGCTGTACCTGCTGTAGCTGTTGCACCTGCCTTTGACGCAGGGGCTGCTGAAGCAGGCTGTGTTTTAATGATACCTGAAATATCTATACCTGTCACCTGCTTCATGTCAGGCTTTGTATCCTGCTGCATTGTGCCAGACTTAGGTTCTGCCGGCTTTTGCACGGCTACAGACGGTTTTTCAGCCCTCTTTGCAGAGTCTGCAGAAAGCGGCTCGAAGGAGCTTCTGAGTCTTGATGATGCTTTATCTATATCGCCTGAAAGCCGTGTAAGCTCATCATGCTTGTCATTTAGCATACTGTATAAAAACATTATTTCATTATGTGCCTTGTTTATCGAATCAAGCACTGTATCAGAATATTCATTTATCGCCATTATTTTGGAATTTGCTTCCTTTTCCAGACTTCGCTTTGTCTCATCCTGCTTTTGTGTTATTTCCTCGTCCAAGGCATCGCTTAAGTCCTTTTTGGCGGCAGTCACTTCTTTTTCAGTTATTATTTTTAGTTCCTCAGCACTCATATCAGCTATTTTATCCAAATCCTTATGTGAAAGCTTGTCATTTACCATAAAGCTTCCTATAAGGAAAACAACACCTATGATGATGAGAGTTATTTCTAATGTTGTCATATAAACCTCTGCCCTCTTATTCGTTTGTAAGTATATTCATATAAGGGCCCATGACCTTACGCATTTTAATCAGTCCCTTTGTGTGAAGCTGTGATACTCTTGATTCTGAAACCTCGAGGATATTGCTTATTTCTTTAAGGGTAAGATCCTCATAATAATATAATTCAATAACCCTGCGCTCCTTCTCGGTCAGATTGTCAAGCGACTTAACAAGCATTGTTTTCAGCTCTTCCTGTGTAACAATATCCTCCGGCTGTGCATAATGTGAATTATGTGCAGCATCCATGACAGGCTCAGGTCCTGACTCATCAAATTCATCGAGAGATACAACATTTGTTACTTTAAGCTGCGACTGCCAGCTGCAAAGCTCATCCTCTGAGATAGAAAGCTCTTTTGCAAGGTCTGCGTCATTTGCTGTTTTGCCGGTACGAAGTTCAATGTTCTTTATTGCCTCGTCTATTTTCCTTTGTCTTTGTCTGACTGTTCTTGGAATCCAGTCCATTTTCCTGATCTGATCAAGTATGGCTCCACGGATTCTAAGGCTTGCATATGTCTCAAACTTGACATTTTTTTCAAGATTAAACTTGTCTATGGCATCAATGAGGCCAAATATCCCATAGCTTACCAGGTCATCATACTCCACATTATGCCCAAGATACATGCTGAGGCGTCCTGCCACAAGCCTGACCAGCTGTGCATATTCTATTATGAGCTGTTCCCGTAGCTTGGGCGTGGGATTCTTTTGATATTCCTCCCACAGCTTTTCCTTTTCTATAGCTTTCATTATGCCCCCTGTTTAATCAGTATATTATTCTGCTGCTAGCTAATCTGCTTATCATCGTCATTATCATTATCAATGACTTCGGAATCATCAGTCTTTTCTTCGGCCGCTTCAGCTTTCTTTTGCCTGTCTTCCATTGCCTTAAATGCACAGCTTAGGATTACTTTAAGTATCGCTCCGATTATATAGAATACTACAAGCACAGTTAAAAGTCTTGTTGTAAAGCTCATCAGATCAACGCCCTGCCGCAGGGATATAATACTGCATACTAATCCGGCTAAAAGCATAACAAGAGATGGTAATAAATTATTCTTCATGTTAAATCACCTTTTGCTCTTTTCCGACTGCTTTGATGATATAGTCACCGGTTTCACAGTCAAGTATAACAGTTCTTCCGTAATTAAGACCGGTATCCTGTGCCTTCAGAGGAATTTTCAGCTCTGCAAGCACGTGCCTGGCCATATCGGTATTGCGATCGCCAACATTTCCGATTGTAGAATTGCCTGACATCTCAAACATCTTAGCTCCACCGGCAATCTTTGCAACCATTCGTCTGGGATTCGCGCCATTTTTTATCATTTGATTATAAAGTTCCCTAATTCCCGTATCGCCAAACTTGGCTATATTTGTGTTATTTCTGAGTTTGGTGCTGTCAGGCAGCATATAGTGTACAAGCCCACCGATTTTTGAAGCCGGATCATAAAGGGTAAGCCCTATGCATGAACCAAGCCCAAGTGTGGTCAGAGAATCAGGGGCTTTGGCAACCTTAAGGTCTGCCATTGATACTTTAATAGTACTTGCCATATGGATTCTCCTAAATACTAAAAACTAATTCCTAAAGCCGATAAAATATTATCATATGAATCCGGATCAGGCATAAGGATAAGTATCCGTTCATCATTATATCATCACCAAACTCTGTCTCTATAAAAAGTGCATTGTCACCATATTGTCCAAACTGAATTGCCGGCACACTTAATATGGAAGCGGCCATATCTACAGCAATATACGGAATGGAAGGTAGTATTTTAAGATTTGTCATAGTTGAAAGCGCTGACAAATATGCGCCTGCTATTATGTTGCCAATCTCCTTCATGGCAGATAAATCCATCTCATCAAACGGCTCGTTATAGTCCTGTGGTCTGCCCATCAGCTTGTTTACCAGAAAGTGTGCTGCCGGAAGCTTCATGAGAAACATCATACTGCCGGAGATATCGTTGGTAACCTCAAGAAATATACCACTATTGTCTCTTCCTCCGGACATATGGCATCTCCAAGCTTTGTCGCATCCATTAACAGAACTCTTGGAACTTCCATTTTCATGGTAGTGCCAAGCATGCCGGCAATCGCTGTCGTGGCATTGCCGGCACCTATATTTCCGATTTCCTTAAGGACATCCATATACATCGAATTGACATTATCTAAAGAAAATTCACTCATTGTATTCACCCTTTTATTTGTTAAAACTTATATAGTGAGGCTTTTATACCTCACTATACATTGCTGCAAATCAGTTAGCGTCTTTATCTGAGACTATTGAGCCTATTTCAAACAGAGAAATCAGTTCATCTCCGTTTTTACCTATACCGTTTATGAACAGCTCCTTGCCTGTAGATGAAGCATCTATATTAGGCTTATCTATTTCATCAACCACAAGTGTGACAACTTCACAAACTTCATCGACGATAAGACCTATCTCACCCTTTTCTTCAAGCTTTAGGATAATTATTCTGGTTGATGATGTATATACATCATCGTCCAGTCCCATTTTTATGCGGGCACTCATTACCGGAACGATATCACCACGCAGATTTATGATACCCTTAAAGTACTTCTGCGCCTTTGGCACTCTTGTAATCTTCTGCATTCTGACGATATTATCAACATAGCCAATATCAATTCCGAATTTTTCTTCGCCTATTTTGACTGAAATATATTGCTTTGTTTCTTTTTCCTGTATATCAAATTCATTTTCTGGCATGTACTTCCCCTCCATTACATAAGTGTATTTACATCAAGTATCAAAGCTACATCACCATCTCCAAGTATTGTCGCTCCGCTGATAAGCTTGTTGCCGTTTATGTATTTTCCTAAAGACTTGATTACAATCTCCTGCTGTCCAATGAGATTGTCAACCACAAGACCTGCCTGCTGATCTCCCTTTTGGACAATTACTACAGTAAGATGATCCGGCTCCTGCTCCTTTGGCTCAATGTCCAGCATCTTATCGAGGCGGATGATTGGAATAACGCTTCCACGCAGGTGAATAACCTCCTTAGCCTGTACATATTTGATATCCTTTACAGGAATATCCTCTATATTTGAGATAGAGCCAAGCGCGATGGCATATATTTCATCACGGATCTCGACCATGAGAGCCTGAATGATTGCAAGGGTAAGAGGAAGACGTACAGTAAATGTAGTACCCTTACCAAGCTCGGTTGAAACCGATACATCACCACCCAGCTGTTCAATGCCGGATTTAACAACATCAAGACCAACTCCTCGTCCGGAGATATCGGTAATCTGTTTTGCCATTGAAAAGCTTGGCATAAAAAGGAAGTTGATGATATCCTTCTGAGATAGATTTTCAGCCTGTTCAGCTGTGACTATGCCACGCTCGATAGCTTTGTTCTTTACGGCTTCAGTATCGATTCCGTTTCCATCATCTCCGACCTTTATGACAACATTGTTGCCCTCCTGGTATGCATTTAAGAAAATAGTACCTACCTCTGGTTTTCCACGCTCAAGTCTGACCTCATTACTTTCAAGTCCATGATCAGCACTGTTTCTAAGCAGATGCTGCAGAGGATCTCCAATCTGATCCACAACTGTACGGTCCAGCTCGGTATCTTCACCGGTTATGACAAGACTCATCTTCTTATTCAGAGTACGAGACAGATCTCTTATCATTCTAGGATATTTCTGTGTAACACTTTCAATAGGAACCATTCGTACTTTCATGACAGACTCATGGAGATTGGTCGTAATTCTTTCCAGATATTCAATCTGTTCATGGAATGACTGGTTATTATTGTTTTCTCCATCAGATGAGCTCATGGCTACAAGAGAGTTCTTTGCAATAATAAGCTCAGACACCTGATTCATAAGCATATCAAGCTTTTCGATATCTACTCTGACTGTTCGGCTTGTAGTAGCTTTTTTATGAGAAACAGCCTGCTTTTGAGAGTTATTTGCAGTTTTTGGCTTTGAAGATTCTGTCTTTGCAGCAGGAGTCTTTTCCTCTTTTTCTTCCTTATCTGCCTTTTTTGTCTCTTCAGGAGCCTGTGCTGTCTGCTCTGCTTCACCCTCCAGGTGAAACTCGGTGATTTCTTTTCCCTCAACCTTATCAATCTCAGATACGTTGGAAGCTGCATGCTCCAATTTATCAAATCCCTCGCCTGATGCAACATAAAAGCTGAATGACAAATCAAACTTCTCATCCTCAATATCCTGTGAGCTTGGTCTGTAAACCAGAATCTGTCCCAGCTCCTCAACTGCTTGAAAACAAGGAAAGCTCTTGCTGCCTTGAGCAGACAGTCGCTTGCTACGGTAACTGTCATGCCGTATATTTTAAGGCCTGCTGAAATTGCCTCGTCAATTAAATTCTTCTCGTTGTTTGTCAGTTCAATTGTATCAAGTGCACTGTCAGATGCATCTGATGAATCCTTTGTTTCAGCTTCAGCAGCCTTTTCTTGAGGCTCAGCCTGTTTGCTTACAGTCTGTCCGTTTGCTTTTGCAATAAAATCGTTGAGTTCCTTTATGATAACCTCATTATCATCAGTACCCTCATCAGATGTAGATTTAATATTTTCAACATAGCTGTCTATAGCGTCAAGGCACTTAAAGAGCAGATCAATCATTGAGCTGTCAACTTTAATTTTATCGCTTCTGACCTCCTGAAATACATTTTCCATATCATGTGTAAGGTGCTGCATGCGCTTAAAGCCCATTGTACCTGCCATACCCTTTAAGGAGTGGGCAGCACGGAAAATCTCATTTATAGTGTCTTTGTTTTCCGGCTCCTGCTCAAGAGTCATGATACAGTCAGACAATGTCTGAATATGCTCCGAACTTTCATCAATAAAAATATCTAGATACTGGCTAACATCCATTTTTATTTTACCCCCACATTTTTTGTGATTGCTTTGGCAACATCTGATAGTGTAACGACTTCATCAACCACGCCTGCCTCATAGATGGCTCTTGGCATGCCATACACAACACTTGATTTCTCGTCCTGTGCAATGACATAGATAGGCTTTGATTTGCCAAGTGAAAGAATGCCATCCGTGCCGTCTGCCCCCATACCTGTGAGTACCACACATACAACCTCATCATAATTAGAGGATGTCAGTGAATCAAACATGATATTGGCACAAGGCTTGAGTCCGCCGATAGGTGGCATATCATTAAAGGATATAACATGTGAAGCACCTGATTTCTTTATAGCTATATGTGTACCGCCCGGAGCTATATACACTACTCCGTTTTTAAGCACCTCACCGTTTGAAGCCTCCTTCACCTGAACCTGACTTAGCTCATTAAGCGCTCAGCCATACTCTTTGTAAAGCCGGCAGGCATATGCTGTACTAAAACAACCGGTGCCAAAAGTTCAGCCGGAAGAAACGGTATTACACTTTGCAGTGCCTTTGGACCACCTGTAGATGATGCAATTGCAACTATTTTATTGCTGCCTGCTGCCTTGTTTTTGTTTACAATAGCACCGGCTTTCTTCTCAACAACTGTGACATTGCGTGAAGCACTATGAACAGGTGTGATTCTAACGGCTGCATGCACAACCCTGAGCAGAGTTTCCTTAAACTGGTTTCCCTTTGCCTCTATGATATTGTTTGGTTTTGTGACGAAATCAAAGGCACCAAGCTCTAAAGATTTGATAGCTTCATCTGCTCCCTCGATGGTTAGAGTGCTTACCACCACTACAGGTGTTTTTATGCTCTCTTTCTGCAGATGTGAAAGCACCTCAAGACCATTCATCCTCGGCATATTTATATCAAGAATAACAGCATCGTACTTTTGTGTACGGAGCTTTTCAAGTGCTTCCAGTCCATCCTTACATGTATCAGTTGCCTGTAATTTATTGTCTGAATTGATTATATCACACTCAACCCTTCTCAGTAGTGCAGAATCATCAACTATTAAAATGTTAGATTTCATATTATTACTCCATTTCTCTTCGTCTTATGCGTCTTTCTTCTTCAAACACAAATCTGACTATTTTCTCCCGTTCTGTTATGCGGTCGAAAATAAACTTTGAACGTGCAAAATATCTGTCTGCATAGTCCAAAGACTGAGTACATTTTATTACCTTACAAACTATATTGAATTGTTGTGTACACTCCTCAAGTGCTAAAGAAAACTGAGCCATAAAATATGTACCTTCTTCAAGAGGTGTGCTTAGAGAAAATCTGATGCCTCCTCCGCTTATATCAAGGATAACTGATTTGACAGTATTCATATTTTTGCTGTTTATTGCATGATTCTTATACATCTTTTTGCAAAACTCAGGCTCACTCTCAGCTTTATCATCGTATCTGACTTCATAAAAGTACATGTCTATAGTACATGGAAGTCTGAAAAACTGACGTCTTTGTATCTTTTCCAGATTATTTATAAGCTCTATAGCAAGAAAATACATATTTTCCTTACGATAACGCCGTCTGACTATAGCAGAGCTTTTTAGTATAGTTTTGTTTTGTGTGTATATTATAAAGTCAAATTGCGTGCCAAGCTGAAATAAAACCACTCTGCACTGTCAACAGGCATAGTTATTTCCCACATGCTGTCTGTTAGCTTGTCAGAAAAGCTGCTCTTATATGATGTGCTGTTATCGGATAAACGGATGCAAAGATATCAATTTTGTCACCCGGAAAAATCAAACTTGTATATTCCATATGTCTTCCTCTTAAATTAACTATTGCTTTCTGTTAAAAAAATTTGAAAAAATATGTGAAATTGTTCTTTTCTCATCCAAAGCAGCAGATTCATTATCCAAAAGTCTTTTTGCAATTTCTTCAAATGACCGTGCAGCCTTTGAGGTCGGATCATAAATTGAAAGTATCTTCTGCTGCCTGACAGCCTTTTCAACCATTGCATCAGACGGCACATATCCCAGATACTCAAGACTTCCGTTTAAGAACTGCATAACAACGGAATTAATCTTGTTGAACACTATACTGCCATCCTCTTTTGACGCAGCCCTGTTGGATATAACGCGTATGCATACTTTTGACGGATCGAAATCAGGTCTCTTATACAGTGCTTTAAGCAATGAATATGAATCGGTGATTGAGGTAGGCTCCGGGGTTGTAACCAGCACAATTTCGTTGCTGGCCGCAACAAATTCCATGACCTGTTCAGACACCCCTGCACCGGTATCAATTATGATAAAATCATACATACTGTTCAACTCATTTATTGCAGAGACAATGAAATGAATCTGTTTGTGGTTTAGATTATTAAGCCCTACAACACTTGAGCCGGCTGAAATAAAATCAATGCCCAAAGGGCCGTTTGAGATGATGCTCTTTATAGTCTGGTTTTCATATATTACATCAGCAAGAGTATACTTAGGAATAACACCAAACATCACTTCGACATTGGCAAGACCGAAATCAGCATCAAAAATAATTACTCTCTTTCCGAGTCTGCTGAGCCAGACTGCCAGATTGACAGAGGTATTGGATTTGCCTACACCACCCTTGCCGCTTGTAATGGTAATAACCCGGGCAGGTTCTATATAATTTTGATTACGCTGCTTAATAACATTTCTAAGCTGCTGTGCCTGGTCCATTATTGTCTGCCTCCGAGTAATTGTTTGACAATCTTTTGTGTATCAAATACCTCTATATCATCCGGAACGTTTTGTCCATTCGTGACATATGATATACCAGCATCAGAGTATAGCTTTATATTTAACAAATTGCCATATGATGAGGTTTCATCAAGCTTTGTAAATATCAGCTTGTAATCGTCAATATCCTTATAGGAATCAATTATAGATATAAGATCCCTGTACTTGGTTGTAGCACTTAAGACGAGATATACCGACTTCTCATATTCAGGTGATAGACCTGCAAGAAGTGCTCTCATATCATTCCGCTGTGTCTCGTTCTTGTGTGAAAAGCCCGCTGTATCAACAAAAATCACATCTGCCTGCTCATATTCAGCCACCGCACTATTTAACTCTGTGGCAGTATAAATGACAGACATAGGTGTATCCAGAATATTTGCAAATGTACGTAACTGGTCTGTTGCAGCTATTCTGTATGTATCTGCTGTGATAAATGCGATATTTTTATTATAATTAACCTTGAATTTTGAAGCAATTTTAGCAATTGTAGTTGTCTTGCCAACGCCTGTCGGTCCGACAAAGAAAACAACTATTGGTTTTTTGCCGTTTACCTTTATAGTTTCAGGCTGACCAAATCTTAAAATGAGTTTCTGGTATACATTGGACAAAATCACATCGAGACTGTTACCCGGACGCAGGAATTTCTCGATTTCATCCAGAATCTGATTGATATATTTCTCATCCACCTCATTATCCAGCAGTGTCTTGTATAAAATACGGACAAATTTAAGCTCCTGTGCACTTTGAGGCTTTGAAGGCTCATTTTTTTGAGGTTTATCAAATGTGCTTTCCATCATTTGGCAATGGAATCAAGCTCCTTGATTTCCTGTTCAATATCGCTGGTCTGTTCAGCCGCCTTTGGGGCTGCCGGTGCAGGTGCAGGTGTAGGTTTTAAGGTCTCAGGTGCAGATTTTGGGGCGAATGAAGCATCTTTATTTCTTCATCTGCCTTGTAATCAATTTTACCCGGGAGTGTAGTCCTTGCAAGCTGCGAGGCCGTTATTGTCTGTGTCTGTTTTTTTCATCCATAGCCGCAGTCACCTCATATGTTGAGCTTTTGAATATACCAAATAATCCCTTTGGCTTAATCTCCTTGATATTCATAATCACAGCATTTGGACCAAAGGCCTGCTTTGCACATTCAATTGCTTCTTCTTTTGTTTTTCCAGTGAATTTGTTAATAGTCATTTATGCTGTCACCATTCCTACCGACTGAAGCTCAACATTTGATTCAACCTCATTGTAGGATAACACAATGAGATCCTTGAAATAATCCTCAGTCATTTTCTTAAAGTACATTCTAACAATTGGAGATGTAATAATAATAGCACTCTTTCCCAAACTTTCCAACTTACCAATTTCTGTTTCAACAGATTTGATAATAGCTTTTATCCTGTCAGGATCAAGAGAAAGGTAAGAGCCCTGCTCTGTCTGTTTAACAGATGACATAATTTCCTGCTCCACCGCAGGGTCAAGTGTGATGACACTTGTGGTCTCATTTGCAGGAAAATACTTACTTGATATAGCTCTCTTTAACCCCTGGCGCACGTATTCCGTAAGTACATCTGTATCCCTGGTGGTCTGTGCGTGATCGGCAAGCGTCTCAAAAATTGTAAGCAGATCCCTAATAGAAATTCCCTCGCTCAAAAGATTCTGAAGCACCTTCTGAATCTCACCAAGACCAAGCAGCTTTGGTATGAGTTCGTCCACAATGACAGGATTTGATTCCTTGAGATTGTTGACAGATTCTGTACATCCTGTCTGGTGAGAAGCTCTGCAATATGAGATCTGATAACCTCAGTCAGATGAGTAGCTATAATCGATGGCGGATCCACAACTGTATATCCAAGACTCTCAGCACGCTCTCTTTGGCTTTCCGTAATCCATATGGCCGGAAGATGGAATGAAGCTCAAATGTAGGAATACCTGTTATCTCCTCCTCCACATAGCCCGGATTCATAGCCATGTAGTGATCAAAAAGTATCTCACCTTCTGTTACCTGTATGCCCTTTATCTTGATGATATACTGATTAGGATTAAGCTGTATATTATCCCTTAATCGTATGATAGGTACGACAGTTCCAAGCTCTAAAGCAATCTGTCGCCTTATCATTACAACTCGGTCAAGCAGATCCCCTCCCTGATTTACATCTGCAAGAGGAATGATACCATAGCCAAACTCAAGCTCAATAGGGTCAACCTGCAGCAGTGAAACGACATTTTCGGGTTTTCGTATTTCCTCGGCATCGCTTTCAGCCTGTGCTGTCTCATCCTCTATGCTCTCAATACCGGCTTTTTTATCCAGATTTTTACCTGTTACCAAAAAAGCACCGCAAGCCCAATAAAGAGCCACCACTCATTGCGAAGAGGTGTGAGTATACCTAAAACCACAAGTACAATTGATACAATATAAAGCACCTTGGCTGTGCCAAAGAGCTGGCCTAAAAGCTCTCCTGAAAAATCATTCTCATTGGAGCCTTTTGTGACAAGAATACCGGTTGAAAGAGATATAAGTAAAGACGGTATCTGTGAAACAAGTCCGTCTCCGATTGTGAGCAGGCCAAACTTCTGTATGGCCTCATTTGCATCAAGCCCCTGGAACATAACACCCATTATGGTGCCTCCAACCAGGTTGATAAGTGTAATAATAATACCGGCTGCTGCATCTCCCTTTACGTACTTTGTAGCACCATCCATAGCTCCGTAGAAGCTTGACTCCTTCTGGATTTTATCACGGCGAGCCTTGGCTTCCTTGTCAGTGATGGCTCCTGTGTTTAAGTCGCATCAATAGCCATCTGTTTGCCGGGCATAGCATCGAGCGTGAATCGTGCAGTTACCTCAGCAACACGCTCAGATCCCTTGTTGATAACAACAAACTGGATGATAATGAGCACTATAAAAACGATTGCACCGATGACTAAATTACCTCCACCGACGAATTGACCAAACACATTTACAACCACACCCGGTTTCCGTTGATAAAATAAGCCTGGTAGATGAGACATTAAGTGAAATCCTGAATATAGTCGTAAACAGTAAGAGTGTCGGGAAAAATGACATATCAAGCACTTCTTTTACAAAAAGCACCTTAAAAAGGATGATGAGTGCTATTGAAAGGTTGAATGCAAGCATAACATCTAACAGGAAGGATGGAATAGGTATGATAAAAAACAAAACAGCACATAACAGATATAATCCAACACCTAAATCTGTCTTTTTTAACATATTCTATTCCTCCTTTCCGTTAAATCACGGACTGCATATATAAAGTCCGTATTTATCTTTTTGTTTTATAATAATAAATTAATCTAATTATTTTCCTTGTAAATCATGGCAAGTATTTCCGCAACTGAACGATAAAGTTCAGGCGGTATCTCAGCTCCAAGATCCACATTGTGAAAGAGCATTCGTGCAAGAGGTTTATTCTCGACTATACGAATATTATTGTCTCTTGCTATTTCCTTTATTTTCTGCGCCACATAATCCTGACCCTTTGCAACCACTACCGGAGCATCATTTTTTTGAGCATCGTACTTTACTGCAACAGCAAAGTGAGTAGGTTGGTGATGACAACATCAGCCTTTGGCACATCCTGCATCATCCTTCGCTGTGAAGCCTCCTGCATACGTTTACGCTGCTGACCCTTAATGGCCGGATCTCCCTCTGTATTTTTAAACTCATCCTTGACCTCCTGTTTGGTCATCTTCATATCATTGTTAAACTTGTGTTTATTGTAAGCAAAGTCAGTAATACCGACTATCATATAAACAATACTGATTTTAAGACCGGTATTTATGATGATATCACCAATCAGTACTATTGCCTGTTTGAGCGGAAGCTCATAGAGTATAAATATATCATTCTGATGTGATTTAACAGAGGAATAAGCCACATACATAATGATTCCAACCTTTAGCACAGACTTAAGAAGCTCAAAGATGGAGTCCTTTGACAGTATCCTCTTAAATCCGTTTATGGGATTAAACTTGCTAAGCTTTGGAGCCATAGGCTTAGTGGATATTTTAAATCCAACCTGGATGATACTCACGAGTATCGTGATTACAACTCCGAAAGCAAAAAACGGCAGCACAGTCAGTAAAAACTGAAGTATTACATTATTTAAATAATGCGTGACCGAAACAGATGAAATCTGCTCCTGTGACTCCTTTAAAAAGTCAGGCATTTTTTATATACGGTAGAAAACAACCCAATCAGATTGCCCCCTACAAATGATATAAATATCTTTAATACTAAAAACAGCACTATAAGGTCAAAGGCAGCTGTAAGCTCCTTGCTTTTTGCTACCTTGCCCTCTTCCCTGGCATCCTTTAACTTCTTTTCTGTTGCCGGCTCTGTTTTCTCTCCACCCTCGCCATCCTGTGCAAACCATTGCAGATTGTAGCACAACACTGTATGCAATTTGGAAAATTCATCTAACCTGTCAGTACATTCCATCAATTATCGAAACCACCATAGTCTTAATTTCTGTAATAATAAAATTAGCAACGCTCGGAATTAGATATACTATCAAAAATAATACAATAAATCCTGCTATAATTTTTAACTGGATACCTACAGAGAACATATTCATCTGAGGCGCAACCTTTGCCATGATTCCCAGTATACAGTTCATTATCATCATGCACGCAAAGACCGGAAGAAATATCCTGAAGCCTATTACAAACATATCGCCCATATACTTAGTCATGGTAGAGAGCATATTGTCAAATTGAAACTGTGCACCTCCAAGCGGTACAACTGAAAAGGAGTCACAAACTGCCCTTATAAGATATGTGTGCATATCAGATACAAGAAGCAGGACAAGAACTACGTAATAGTAGAAATTACCTGTAACTGTTGTCTCTGAATTCATCGATGGATTGAATTCTGTTGCCATGGACAGACCTATATCCATATCAATCAGATTTCCCGCAAAAATAACAATGGAATTACATATATTGGCCGCAAAACCTATGAGCAGTCCTGTAATTCCTTCTTTTACGACCAGTACAGCAAAACCTACTGCACTGACATAGGAAAGCTGTGGTCTTTCTATGATATTGTACATAAACAAAGCAACAAAGGCTGATAAGCCGGTCTTGACACGTGCCGGAACCGCATTATCTCCAAAAAACGGAGCTATGTACACAAATGATGCAATACGCACCAAAATCAGCAAAAAATATTCAAAATTTGCAATAGAAAAAGAATAATTAATCATATATCATCTATCCCATGCTTATATAATAACTGAATTTGGACCACAAATCAGTCATAAATCCGGACATAGTGTCGAGCATCCATGAGCCACAGAGCATCATCACAAGAAAAATTGCAATTATTTTTGGCACAAATGTAAGTGTCTGCTCCTGAATTGACGTAACTGTCTGAAATATACTGACTATAAGTCCGACAATCAGCGAGACAAGCAAAAGCGGAGCTGATGTAATGATTGTAGTATAAATTGCCTCTCTGGCAATATCTAAAACAGCTTCCTGGGTAATCATATGTACACCTCCTAGTAAAATGTCTTGACCAGATTACCAATAACCAGATCCCAGCCATCCGCAAGGATAAACAAAAGTACCTTAAACGGCATCGAGATGGTTGTCGGTGGAAGCATCATCATACCCATTGACATTAGCACTGATGAAACAACCATATCTATCACTATAAACGGAATGTATATTAAAAAGCCTAATATAAAGGCTGTTCTAAGCTCACTAAGTATAAAGGCCGGAACAAGCGTTGTAAAAGGTACATCATCATAGTCATCGTACTCATCTCCTGAGATATCCACAAACAGCTTTATGTCCTTAGTCTGTGTCTGCCCATACATAAACTCCCTGAATGGTCCCTCAGCCTCCTTTATAGCCTCCTGCTGGGTGATTTTACCCTCATCAAGGGGCTTTATAGCCTTTTCGTTTACCTGTGAAAAAGTCGGCCACATAATAAAAAGTGTCAAAAACAAAGCCAAACCGACAAGAACCTGATTAGGTGGTGCTGTCTGGGTACCGATAGCTGTTCTGACAAAATGCAGTACGATAATAATTCTTGTAAAAGAAGTCAGCATGATGAGAATAGAAGGTGCTAAAGATAATACTGTAAGCACCAAAAACATCCTGACAGGTGTGGACAGAGAGCCTGACTCATTGTTGTAATATATGTTCAGACCGTTTGTGCTGTCAGAGGTGGCATCGGCTAAATCCTTGTCACCACTGTCAAGACTTTTAACGTCATCCAAATCGTTTGTCACATCATTTGTACTGATATCACCGGATGGTGAGGGGCTCTGACTTGCATTTACACTGTCAGGATAAAATATGCATAATGAAATTGTTACCATAAGGACTGCAATTGCAAAAATAAATGATGCATTGCAATATACAGCCTTGAATTTCTTCATGAATCTATTCATGTCTGCTCCTGTTACTGTACTTTTCTTTCAATTTATCCATAATTGCTGAAAAGGATTCCGGATTCTGCGTCATGCTTTGAGGATCCTTAAATGATAAATCCTTTAATTCCTCCTCCTTAAGCTCGGTGAGATAATTCACATCATCCTTTCCGATTGAAACAACGATATATTTTGTGCCTGCCTCAACAATACTGATCATCTTATTATTTCCGACGCTTATTGTTTCAATAATTCTAAGATTCTTATTAAAGCTTCGCCCCTTCTGGATACCCGCCATCCATCTGGTGGTAAAATATGTCAGGATAAGCACAAAAACAAAAATTATTAAAACTGTGATGAGCTGGACAAAGCTGTCCAGTGATGTTGCTGCTAATATCATTTTAATTCCTCTGCATAGTATTGATTAAATGTCAGCTGAAACTATTTTGTCTTTCTGGTGTTTATCTTTGAATTGACTATCTCAGTGATTCGTACACCAAAGCTTTCCTCAATTACAACAACCTCGCCCTTAGCTACATATTTACCATTTACAAGAATATCTATCGGTTCTCCTGCCAGCTTATTAAGCTCTATAATCTTGCCCGGACGAAATCGAGTATTTCGGAAATGGATTTTTTGGTGCGTCCAAGCTCAACTGTCACTTCAAGAGGAACATCCATGATTAAATCGATGTTTTCAGGCTGGTAGGCCTGATTTGGCATGGCCCAAAAGGGGTGAATTGAGCGTTCTGTACATTAACCTGATTGCCTATCATATTTTGTGCCCCCATATTCTGGTTCATCATTCCCTGATTCATCATGTTCTGACTATTCATATTCGAATTCATCATATTTTCGTTTATCATGCCCTGACTATTTGCGGAAGCATTATTCATGCTGCCGACATCCTGTGGCTGTTGTATAGGCGCAGCCTGTGTGGCGGTGTTTGAACTTTGAGGAACATCCTCTGTCACACTTTGTGTATCAAGCTCCATATTCTGAGATACCCCCTTACACATTTCCTTTACAAATGCCGGTGGATAAAGCTGCATTATCTCGCTGTCTACTAGATCCCCAATCTCCATACGGAAGGAAATCTTTACAAACTCTTCAGACAGGAAACTGTCAATTTCACCCTCGTTTAAGGTGTTTTTTAAATCAACAACCTCTGCGATAGGAGGGCTGATATCGATAGTACGATTGAGCATAGACGAAAGAGATGTGGCGGAAGAACCCATCATCTGGTTCATTGCCTCACTGATAGCACTAAGGTGCAGCTCTCCAATCTCACCATTTATATTCGTTCCATCTCCACCCATCATAAGGTCGGTTATAATTTTTACATCCTTTTCTTTGAGTACGAGAATATTGCTTCCATTTAACCCCTGTGTGTATCCGATTTTGATAAACACACACGGCTTTTCATACTCGTCAACAATTTTGTCCCAATTTGAAAAAGAAACAACAGGAGTAGAAATCTCTACTCTTCTATTTACAAGTGAAAACAGCGTGGTTGCAGCTGTTCCCATACTGATATTGGCAATCTCTCCAATCGCATCCTTTTCGGATTCTGTCAATATCTCATCGCTCGAATCCGCCGCATCGTTGTTATTTAACAATGCGTTTATTTCCTCCTGCGATAAAACTCCATCCATGATTTATTGCTCCTCTCTGACTACTGATGTAATTCTTACCGCATATTTATCACCGGAAGAACCAGGTAGTGCAGTAAACTTTTTGATATTTCCTACATAAATGTCCAACTCATCATCCACATTGGTGTCAAGTCTTATTACATCACCCGGCACAAGCGTAGAAAAATCCTTTACCGATATAAGACTCTTGCCAAGTACCGCTTTGACCGGTATTTGTGATTTTTGAATAAGGCTTTCTATGGCATTTCTATAGTTGGTTTCATCATGATTTTGTATGTTAGAATACCAGTATCTGGTATTCAGCTTATCTATAACAGATTCAAGTGTGATATAAGGCAGACATATATTCATCAATCCCTCAACATCACCAATCTTTATATTCATAGTGATAATAGCTATCACCTCGCTGGGAGATATAATCTGAGCATACTGGGAATTGGTCTCAATTCGCTCTAAATGAGGGCTTATATCAAGTACATTCTGCCACGGCTCATGGAGCAGATTAATGCATATAACTAAAATACGCTCAATAATCAAAAGCTCAATCTCTGAAAATTCTCTCGTCTTATCGAGAGAATCTCCCCTTCCGCCAAGCATACGGTCTACAATAGCATATCCAAGACCTGAAGCCATTTCAACTATTATATTCCCATGCAACGGTGCAAAGTTGACAATGCCAAGCAGCACCGGATTTGAAAGCGCGTTTGTGAATTCAGAGTATGTAACCGCCTCCGAATTCATCACCTCTACCTGCACAGACTTTCGCAGATAAACGGGAAGGTTTGTTGTAAGAAGCCTTCCATAATGCTCAAATATTATTTCAAGGGTCCTTAGATGCTCCTTTGAAACTTAGATGGGCGGGCGAAATCATAGTCTTTCACCGTTTGTTCACTATTTTCTTTTATTTCATCTACATCAAGCTCGCCGCTACTTAGGGCATTGAGCAGATTGTCTATCTCACTCTGAGATAAAACATCACCCATCTGTTAATCACCACCTGTATCCAAATTATTAAATATCTGCCTGTTTTAATACCGGCATAAGTATTTGTAAAGAAATCATCACTGGGTAAGTGAAGATACAATATTTACATCTATTATATAGTCGGCTCCGAATTTTTTCTGGAGAGTTTTGAGAATCTTATCATGAACAGCACTCTTATCAGTGTTGTACTGTTCCATTGTGTAATCGCCTATTATGTCTGTAATGTCTGCTAAGATAACATTTTTCTTGGCGGACAAATCCTCACCGTAGGTCTTATATCCGTCACTCTTTTTGTTGAGTGAAAGTGATATGCCACAAACAAGATAATGTGTATTGCCATCCTCAGATGGGGCAAAATTGAAGGTAAGTGTATCGCCATCGGCTGTAAGTGCATAATCAACAATCTGATCCTGCGGCAGCTGTGAACCACTTGTTGCAGTGTCACTGTTTAAGTCTAGTGATATAGCTTCACACACCTGGTCTATCAGGTTGTTTGCCTTTTTTGTCTCAGGTATAATTGTAAATATAAGTAGTGCTGTAAGCACAAGGTTTGCAAAGCAAAGTGCTAAAATCAGTACTGAAATTAAATTCTTTTTCATATGCATTCCTTTCCGGATTAATTGGTATTAAACTCTGAATTGTAAGAATTATACACCTTAATCTCTACACGTCTGTTCCTGGCCCTTCCATCTGGAGTAGAGTTGTCCGCAACCGGATCATAGTCTCCTCTTCCGGATGACTTATATGGGCAGGGTTTAAGCTTGTATTGTCCCTGATATAATTTGCAACGCTCAGTGCTCTGTACATAGAAAGCACATCATTACTCTCATACTTGGAACGTGATGAAACCGGAACATTGTCAGTATGTCCTTCAATCTCTATCAGATTATCCTGATATGTAGCTAAAATAGATGAAATCTTGTTCACTACCGGATATGCCTCTTCCATTACATCAGACTTACCCGATTCAAACAACAGGCTCCATTCAAACTCAATTGCACGTACTGTGCATTGAAATCCACTTCTACAGCATCCTGTAAGCTAGTGTTTTCGAGCTGTTTTTCTATCTGCTCTGACATTTTCTCAGATTCAGAAAGCTCCATCTGCTCATACTGTTCTTCGGCATTCTTGTCATCACCCTCTGTGGTGCTTTCAGTTGTCGACTTGGAATTGGCCAAATCATTGTAATATTTATCCAAAAACTCAAGCTGGCTGACTCCTGCTCCCACAAGCCTGCCATCACCTATAGATGTGCTGCCTCCCGGCAGAACGCTCACACTGCTTGTCAGTGAAGCGATGACTAACTGGAACTTCTCAGCGTCAACAGTTGACATAGAGAATAAGAGCACGAAAAAGCATAAAAGCAGGTTCATAAGATCCGAGAAGGTTGACTGCCACGCCGGTGCTCCCTTTGGCGGATCCTCAGTCTCCTTTTCGCCACTATTCCTCACCTCCGCCTTCTGGTGAGAGAGCCTCTCTCTTGTCAGGTGCAAGGAAGGACTTGAGCTTTTCCTCAATAACACGTGGGTTTTCACCCGCCTGAATGGAAAGCAGACCTTCTATGATAAGAGTCTTGAGAGTGAGTTCAAGCTCGTTGTTAGCCTTAAGCTTGTTAGCAAATGGGGCGCAAAGCCAGTTGGCAATAAGCGAACCGTAGAATGTAGTAACAAGGGCAACCGCCATATTCGGACCTATTGTTGAAGAATCCTCAAGGTTCTTAAGCATATTGATAAGACCGATAAGTGTACCGATCATACCCCAGGCAGGACCCTGCTCTCCCCAGAATTCCCAGAAAGAAATTGTTTTCTTATGACGTTCCTCCATGCTTAGCATATCAGTTTCAAGAATGCCTCTCACAAGCTCTGCATCCGTACCGTCTACTACAAGCATAATACCCTTCTTTAAGAATTCATCGTCTATACTGCCGGCAGCTTCCTCGAGGGCTAAAAGTCCCTCCTTACGGCTGACATTTGACAACTCTATTATTTTATTTATTGTCTCTCCCGGGTCTACGCTCTTTTCCTTAAAAGGAAGTGCAAATGACTTGATTCCGGCTATAAAGCCCGATAGCTTGTTAGAGCAAAGCACAGCCGAGAGTGAACCACCTATCGTGATAATTGCAGAGGGCGCATCAAGAAAGTTTAATAATGCAGGTACCCCACCATTTTGAATGATACCGAACAAAACCATTCCGATACCAAGAATTACTCCTAAAAGAGATGCTATATCCACTTATACACACCTTCCATAAATAAATATTTGTCGAATGACCTTAGTTATAATTCTACTAAATTTTAGTGTAAATGTCTATGTAAAAATAATATTTTTGATAAAAAATACACAAAATATTGGGAAATGGCCTAAACCATCCCCCAATACCTTGCGAAATTATTATCTCTTGAGATTGATAAGCTCCTCGAGAAGCGTATCAGATGTAGTGATGACACGTGAGTTTGCCTGAAAGCCACGCTGAGTGACTATCATATCCGTAAACTGTGAAGACAAATCTACATTTGACATCTCAAGCTCTCCTGATGAGATAGAGCCTCCGTCAGCTGATATTTCAACTCCTATTCCATCAAATTCACCTGAGTTTAATGTGCTCTGATAGCAATTGTCTCCGATTTTTCAAGACCTGATGCATTGGCAAACTGTGCCACAGCTATCTGGCAGAGTAAAACTGTATTACCATTGTCATATGAACCGTATATCTTACCATCGTCACTAACAGTTATGCCTGTAAGTGCTCCGAGCGCTTTTCCCTTGCCATCGCCCTGCAAGTCACCGTTCATACCACCGATAGTAGAGGTTCCGTTATTATTATAGTTCATGGATTTGCTGAAATCCACTTCTATATTGCTGAAATTACTTCCGTTGATTGAGGCATCCTGTGTGTTTAAGACGGAAAGATTCAGGTTTATTGTCTTTGCAGCCGGTGAATTTGCACTTGAAATTGATGTAAAAGTACCCTCACTCTGGTCAAAAACGAGCGAAGCGTCCTCAAATATGGTCTGGGGATCTACAGCCCTTCCTTTATACGAGTACATTGTCTGTCCGTTTGGTCCCTGGCTTGTAATAAAATTACCATCCTTGTCCACATCAAATATTGAATTTCCCTTAGAATCAACGATATCCTTAAGCGTTACATCATATGTACCATCGGTATTTGTCTTTTTAATACCAAACTTTGCAGTATAGTTGTATCCCAGGTCATCAAAAAAGCCTATAGTGATGATTCTTCCGGTGTCGGCTGCCTGGGCATCATTTTTATCGAGCACACCTGATACATATGCCTTTGTTGTAGCCTCCGGAGCTGAGGTTTAGTGGCAGACGACATTACC
>ENA-OQAS01000449-OQAS01000449.1-human-gut-metagenome-genome-assembly--contig:-NODE-449-length-21500-cov-1.861788_pt1 | contig 21500 bp, 27 predicted proteins | sample MGYA00242733_ERZ504523 | MGnify/ENA primary metagenome ERZ504523 (study PRJEB26092, sample SAMD00036239) | human gut metagenome | host: Homo sapiens | study: EMG produced TPA metagenomics assembly of...
GAAAAGATTCAGGTGAGTACCGATTTCGTAGTTCCAGGTTTGCTCCGGTTTGTATTCGGTGGCGGAGCGGGCGTCGGGATTCTCGCCTGCGTCGGGGAACATTTCGTTGATAAGGTCTTTGTAGGATGCGCTGGGAGAACCCTCTACGGCTTTTAGAATCTCCTCTTTTGTCTGCCGCATCATGTCGTTTTTCAGGCTGGACTGCAACAGGTCGGAGAACATCTGGATGTTGTATCCGCCCGAACGGTAGCCCTTGCTTACGGTTGCATAGACGTTGCCCCGATTGTTCTTGAAGTCGTATTGAAGGGCAAACTTCGGCAGCAGTTGCAGGTAGTCCTTGTCGATGGAACCGTGGTAGCGCGACTGTACGGTGAGCGCGGTTTCGGGCATCATCGGTATTTCTTTGATAACCTGCCCGCCCCGCACCATTCTCCTTTGATACCTACCGTATAGTCCATTGCAGTGCCGGAGTCGTAGGTCATCTTCATCTTCTCATAATCCAGGCGCAGGCCGGCGGTGAAAGATAATCCCGTGAGGCCGAACAGGTCTCGGAAAGTAGATTGGTGGAACAACGCTCCGTTGAGAAGCGGTGTGTCGAAATTACCGTTGATGAGCAGATTGCTGTTGCCGGGCCGCAAGGACGGCAGGATATTGATTCCCATACCGGGCATGGCAGGGGAACTTCTATTTTGGACGGGATTACACTGCCCAGCATCTGCCCCAGCATTCCCATGCCGTCTTCCCTGAAGGTCACCGGAGCGTCGGTTTTCAGCCACTGGTAGAAGCCGAAGACGCCCGTAGCCCATTGCCAGCGGTTGCTGCCTTTGCTTTTCATCACAATCTCTTCGCTCAGGGTATGGATGCGTTGCTTCTGTTCCAGCGTATAGATGTCTTTCGCCGTAAAATCCTGGTCGATGAACATGCGGTCTTTCAGGAACTGATAGCCCGTTACGGCGCTCAGGGTGAAGCGTTGCGCCTGATATTCGAGGTTCAGCCCTGTATTCAGCAGGTTACGGTAGTAGCTGCTTTCGCGGTTGTTGGAGATTGTGCCGATATAGGATTTCATCTCTTCGCTTTGGGCGGCGGGGTTGACGCTGCCGGTATAATAGTACGGATAGCCGCCCTGGTCGCTGTATTCGTAGCTCACGTTCAGGTCTGCTTTCCAGTTCTCGGAAGGCAGGTAGATGCCGCGGAAGCGTCCGCCGGCCGATTGGCTCTTGTCTGTCTTCTTATTCTCCAGCGCTGCGTTGCGGAAGAAGCCGCCTTCGTAGTCATAGAAGCCGCCGGTAGAGAAAGCGAAACGCTCGGACACCCGGTGGTAATGCGTCAGCGAAGTGTTGTAGGCATTGTGCGTGCCTGCGCCGATGCGCAAGTCCGTGCCCTGATAGGAGAAAGGCGATTTGGTGTGAATCTTGATCAGTCCGCCCATCGCATTGCGTCCGTACAGCGTTCCTTGCGGGCCGCGCAGTACGTCGATGCGTTCGATGTCGGAGTAGTCGAAGTCGAAAGCGGACTTGTCGATGTAGGGGATATTGTCCACATACAGTCCCACGGACGGCGTGTTGATGCGCGAACCGATACCGCGGATATAGACGGCGGAAGTAAGGCGCGAACCGTAGTCGGGGATGAACATGTTGGGAACGAGTCCGGTCAGGTTCTTGATGGAGTTCACCTGTGCCGCCTGCATATCCTGCTGCGAAAGCAGGGTGACGGCTGTGGGCTGTTCGCGCAGCTTGCGGTTTTCTTTGGGGGCTGCGATGACGAGGACTTCTTCCACGTCTACTACTTCAAGGTGTCCAAATCTGCTGCCGACACATTACCGGCAGTGAGGAACGTCAGAATCAGGGGAATAATCTTATATTGTTTCATAACTGGTTTTGTTTCGCTTGCAAAGTAACGCGAATCTCCAGCCCGTGCAATCCTAATTTATGAGGATTATGATGCCGGGAGATGCGGGGCGGCAGGGGGATTGCCATCCGGTTTATATCCTGTCGGCATCGATGTAGCCGTGCATCACGGCATAGATTGTCAGTCCCGATACGGACTTGATACCCAGTTTCTCCACAATGTTCTTGCGGTGGGTGATGACGGTGGTGAGGCTGATGTTCAGTTTGTCGGCAATCTCCTTGTTGATAAGCCTTTGGTGATGAGCACCAGCACTTCTATCTCGCGGGCGGAAAGCTCGTGGGCATCGGCGTTACCGGCGGCATGAGGCGGCATGGTGGAGCGGAGACTGTCCGGTTGCTTGTCGGGGTGTCCGTGCTGGTGTCCGTACCGATGGAGTTGCAGAATGTCTTTTACGAGCCTTTCTCGTCCTGATAGATGTTCAGGGTCGGCACGCCCGATAGCTGAGGCTGGTTGTCGCCGCCTGCCAGTACGATGGTCTTGGGCTTTCGGGGCAGGAAGAATGAGGTATGCTCGAAATATATTGGGAAGAGATGAAATAATGGGCATACATGTCGGGCGTATCATCATGAGTCGGCGAAGGAGCGGAACACACGGATGGTAGCCATCGGGATAATCTCTTCCAAAAGGTTCTGCAATCCCAAAGAGGTCAGTGTGTTGGGAGCGACGATTGCTATTTCGGGAGCTGTCATAACGGTATAGGTTTGCCCGCAAAAGTACGGATTATTTTTATATCATCCTTGCAATGCGGGGAAATGAATTTCACCTGCATGCGGAACTCTGCTGCTCTCATTGCAGCAAAAGCCGGCCTGCGGCTTCCGCACACCGTTCTCCGTCGATACCTGCCGACACGATGCCGCCTGCATATCCGGCTCCTTCTCCACAGGGAAACAGTCCTTTCAAACGGATATGCTGCAAGGTGTCTTTGTCTCTGACAATGCGCACCGGAGCCGATGTACGGGTTTCAACGCCAATCATGGCAGCTTCGTTGGTGAGGAAACCGTGGCTGTATTTCCCGAATTGCTGGAAACCTTTGCTCAGCCGGTCGGCAATGAACGGCGGCATCCAGAAGTGCAGAGGCGACGATACCAGTCCGGGGGCGTATGAACTTTCCGGCAGGTCGTAGCTGAGCTTTTTCCTAGTAAGTCCGCCATGCGTTGCGCGGGGGCTGTTTGCTTCATGTTGCCCTGTTGCCAGCAGAGGCGTTCCAGAGCTTCCTGAAAATACATCATGTTGAGTTGGGAGTTGAAAGCCGGCTCTTCATTCATCATTCTTAACTCCTTATTCTCCAAGTCTTCCGGACGCAGCTCCACTACCATTCCCGAATTGCTCCACCTGGAACCCCGGTTGCTGGGCTCATTCCGTTGGCTACGATTTGCTGGGGACCGCTGGCTGCCGGAACTACAAAGCCGCCGGGACACATGCAGAAGCTGTACACGCCTCTTCCGTCCACTTGGGTAACGAAGCTGTACTCGGCGGCGGGCAGGTATTTGCCGCGTCCGTTGCGGTTGTGGTATTGTATCCGGTCTATTAGGGAAGCGGGATGTTCCAGACGTACTCCTACGGCGATGCCTTTGGCTTCTATTTCCACTCCGTTGGCTGCCAGCCAGCGGTATACATCGCGTGCGGAGTGTCCGGTAGCAAGTATTACAGGACCGAGGAATGTCCGGCCGGTATCGGTTTCGATGCCTTTCACTTCATCGTTTTCAATAATAAGAGCATCCATCCGTGTCTCAAAGTGCACTTCACCGCCGCAACCGATAATGGTGTTCCGCATGTTTTCTATGACCCGCGGCAGTTTGTCCGTGCCGATATGGGGATGGCGTCTACGAGTATGGAAGATGAAGCGCCGTGCTGGCAGAATACGTTCAGGATTTTGTCTACGTTTCCCCGTTTTTACTGCGGGTATAGAGCTTGCCGTCCGAATAGGCGCCTGCACCGCCTTCTCCGAAACTGTAATTGGATTCCGGGTTGACGGTCTGTTCCCTTCCTATCAGGGCAAGGTCTTTCTTGCGGTCGCGTACATTCTTTCCGCGCTCCACGATGACGGGGCGCAAGCCCAGCTCTATCAGACGCAAGGCGGCAAACAGTCCGCCGGGACCGGCTCCCACAACGATAACTTGCGGCTTGTCCGACACATCGTTATAGACGGTTTCCTGATACTCCTTCTCTTTCGGCAACTCGTTGAGATAAGCACGCACGGTCAGGTTTACGAAGATGGTTCGCTGGCGTGCATCAATGCTGCGTTTCAGAATGCGCGTAGCCGTAATGTCGCGTGCGCTCACTCCTTTCTCTTGTATGAGGTATTCTTTTATGCGTTGTTCGTTGGCTGCAACCTCAGGCAACACGCGCAATTGGTATTCTTGTATCATTGGGTTTCTTTCTATATCTATATATAATGTGTATCAATCCGTATCTCCTGCGGCGGACTCATCCTATGGCGGACTTAGCCGAACAATGCCCGGAAGGCTTCTTCCACCTTTCTTACCGGTATCAGCTCAATCTTCAATTTGGACGCGTTCAGTCCCTGCAGATTATATTTGGGTAATATAAACCGTTTGAAACCGAGCTTCTCCGCTTCGCCGATGCGTTGCTCAATCCGGTTTACGGGGCGGATCTCGCCGGACAGGCCTATTTCTCCCGCCATGCAGATTTCGGTTCTATGGCGGTATCCATGTTGCTGGACAGAATGGCGCTGATAACTGCCAGGTCGATGGCGGGGTCGTTCACTTTCAGTCCGCCGGCAATGTTGAGAAAGACGTCCTTTTGGGCAAGCTTGAAGCCGACCCGCTTTTCCAGTACAGCCAACAGCATGTCATTCTCCGTATGTCGAAGCCGGTGGCGGAACGTTGCGGGTTGCCGTAAACGGCACTGCTCACCAATGCCTGTGTTTCTATCAGGAACGGTCGTATGCCTTCTATGGCCGAAGCGATGGCTATGCCGCTCATTCTTTCATGGTCTTGGCTGAGGAGCAGTTCCGAAGGATTGCTTACCTGCCGCAGTCCGTCCTGTCTCATCTCATAGATGCCCAACTCGGCAGTGCTGCCGAAACGGTTTTTGATGCTGCGCAGGATGCGGTACATATAATGTTGGTCGCCTTCAAATTGGAGCACGGTGTCCACAATGTGCTCCAGTACCTTAGGCCCGGCAATGCTTCCTTCCTTGTTGATATGGCCGATGAGGATGACCGCCGTATGCGTTTCTTTGGCGAAGCGCAGGATAGAGGCGGAGCATTCCCTCACCTGGCTATGCTGCCGGGAGAGGATTCGAGCGTCTCTGTGGAGATGGTCTGTATGGATCTATTATGACTAAATCGGGGCGTGGTATTCTTTATGTGGACGTAATCTGTTCCAACGAGGTTTCGCAGACAATCAGCAGTCGGCGGATGTGCCTGACAGACGGTCGGCACGCAGCTTCAGCTGCCGGGCGCTTTCTTCGCCGGATATGTAGAGGATACGTTTCTCCGGTATGCGGAGGATGGTCTGCAGCACCAGGGTGGACTTTCCGATACCCGGTTCGCCGCCTATCAGCACCAGCGAGCCTTGTACCAGACCGCCGCCCAATACCCGGTTCAGCTCCGCATCGTGCAGGTCGATACGGGGTTCGTCATCGGCAGCGATTTCATCCAGTGTCACGGGCTTTGCTTTGGCGGTTTCCATGCCCGATACCGGACGTTTGTTTACGGTTTCCTTGCGTACAATCTCTTCTACATAGGTGTTCCACGCTCCGCACGACGGACATTTGCCTACCCATTTAGGCGATTCCTGCCCGCAATTGCTGCATACATATACCGTTTTCTCTTTTGCCATAAAAGAACTTCCTTTAGAATAATTGCCCAAAGGTACGATTTTTCGTTTCAGGCTGGCGGTGTGTCACAGAGTTTTTTCTATATTTGTTCTCAAAAATATAAAACGGGGATTATACTATGATAGAAGATATTCTTGAATACAATAAGCAGTTTGTAGAGAATAAGGGATATGAGAAGTATATCACCAATAAATATCCCGATAAGAAAATCGCCATCCTTTCCTGTATGGACACCCGTCTGACCGAATTGCTGCCGGCAGCTCTGGGTATAAAGAACGGTGATGTAAAGATGATAAAGAATGCGGGCGGAATCATTTCGCATCCTTTCGGCAGCGTTATACGCAGCCTTATGGTGGCTATCTACGAGTTGGGGGTGAAAGAGGTCATGGTCATTGCACATTCCGATTGTGGTGCGTGCCACATGAGCAGCGCCCAGATGATAGAGCACATGAAGGCGCGCGGCATCAAACAGGAAACGATAGATATGATACGTTTCTGCGGAGTGGATTTCGATTCGTGGCTTTATGGCTTCGGAGATACGGAGAAGTCCGTAAGAGAAACGGTGAAAGCCATTCTTGACCATCCGCTGATACCGGAGGATGTCCATGTTTCCGGGTTTATCATCGATTCGATTACCGGGGCCTTGACTCCCGTAGTGGCGTAAGCACCTCTCTTCCTATATCGTTATCTCACCTGCAAGAGGGCGGCTCATCAGGTCGCGTACTTTTGCGGGGGGATAGTTGTGACCTAACAGGAACATCAGTTTGGTTACAGCGGACTCTGTTGTGCTGTCGTATCCGCACACCACGCCTGCCTGCATCAGACGGTATCCCGTTTCATAACGCTCCATTTCTACCGTACCGGCGCTGCATTGGGTAACGTTTACAATGATAATGCCTTGTTCGCAGGCATTGTGCAGATGATGGAGAAACCACTCTTTCAGCGGAGCATTGCCCGAACCGTAAGTTTCCAGCACCACAGCTTTCAGTCCCTTTATGGCGAGAATGGCATCCACACGTTTTCCTGAATGCCGGGGAAGAGCTTCAATATGGCTATATTGGTATCGAGCAGGTAGTGTGGCTGCAACTCTCTTTGTACGTTCTCCGTATGAATCTGCACATTATTATATTTAATATGTATGCCGGCAGAAGCAAGTACAGGGTAATTGTACGAGCGGAAAGCATTGAAGTTCTCCGCATTTATTTTGGTGGTACGGTTGCCGCGTGTCAAGTGATTCTCAAAGAAGATACATACTTCCGGCACGATAGGCCGGCCGTTGGGATGCCGGGCAGTGGCAATTTCGATACTTGTCAGCAGATTTTCTTTACCGTCGGTACGGAGCACGCCGATAGGAAGCTGCGAACCCGTGAGAATGACGGGCTTGTTGAGGCCCTCGAGCATAAAACTGAGAGCGGATGCGGTGTAGGCCATGGTATCCGTGCCGTGAAGGATGACAAAGCCGTATATTGATTGTAGTTGTCGCTGATAATGCGTACGAGTTTGCGCCAGGCATCCGGATCCATATCCGAAGAATCCATAGGCGGATCGAACTGATAGGTATCAATGCGGAACGTAAAATTCTGAAGCTCGGGTACATGCTTCTGTAAATGTTCGAAGTTGAAGCTCTCCAAAGCTCCGGTTTCCGCATTTTCTATCATGCCGATAGTGCCACCGGTGTAAATTAACAAAACGGAAGTATTATTTGGGGACATACGCTCAATTCTTACATAATTACCATGCAAAGATAGTAATATATCTCTAAAATAATAGCAAAGTGTTATAAAACTATGCCAGTATTTATATCTCTTTGTTTGGAAAAGCGTGAATATGTTAGCCGTAATATGTACATATTTCTTCCCTTTATAGAATGAATCTGTATTTTTATCGCAAAAAAGTCATAAAATGTAATAGTTTGAATGTTTTTATTGTTACTTTTGCAACACTTATCATAAACGATAGCAGTAAGAGAGAATGAACAAGTACTATCAACATACAGTCACATCCATGTGTACCATGACCCTTAGGGGTTAGGGATAGTATTTTGTGTTTCTACGTGTTACACCAATTTTTCAGCAGTTTTTCTTATTTAGTTAAAGTCTATACGGGCCATAGCAGCTTGTTTTGACAATTGTATCAACCGTTTCAATCCGATAAAAAGATATGAAAGTAATAAAATTCGGCGGAACATCCGTAGGTTCTGCGAACAGTATTTTAAGCGTTAAGAGAATTGTAGAGGCTATAAACGAACCTTTAATAGTGGTAGTGTCTGCCTTGGGCGGCATTACGGACAAGCTGATCAATACTTCGAAAATGGCGGCTGCCGGTGATTCCTCTTATGAAAACGAGTTTCGTGAGATTGTCTATCGTCATGTGGAAATGATAAAGGAAGTAATTCCGGCAGGTGAGGCGCAAGTATCACTGCAACGCCGGGTGGGGGAGTTGCTTAATGAGCTGAAAGATATCTTCCAGGGGATTTACCTGATAAAGGATCTCTCGCAGAAAACATCCGATACGATTGTGAGCTACGGCGAACGCCTTTCATCCATTATTGCAGCGCAACTGACGGGTGCGGAATGGTTTGATTCGCGCCGGTTCATCAAAACGGAGAAGAAACATTCCAAGCATGTTTTGGATACGGAGCTTACTACTTCCCTGGTGCGCGAGACATTCAAAGATATGCCCCGACGGGTGCTGGTTCCGGGATTTATCTCTACGGATAAGATTACGGGCGAGGTGACCAACCTCGGTCGCGGAGGTTCCGACTATACAGCTGCCATCATAGCTGCGGCGCTGGATGCCGATGCACTGGAAATCTGGACGGATGTGGACGGTTTCATGACCGCCGATCCGCGTGTGATTTCCACGGCTTATACCATTAATGAACTGAGCTATGTAGAAGCTACCGAACTTTGCAACTTCGGCGCTAAGGTAGTGTATCCGCCTACCATCTATCCGGTTTGCCACAAGAACATACCTATTATAATAAAGAACACGTTCAATCCCGACGGAGCGGGAACGGTTATCAAGCAGGATGTTTCCAATCCGCAAAGTAAAGCCATTAAAGGTATTTCGTCTATCAACGATACAAGTCTGATAACGGTGCAGGGACTCGGCATGGTAGGTGTGATTGGTGTGAACTACCGTATCTTTAAGGCCTTGGCAAAGAACGGTATCAGCGTGTTTCTCGTATCGCAGGCATCTTCGGAGATTCTACTTCCATCGGTGTGCGTAATGCGGATGCGACCTGGCTTGTGAAGTTCTGAACGAAGAGTTTGTCAAAGAGATTGAAATGGGAGAGATTTCACCCATACAGGCTGAGAAGGATTTGGCTACGGTAGCCATTGTAGGTGAGAATATGAAGCATACGCCGGGTATTGCCGGTAAGCTGTTCGGTACGCTGGGACGTAACGGTATCAATGTGATAGCTTGTGCACAGGGCGCTTCGGAAACGAATATTTCGTTTGTGGTAGACAGCAAGTCGCTGCGCAAGTCTTTGAACGTGATCCATGACTCTTTCTTCCTGTCGGAATATCAGGTATTGAATCTCTTTATCTGCGGAGTTGGTACGGTAGGCGGCAGTTTGATAGAACAGATTCACAGCCAGCGTCAGAAATTGATGCAGGAGAACGGCTTACAACTGAATGTGGTAGGTATTGCCGATGCTTCCAAAGCAATCTTCAGCCGCGAGGGATTTGATTTGGGACGCTTTCGCGAAGAATTGGCGGAAAAAGGTAAGGAAAGCTCTCTGGATACGCTTCGTAACGAGATTATCGGCATGAATATCTTTAACTCCGTATTCGTGGACTGTACGGCAAGCGCAGGAGTGGCTTCCTTGTATAAAGACCTTTTGATGCACAATGTTTCGGTTGTAGCCGCCAATAAGATTGCAGCTTCTTCGGAGTATGAAAACTACCGGGAGCTGAAGCAGATAGCCCGCCAGCGCGGCGTGAAATATCTGTTTGAGACGAACGTAGGTGCGGGGTTGCCTATTATCAATACCATTAACGACCTTATTCATAGCGGTGACAAGATACTGAAGATTGAAGCCGTGCTGAGCGGTACGCTGAATTATATATTCAACAAGATAAGTGCGGATATTCCTTTCAGCAGAACCATCAAAATGGCTCAGGAGGAACGTTATTCCGAACCCGATCCGCGTATCGATCTCAGCGGTAAGGACGTAATCCGCAAACTGGTAATCCTTGCACGTGAAGCCGGTTATCGCATCGAGCAAAGTGATGTGGAAAAAAATCTCTTTGTACCCGATGATTCTTCGAAGGTTCTTTGGATGACTTCTGGAAGAAAGTGCCGAGCCTCGACGCCGGCTTTGAAGCACGCCGCAAGGTGTTGGAAGCGGAAAACAAGCATTGGCGTTTCGTTGCCAGACTGGAGAACGGCAAGGCTCCGTAGGACTGCAGGAATGATGGGTGTCAATACGTTTTATGGGCTGGAAGGCAGCAATAATATTATCTTGCTGACAACAGAGCGTTATAAGGAATATCCGATGATGATACAAGGCTATGGTGCCGGTGCCGGTGTAACGGCTGCGGGAGTATTTGCGGATATAATGAGTATTGCGAACGTTTAATTAAGTACGAACTTCGTACTTGGATTTCAAGATTCATGGGTATGAAACACATTATTATATTAGGTGACGGTATGGCCGACTGGCCTGTAAAGTCTTTGGAAAGCAGGACTTTGTTGCAAGCAGCTAAAACGCCCTATATGGATAAGCTTGCCCGGATGGGGCGTGTAGGCAGGTTAAAAACTGTTGCCGACGGATTTCATCCCGGTAGTGAGGTTGCCAATATGTCCGTTTTGGGCTATGACCTGCCGAAAGTATATGAGGGACGCGGCCCGTTGGAAGCGGCAAGTATCGGTGTAGACCTGAAGCCGGGTGAAATGGCGATGCGCTGTAATATTATCTGCATTGAAGGAGATGCTATCAAGAACCATTCGGCGGGACATATTACGACCGAAGAAGCCGATGTGCTGGTGAAATATCTGCAGGAGCATTTGGGTAATGAGCGCGTGCGTTTCCATACGGGTGTGCAATACCGGCATTTGTTGGTAATAAAAGGCGGAGACAAGCGTATAGACTGTACTCCCCCGCATGATGTCCCTTTGAAACCCTATCGGCCGTTGCTGGTAAAGCCTATGGCAGGTACGGAAAGTATCACCGTTCCCGAAGGACAAGCCGATTTGACCCCGCAACAAACCGCCGATCTGATTAACGATTTAATCATGCGTTCGCAAGAATTGCTGAAAGAACACCCCGTCAATAGGAAGCGTGCAACCGAAGGCAAAGACCCGGCTAACAGTATTTGGCCGTGGAGCCCGGGTTATCGTCCGCAGATGGAAACACTTTCGGATAAGTTTCCTCAAGTGAGGAAAGGTGCTGTAATCTCTGCCGTAGATTTGATTAACGGTATCGGCTATTATGCCGGACTGCGCCGCCTGACGGTGGAAGGAGCGACCGGACTGTACGATACCAATTACGAGAATAAAGTGGCTGCCGCTCTTAACGCACTGAAAACGGATGATTTCGTTTACCTGCATATCGAGGCCAGCGATGAGGCGGGACATGAAGGAGACATTCCTTTGAAGATGCTGACCATTGAAAATCTGGATAGCCGCGCCGTAGGTCCTATTTATGAAGCGGTGAAAGATTGGGAAGAACCTGTCGCCATTGCCGTTTTGCCCGATCATCCCACTCCCTGCGAGCTGCGTACACATACCAACGAACCGGTACCTTTCTTTATTTGGTATCCGGGTATTGAGCCGGACGAGGTGCAGACTTTTGATGAAGTGGCGGCTTGCAGCGGCAGCTACGGTCTGATGAAAGAAGATGAGTTTATAAACGAATTTATGAAGGGATAATGAGATGACATGCCCAAATATGCTGATTATTATTCGGTGCAGCGTCATAGCCTTTAATTATTAATTCTTTAATATTTAATTTAATATGCAATATTATAGTACCAACAAACAAGCTCCCGATGTTACTCTCGAAGAGGCGGTAGTGAAAGGGCTTGCCGCAGACAAAGGACTTTTCATGCCCTTTACCATTAAACCGTTGCCGCAGGAATTCTACGACAGCATTGATACGCTTGGCTTTCAGGAGATAGCTTATCGGGTGGCGGATGCTTTCTTTGGGGAAGATGTTCCCGCAGATACATTGAAGCAGATTGTGTACGATACATTGAGCTTCGATGTCCCTTTGGTGAAAGTGACGGAAAATATCTATTCCCTCGAATTGTTCCATGGCCCTACACTTGCCTTTAAGGATGTAGCGGCCGTTTTATGGCGCGCCTGTTGGGCTATTTTATCAGAAAAGAGGGTAAGAAGCAGGTTAATGTATTGGTTGCTACCTCGGGTGATACGGGCAGTGCCGTTGCCAATGGTTTCCTTGGCGTAGAAGGTATTCATGTTTATGTGCTCTATCCGAAGGGCAAGGTCAGTGAAATTCAGGAAAAGCAATTCACTACGTTGGGACAGAATATCACGGCTCTTGAAGTAGACGGCACGTTCGACGATTGTCAGGCATTGGTGAAAGCGGCTTTCATGGACAAGGAGCTTAACAGCCGTTTGCAACTTACCAGCGCCAACTCCATTAATGTGGCGCGTTTTCTGCCGCAGGCTTTCTACTATTTTTATGCTTATGCGCAGTTGAAGCGGGCGGGTAAGGCTGCCAATGCCGTAATCTGTGTGCCAAGCGGCAATTTCGGTAATATAACGGCCGGTTTGTTCGGTAAACGCATGGGACTGCCGATAAAGCGTTTCATAGCATCCAACAACCGTAACGACATATTCTATCAATATTTGCAGACGGGTGTTTATGCGCCGCGACCCAGCGTCGCTACGATAGCCAATGCCATGGATGTGGGCGATCCGAGTAACTTGCCCGTGTGCTCGACCTCTATGGCGGTAGCCATGCAGCTATCTCTGCCGAGATAAGCGGTGCTGCTTATACGGACGAACAGATAGCCGAAACCGTGAAGAACGTTTGGACAGATGAGCATTACCTGCTCGACCCTCATGCGCATGCGGTTTCCGTGCATTGCAAGAGGCTTGCAGCCGGGTGAGACGGGCGTCTTCCTGGAAACGGCTCATCCTGCCAAGTTCAAAGATACGGTAGAGAATATTATCGGTGAGGCGGTACAGATACCGGAGAAGTTGCAAGCTTTATGCGTGGCGAAAAGAAGAGTCTGCCTATGTCGAAAGATTTTGCAGACTTCAAGCGCTATTTAATGAATGTCTGATTACCAGTATTTCTGATAGGATGAAGGTGTCAAAACTAAAAAAATATCAAAGGAGTTTTGACGCCTCTTCTTGTTTTCCTGTGGGAATGCTTTTTATCTTTCCGGCTTTATGGCTATTATCCCAAAGCACGAGTATTTCTATTTTCAGAAGGCTGTGGCGGTAGAATAGCGTATAGTCGGGACAAGGAGTGATATATCGTATGTTATCCACTTCCGTGGCTTGTCCGATGAAAGGATTTAGAGTAATGCGATGAAGTGCATTCTGGAAGAGTGAGTATATAATCTTTCCCTGTTCTTTGTTTCCAAACCTCTGCACTGAGGATAACAGCAGGCTCCTCAGTTCCCCCTTGGCAAGTGGCGACCAATTTATTTGTTTAACCATGACTTTACTTCCTTATTGATTGTAACATCTTCTTGTCCTTCTCCGTTTTCCAGTTGCCGGCAAGCGGTTTGGATATCCTGGCGTAGGCGGGTGGAGAATACGAGTACTTGTTTGGTGGGGTTTGATGCCTGTTTGGGTTCTGTTTCTTTCATTTTTCAGTCTCCTGTTTCCCTAAAAACATTGCAAAGTTGCGAATTGTTTAGGATAACGCTCCGTATGTTTCCGAACATTTCCCGGTGCTATGCGTTCTCACTACCTCGAACTCAATGTAGATAGTCTCATGAAAGATAAAAAGCTGGAAGCCAATCTCAGTATGGTTGCGTCCCGTGTCATGGCGGGTCTGAACATGAACGGATTGAAGTATTTATTGCCTTTGTGGTTGGGAGCTTTAACGGGTGTTACCATACGGTGTGTGTTTGCGACAGTGGCTTTTTGGTTGACGGGTTGTTTTATAAAAGAAGCGGCGGTTACCAGGAAGCAACGCATCATGCTGTTTTGCCTCGGGGCGTTCGGGCTTTACGGATTTATGTTCTGCTATCTGCTGGGCATCAGCAAAACCACTCCGGTTTTGAGCGCCATATTCAATTCGATGCAGCCTATATGGGTATTTCTCATTTCCGTTTTCTTTCTGCACGAGAAAGCTACGGTAATGAAGATTATCGGTATAGCTTTGGGGTTTGGCGGTGCGATGTTGTGTATCTTGACGCAGGGCAGCGATGATTTGGCACGCGATGCCTTTACCGGCAATTTGCTTTGTATGATCAGTTCGTTTGTATTTGCCGTTTATCTGATTGTAAGCAAGAAACTGCTGGAGAAGGTAGGAGTAGTGACGATGATGAAATATATATTTGGCGGAGCTGCTGTTTCCGGCATAATCGTTTCGTCCGTTGCAGGGTGGGATGCACCGATGTTTGCAGAAGCTGGAAGGGCGAGTGGCATTGGACGGCGTGGGCTGTACTTGCATTTATCCTTATTTTCCCTACTTATCTCAGTTACTTCCTGGTTCCTGTCGGGTTGAAGTACCTGAAGACTACCGTTGTCGCTATTTACAGCTATCTGATATTGGTAGTGACCACGGTTGTCTCGCTTTCTTTGGGACAGGACCGGTTCAGTTGGACACAGGCCGTTGCCATTGCTATGATTTGTATCAGCGTGTACTTTGTGGAAGTGGCTGAGGGAAATTCAAAAAAACCAGATACTCCCCTTCCGCCTCAATCGTAAACTCTGTTCCGATGCATTCGTTGAGAGTGCCCTGCCACCAGTTGGTGAAGTCGCTGAGAGGGTATACCAAGCCGAGCCCATGCAATTTACGGGCATTGAAGTTGATGATGGATACTTGCTGTCCCGGTTGGCAGGTAAAAGTACATGTGTTCCGGCAAGGGATGAAGATGCCGTGATCTGTATAAGTCCGTACATCGGCTCCTGCACGCATATAGTCCATAAGCAGGCTGATGTTTCCCAACGTATGGTCTTCGCGTTTGCCGGTGGCGCCTACGATAGCTATCCGGCGTTTGCCTTGCGATAACAGGTAGTTGACGGCTTTGGTCTGGTCGTTCGTTTCTTGTTCGGCAATGCGGTGAAGCAGATGCCCGTACTTCTTGTGGTTCTCCTCACTGATGGAGTCGCCGTCACCTATAATAAGATTGGGGGTATGTCCGTTCCGGATGTATTCGTCTGCACCGCCGTCGCAACAGATACGTAAGGCGCATCTGCCAATATCTGCAAAGGCAGGGGAGCGGTAGGATATTCCCCGTTTGCTAAAACCACAGCTTCCACTTTCATAGTTGATACTTGCTAAATCGGAATTATAAATTATAAATCAGCCTCTTTTTTCATCAGCTTCTTCCATTTGAAATAGCCAAAGATAGCGATTATTGTGTAAAGGCCGTACAATGCAGCGGTAAAATCGAGTCCTTTATAGATGTACAATCCTGTACTCACAGCATCTACGCCAATCCAAGCCCACCATTGTTCCACATATTTACGTGCCAGCATCCACATGCCGACAATGCTGAGCGCGGTAGTGAAGGAGTCCAGCCAGGGGACATTGCTGTCTGTAAAGTTGATAAGCACCCAGCAATGCCGGCAAGCGTAACGGCAAATACCGCAATAAGTGGCAACAGATACCTTGACGGCATGCAGGTTATGGGAAGCTCCTGTTGTTGGTTTTCCATATCCGGGATTTTCCTTTTCAGGATTGTCCGGCGTAAGAATGCTCCGTATTTCCACATCATCCACCCATATATGGCAGCTCCGAGGTAGTAGATGTTGATACCGAAGTCAGCATACAGCCCCGCATTGTAGTACACGAAGATATAGATAGCAGCATTATGATGCCTGCTATCCAAAGATATATACTTGCCCGATACTCCAGCCAGAGGTAGAGAAGACCGACAAGTGTTCCGATAATTTCGAGTGTCTGCTCCATAATCAAATTTAGAAACTCAAGGAGATATGTCCTAATACATTAGTGCCGGCCTGTGCAGCATATCCGGCATAATTGTAGCGCACTTCTGTCCGTTCTCATAATAGAAGCCGCTGCCTGCATAGCCATTGTTCTCATACTCTTCGTTGAAGAGATTGTAGATGGTACAGCCTACAGTTATCGATTTTGTTTTGGGCAACGTGAATGTGTACGATAGGTTCAGGTTGCTGACGAAATAGGCATCCAGAATATGGTCTTTGCAATTCAGGTTGCTCATGTACTGTTTGCTGACGTATTGCGATTGTAAAGATACTTCAAAGCCCTTGTAGATATATCCGAAACGGTTGTTCAGCAGAAAGTCGGGAGAGAAAGCAATGTGGGTATCGCCCAGATAAGTGCTCCATGTGTCGCCGGTAGGGTCTTCGTCTTCATAAAGTGTTTCGGTAAAGTTTTCTACACGGTTGCGGCTTAACGTGGCGTTGATGTCCCATTGGAACCGCAAGGCAGCTTTAAACCTGCCATTAGTTCGATACCCATACGGTAACTGTCGGGTACGTTGGCGGCTACGGCTTCACCGATTTCGTTCAGTTCGCCGGTCAGCACCAGCTGATCTTTGTAGTCCATGTAGTATAGATTGGCGCCGAAAGTCAGCCAGGAATTGGCAAAGGTGTATCCCAGCTCGTAGTCGAACAGACGCTCTGCTTTGGGGTGTTCGGTAAACTTGCCGTCCGTATAGTTGTTGCGTGTCGGTTCTTTGTGGGCTACGCTGAAAGACCTATATCCGGTTGTTGCGGTTGATTTGCCATGACAGCCCGGCTTTGGGGTTGAAGAAGTCGAACTTCTCGTGAATGGCAAGTTGTTGCAGACCGTCATTGGTAACGCTGTTCCACTTGTCGTTCTGTCCGTACATTTTATAAGAGATGTGGCGGTATTGCAAATCTGCATAGGCATTGACCCCGCTGCATAACTCATAGTTGGCTTTCAGATAAAGGTTACCGTCGTTCTTTGTGGCATTGTTGCGGTAGTAGTCTTTGTCTGGGTCGAGGTTGCCGATGTAGTTTTTCACCCACAACACTTTGCCGAAGTGGTCGCCGTCATAGCGGTTCAGTCCGCCGCCGAGGGATGTATGAAGCGGTTGCCCTTATAATTTACGGAGAAGATGCCGCCGCCGAACCAGTTGTCCATCGCTTTTTTACGGATAAGGTCGCTTTTGCTTACGGTTTCACCGTCATGTTCGTATGCAACAGGCCATATTCACCAGTTGCGTCCGCCTTTGTATTCTTGATAGTAGCCGTCTCCTTTGGTGTAGTGCAAACCTACGTTTACATTCCAGGCGGAAGTGAAGTTGTGGTTGAAAGCAATTGGTAGTTCTTTTGTACGTAGTTGTCCGTTTGGTCTTCATAGAAATGGTCGGTGCCGTTGTCGTCGGTGTACATATACCCGCAAGAGTTGTAACGGCGGCCGTATTTCTCCATTTCTTCTTTACTGGCATAATTCCAGGCATGTAGGTACGCTCTTTGCCGCCAATGTTATTAACTTGATAGAAGTGTTGTCGCTGTAATATCCGCCCTGCAGGTAGTAAGAATTCAGTCCGACCGATGCGCGGTCGATGTACCCGTCCGAACTGATATTGGATAGGCGGACGTCGAAAGACCAATGGCCGTTGATAAGTCCTGTTCCTGCTTTTACCGTTTCTTTGTGTGTATTGAACGACCCGTACGAACCGTTCAGCTCGGCATACGGTTTCAGTGAGAAGTCTCCGGTCTGCATGTTGATACTGGCTCCGAAAGCTCCTGCACCGTTGGTGGAAGTTCCTGCGCCACGCTGGATTTGCATGTCTTTGACGGACGATGCGAAGTCCGGCAGGTTTACCCAAAATACATTGTGGCTTTCGGCATCATTGATAGGAATACCGTTGGCGGTGACGTTGATGCGTGTTCCGTCCGTACCGCGTACTCTCAATGTGGTATACCCGATACCCGCTCCGGCATCACTGGTAGTGATGGCAGAGGGAGTCATACTCAACAGATACGGCAAGTCTTGTCCGAAGTTCTGTTTTTTAAGCTGTTCTTTGTTGATGTTGGTAAATGCCACCGGAGTGGTTCCTGTGGCGCGTGTAGAGATAATCTCTACTTCTTGTAAGTCTATTACCCGCAAACTGTCTTTTTCCTTTGTCTGTGCGCAGACATTCAGCGCTGCCATAAACAGGCATGCTGTCATTGCATACTTTTTCATTTGCAATTTGAATTATTAAAGATTACTACAGAAAAGGGGAACTTTTCTTCTTTTCCCTACGTCGGCACTACCCGAATCAGGTCAATGGGTATGATCTCAGCCCGTAATATTAGGGCACCCCTTAATTGAAATCAGAGGCAAAAGTATTTCTTTTGGTCGAAAGGTACAAATAATGTGAACGAAAAATGGATTTATTTGTTAATTTTGTATTCATTAATCCATTAAACTATAATCATTATGTTATCATCTTTATTAATGGCGGCATTTGTCGCCCAGGCTTCTGAAGAGGGATTCAGCAAGCTTCAGATTTTTATGCAGCAACTGATTGATTGGGGGGTAGGAGCCGGCGGTCGTATTATAGGGGCAGTTATAATCTTTGTGGTTGGGCGTTTCCTTATTTCTTTCATTAAAAACTTGTGTCTAAACTACTGATGAAGCGGCACATTGATGCGGGTATCCAAAGTTTCGTCAAGAGTCTGGTGAATATTCTACTGACAATTCTGTTAATTATTGCCGTTATCGGCAAGTTGGGAGTTGAAACAACTTCATTTGCAGCTTTGTTGGCATCTGCCGGTGTAGCGGTGGGTATGGCGTTATCCGGAAATTTGCAGAATTTTGCCGGCGGACTTATCGTCTTGCTGTTTCGCCCGTTTAAGGTAGGCGATTGGATTGAAAGCCAGGGTGTGTCCGGTACGGTGCGCGAGATTCAGATATTCCATACTATTCTTACTACGGCTGATAATAAGGTGATTTATATTCCTAACGGTGCTTTGAGTAGCGGTACTGTGACTAATTACAGTCGTGAGGATACCCGTCGCGTAGACTGGGTTATTGGAGTTGGAATATGGCGAGAATTACGATAAGGTGGAAAGTACCGTACGCCGTATACTTGCTGCCGACAGTCGTATTCTGAATACTCCGGCGCCTTTTGTCGCCCTTCATGCTTTGGATGCCAGCAGTGTAAATATTGTTATCCGTGTTTGGGTGAAGAGCAGCGATTATTGGGGAGTTTATTTTGATATGAACAAGACTATTTATACTGTATTCAACGAGGAAGGAATCGGTTTCCCGTTCCCGCAACTGACAGTGCATCAGGCAAAGGATTGATAGGAAAGTCGAATGTTGAAAGAATATTGAGGTCAAAATACATCTGATGATTTCTTTTAGGCACGGAATTACACGGATTTCACGGAAAAAGAATAAAGAAAAATCTGTGTTTTCCGTGTAATCCCGTGCTCGGAAAGAAACAAATAATAGGCGAATTTTAGTTTGGATATAGCCTCACTGATATGCATACATTGTTTTACATTTCGTACACTCCTAGTTCTTCTTCTACTTCTTCACAAATATTTTGCTCAAGATTAAGCAAACGGTTTATTTCCCTTCGTTTGTTCAAGTCAGTGAAATAACTCTCTACTACTGCATACAGATTAAATCCCGTTGTGGAACCTGCTGCCAGTTCCAATGACTCAACCAACTGCTCTACCGCCCGATGAATGCGTTTCTTATCAATGAAATGCAATTCATTACTATGAATCAAGTTCTTTTCCATAATGGTCGTTTCTTTAAGTTTGTACAGTTATAACGCTCTGTTAGGTAAGTTAGTTCATGCGGAATGCTGTGTGTGAGAATTTGCAATGTCACTTTTATTTTTATATTTGCAGGAAAATACAAATTAAAGCGATGGGGATTCTGTTTATTAAAATATTACGCATTTTTGTGGTCTTGGCCGTATTGTTCTCGGGCACTATGGGATATGTGATTTCTGAGAAAACATTGGCAGCCTGGTGGATACCTGTTGGCGTAGCATTGGCGGCAGGTATGTTGACTCTTCCTCTCTATCGGAAGTGGATATGGCTGACGACCGTAGAGAACAGGATTGTGAATGTACTGTGTCATTTGGTATGCGTGGGTTCTTTCTGTTATGTATTGTTTCTTTCAGGCAACAATTTGTTGGCGGACGCTGACGAGTATGAGGTAACTGTAACCGTACTCGATAAACGTATGGAGCAACATGAAAAACGGCGCAAGGTAGGAAAGCATCGTTATGTATCCGATGGTGTGCGCTATGAATATTATCTCGAAGTAGCTTTTGATAATGGTACGGTAAAAACATTGCATGTTTCTCGTGCCGTTTATAGGAATGCACAGAAAGGGCAGCCGAAAGCCTTGTCTTTAAGTCAGGGCGGATTTGAGCTTCCGGTTATAAAGCAAGGTATATAGTGACAGATAAAGTTTTGTTAGTGACTTTAGGAGTGTATTGAATTATTTCAATATTGGTTTCTGCCACATTATCAAGTTGAAAGAGCATAAAGTAATTCTGTCAGTATGTTCTTATCTAAAATAATAAATAGTTTTTCTTTATTCAGGTAACTTATGGCTCGGTTTCATTGTACAAAAAGAATCCAAGGAAGCTGAAAATGTAATACAACAGGTGGCCTATAAGGTTAGTAACACGTAGATTAAAAAGTGTGAAAAGAAAAAGGGGGTGTAAGGCGGAATTTTTTGTCAATGGGAATACACGCAAACAATCGTTGGAAGAAAGTGTAATATGCTGTTCAAAAAAGGATGATTGATTTGCTGTACAAAAACAATGAACAGAAATATTCTTAAGTATAGTATTCACTTTTTCTGTTTGTATTTTTTTTCCTTGTATGTGTCCGTATTGTTTTCTTCCTGTGTCATTAGTCCTGTTAGCCTTTTTCTTGTGTCCGACACCCGGGTGTCGTGCATACCGAGACCCGGGTGTCAGACGTGCCGAGACCCGGATGTCAGACATGTCAAGACCCGGGTGTCATGCAATGCCCTTCCGTATCTCCGTGTTTTCTTTCAGCCTTCCGTTGTTTCTTTCCGCGCGCATGCGCATATATTATAATGTGTCCCTTTTGCCTGGCTTTCCATCCTCCTTAAAAAAATATGTTCTTCAACACATTTGTCAATCAGCGTTTTTATAAAAATGTTCAAGAGAAACGCGAAAAAATCCCCTTATATATTTGGTGTGTATGTTATAAAGTCCTACTTTTGCACCCGCTTTCGAGAACGGGAGCAGCGATGTTTTGACATTCTGACAGGAACGGCGTAGGAACTCTTACATATTTCTTCTGCTTGGGGCTTGTTTCTTTCTGGAATTCCCCTTTGAAAAAGCAGAATGAAAAAACTTCCGAAAACATTTGGAAGATATGAAATAAAGTTCTTACCTTTGCACCCGCTTTCAAAAAGTAAGCAGCGTTGGTTGACACTTTTTCTTGAATCCGGGTCGGTAAAACAATCTTTCTTTTGTTCTCCCTTTCGCAAGAGAGATGACGGGAAAAAGGAAAGATGAAAAAAACTTCCGAAAATATTTGGAAGATATACTTAAAAAGTTTTTACCTTTGCATCCGCTTTCCTGAAAAGAAAGCCGACATAAAAGAAGCGATCTTTGAAGAGATTTACATAAACAATACAAGTAGTACAAGAGCAAGACTTGTTTCTGAAAAAGAAACGG
>ENA-OQAS01000451-OQAS01000451.1-human-gut-metagenome-genome-assembly--contig:-NODE-451-length-21471-cov-10.970015_pt1 | contig 21471 bp, 22 predicted proteins | sample MGYA00242733_ERZ504523 | MGnify/ENA primary metagenome ERZ504523 (study PRJEB26092, sample SAMD00036239) | human gut metagenome | host: Homo sapiens | study: EMG produced TPA metagenomics assembly of...
CTTGGCAGCTTTATGCGCCGCATGCCTCATATATCAATCACTCCTTGCGGATTGCGAAACCGTCGCAGCTTATGACCGCGCACGGTTACAGAACCGTCACAAGGGTAAGGGTACACCGACATAGGGATTATCATCAAGACCCCGTCCTTGCGCAAATAATTCGCCACGGGTGGAGGAACGTCCGGAAAACGGCCATATCAACGCGCAATCCGACCTTCTGACTACCCTTGGATGACATGACGAACACTGTGAACATTCCTACCAACATGCTTCCGGAGGATGGACGTTTCGGCTCGGGGCCGAGCAAAATCCGTCCGGAGCAGGTCCAGGCGCTCGACGCGGGCGCGCGCAATCTTCTGGGCACCTCGCACCGCCAGACCCCGGTCAAGCAGGTGGTCGGCTCCATCCGCGAAGGCCTGTCGAATTTCTTCCAGATTCCCGACGGCTATGAGGTCGTGCTGGGCAACGGCGGCGCCAGCGCGTTCTGGGACATCGCCTGCGCGTCGCTTATCACCCGCAAGGCGGCGTTCGGCACGTACGGCTCCTTCAGCGCGAAATTCGCCAAGTCCGCGCAATCCGCGCCGTTCCTTGAGAATCCGGAGATCTTCGCGGGCAAACCGGGCACGTATCGCCTGCCGGAGCTCACCGAATATGTGGACGCTTACTGCTGGGCGCACAACGAAACGTCCACTGGCGTGGCGGCCCCGGTCAAGCGTGTCGAAGGTTCCAAGGAGCAGGGCGCGCTGACTCTGATCGATGCCACGAGCGGCGCCGGCGCGCTGAACGTGGATATCAGCCAGACCGACGCCTACTACTTCTCCCCGCAGAAGGCGTTCGGCTCCGACGGCGGCCTGTGGATCGCCGTGCTTTCCCCGGCTGCGATCGACCGCGCTACGGCATCGCTAAAAGCGTCAGCCTGCCGGGCGCGCGACGCTGGATTCCTCCGTTCCTGTCCCTGACCTCCGCCATCGAGAACTCCCGTAAGGACCAGACGCTGAACACGCCCGCCGTGGCCACGCTGGTCATGCTGGAGAACCAGGTGCGCTGGCTTAACGACAATGGCGGCCTCGCCTGGGCCACGGCGCGTTGCGCACGTTCCGCGTCGCTGCTGTACCAGTGGGCGGAGAGGTCCGATTACGCGCAGCCGTTCGTTTCCGACGAAAACGCACGTTCCACGCCGTGGTCACCATCGACCTTGACGAGAGCATCAACGCTTCCCAAGTGGTCGCCGCGTTGCGCGAGAACGGCATTATGGACACCAACGGCTACCGCAAGCTCGGCCGCAACCAGCTGCGCATCGGCGTGTTTCCGTCCGTGGAGCCGAGCGACGTCGAGGCGCTTACGAAGTGCGTCGATTACGTGGCCGAGCACCTGTGACGCGCGCACCGAGGTAAGGTAACGGTATGAAATTTGCTCCGATTATCGACCCAAGCGTGCGCAAACCCTCCCCCAAACCGGTGCGCGTCGACCTGCGGAAGGTGTTCACGTTCGGCACCGCATTATGGGCCATCGCTTGGTGATCTGCATGATTCTGCTGGCCTTCGGCATCAATGTCGAACGATTGCAGACCATGTGCGCCGCCGGCACGGTGATCGGCGTGCTCATGCTGGTTTGGGAGCATTTCGACCGGTGGGACTACCGCCGTCTTGGCGAATAACCCGACCGGCGGTTCAGCCAATCGCGAAATAACCGGTAACAACATTGGGCCACTTCCGCACCAACCTGCGGAAGCGGCCCTTGCCGTATATGGCGTGTCCCAACGCTCTGTAATCGCCGCTAATTTCTGGCGACCGGCAGCTCCAACGTAAACGTGCTGCCCTGTCCCGGAGCGCTCCACACCGAAGCGGAGCCATGGTGGGTCAACGCCACATGCTTGACGATGGCAAGGCCCAAACCGATGCCTTCCTCGGAATACCCATTCTGGTTGCCGCCACGGTAGAACCGTTCGAAAATACGGCTTTGCTCCTTCTGTGCAATGCCGCAACCACGGTCAAGCACGCTGAGCAGCACTTTGGTGCCGTCCTCGTTCGGCTTGACGGATACGGTTATGCCCTTGCCGTCCGGTGAATAGGCGATGGCGTTTTCGAGCAGCTTTGCGACCGCGGCCTGAATCTGCTCGCCTTCCCCGTTGATGTCCAGCGATTCGTCGCCATCGATTTCAATGTCGATGCCGCGCCGTTGCGCCATGTCGCGATGCGCGCCGACGACGGTTTTCACCTGTTCCATGACGTTGATACGGTTGCTCGCCGTCGGCAGAATCGGTTCCTGCGCCTTGATAAGCAGCAGCAGGTCGGACACCATATGTTCCATGCGAGCGCAGGATTGGCGCAGTTTTACGGTGTTCCCCTCAATCGCGGCCTTATTGTCCGAGTCATGTTCCAACGCGTCCGCAAGCTCCTCCAGCGACTGCGTCGGCTTGAGGAGCTGCTCCGAAACGTTGGTGATGAAGGAATCACGGATCTGGGAGAAACGGACGGTTTCGCTCACGTCGGAAACCAGCACCACCACAAAGCGTTCGTTGAGCCTGCCTACAATCACCTTCAGCCAGTTCGGGCGGGACACCGTGGTCACCGGCTTGTCCGGCGATTGGCCGATCAACGCCTGTTTGGCAACCTCCCGCATGGTTGGCTTCCCTGCTTTCGGAGCCTTCTTCGGCTCATGCAACGTGGTCGTGGTCAGGCTGAACTGCTTCTTGCCGCCGTGGGCACGGACCTCGTGCACCGCGCTTGCCACGGTGTCATCGGCGATGGCGTCGTCCCGCACCACGCCAAGGGCGTAGCGTCCGGATGCGCGCGTATCACCTCGTCATGCTCGTCGACCACGATGGAGGCCAGCGGCAGTATGGACAGCAACGTGTTCGTCGCGTCGTCCAAAGTATCATCATTGTTGCGATCGTCACCATGGCGATGTGTCAGATTGCGCCACCACGTGCCTACGGATTCAAACATGTCTTCATTCTCGCACACCCTGACGTTCCCCGATGAATGGTCGTGACGCGATTTTCGTGAACGCAGGGTGAACGTGCCGGTGAACATTGGCGGAACAACACGTCCGTCACGTGCGAATCCGCCAATTCCCTAATACACTTGGGAGAGGTTATATCCGAACCCGATATTGACATACGTGAAGCATTGAAAGGCAAGCATATGCGCGTTATCTTCAACGAAGAGCTCAAGGCTGTTGCCGATGACCTCGACCGCATGGCGCAAGACGTTCGCAAGGCAATCAACGGTGCCGGCGACGCGTTGCTGAACCAGAATCTTGAGGCCGCCCAGGCCGTCATCGACGGCGACATCGAAATCGATGCCCTCGAATCCAGCGTCATCGACCAGTGCGTGAAGCTGCTGGCCAAGCAGAACCCGGTGGCCACGATCTGCGCGTGGTCGTCTCCACCCTGCGTCTGGCCGCAACGTTCGAGCGCATGGGCGATCTGGCCCGTCACATCGCCGAAGCGGCCCGCCGCACCTATCCCGCTTCCCCGCTGCCGGCCGATGCCCAGCCGCTGTTCGCCGAAATGCAGGCGTTCCTTGACCATGTGGCCGACCAGGTGGTCTCCATGCTCAACGACCGCGACACCAAGACCGCCGAGGAAATCATCCTCAACGACGACAAGCTCGATGCGCTGCACAAGAAGACCTTCGAACTGGCCCAGTCCGAGAATTGGTCGGGCACCAACCAGCAGCTCATCGACGTGGTCCTGATCGGCCGCTTCATGGAACGTCTTGGAGACCACGCCGTTTCCGCGGCTCGTCGCGTGGTGTTCATCGTCTCCGGTTTCGACCCATCCAAGGAACCAACCCGTGATGAAGGCACCGACATCGACTGATTGAGCCTCTCCTTTTCTTGCATTTTCCTTGACGAGATGGGTGGTTTCCGTTTGGAAGCCACCATCTCGCTTATATGTGGCAGATGACCTCGGCCAAAACATCATAAGGGGGTAAAAATCCCGCCCCCGAACATCCTTTTCCAAAAGAAATCTGCCACATATAGGCAAAATCACTTTCGCATGCAGGCGCAATCCGCCACCTATAAGCGAAATTCCTCCGATAGTCGTAAAAACTAGACATCGCGTCCAGTTCATGCCCGTATACTTGTGTCCCACGACGCGGCACAATAGTGCCCAGCGGCATCCAAAGGAGGAAGTCATGTACTATTCCAACGGCAATTACGAAGCATTCGCCCGGCCAAAGAAGCCCGAGGGGATCGATAGCAAGAACGCCTACATCATCGGCACGGGTCTTGCAGCGCTGTCCGCCGCCTGCTATCTGGTACGTGACGCGCAGATGCCCGGCGACCACATCCACGTGTTCGAGAAGGACCGGTTCCGGGCGCGCCTGCGATGGCGCGAACATTCCTGGCGTCGGCTATGTGATGCGTGGCGGACGCGAGATGGACAACCATTTCGAGGTGATGTGGGATCTGTTCCGTTCCATTCCGTCCATCGAGACGGATGGAGTGTCCGTATTGGACGAATACTACTGGCTCAACAAGGAGGATCCGAACTATTCGCTATGCCGCTCCACTAAGGCGCGTGGCGTGGACGGCGGCACGAACGGCAAGTTCGCGCTGTCCGACAAGGCGTCGATGGAGATCATGAAGCTGTTCTTCACACCGAACGAGGAACTATACGGCAAGAAGATCTCCGACTTCTTCGACGATGAGGTGTTCGATACGAACTTCTGGATGTACTGGCGCACCATGTTCGCCTTCGAGAACTGGCATAGCGCGTTGGAGATGAAGCTGTACATCCGCCGCTACATCCACCATATCGGCGGACTGCCGGACTTCAGCGCGTTGCGGTTCACCCGCTACAACCAGTACGAGTCGATGATTCTGCCGATGATCAAGTATTTGGAAGGCTTCGGCGTGCAGTTCCACTACAACGTGAAGGTGGAGAACGTCGATTTCGCGATTGGCGGCGGCATGGGTCCCGTACGCCAGCGCACCGGCACCGGGCAGGACACGATTTTGAGGAAGCAGGCCGAATACGGCGCGTATCCGCGCAATCCGTTCAGCTCGCCGACCAAGAAGATGGCCACACGCATCGATCTGACCGAGGCGGATGGCACGACCCGCAGCATCGATTTGGGCGAGAACGATCTGGTGTTCATCACCAATGGCGGCTGCGTGGAGAACTCCTCGATGGGTTCGCAGACCGAGCCGGCCGCGTGGGCTCCGGAGATCAAGCCCGGCGGCGGTTGGGATATGTGGCGTCGCATCGCGGCGCAGGATCCGAGCTTCGGACATCCGGACGTGTTCTGCTCCGACCCGGAGCATTCGAAGTGGATGAGCGCCACCGTCACCACGTTGGACGACGAGATTCCGCCGTACATCCAGAAGATCTGCAAGCGCGACCCGTTCTCCGGACGTGTGGTGACCGGCGGCATCGTCACCGTTGAGGATTCCAATTGGCTGATGAGCTGGACGCTGAATCGCCAGCAGCAGTTCCGAGACCAGCCGAAGGACCAGCTGTGCGTATGGGTGTATGGTCTGTTCCCCGACAAGCCCGGCAACTATGTGAAGAAGCCAATGCAGGATTGCACCGGCGAGGAGATCTGCGAGGAATGGCTGTACCACATGGGCGTGCCGACCGACAAGATCGCCGACTTGGCGAAGAACCACGCCAACACGGTTCCGGTGATGATGCCGTACATCGATGCGTTCTTCATGCCGCGTTCCGCCGGCGACCGCCCCGATGTGGTGCCGGATGGCGCGGTGAATTTCGCGTTCCTCGGCCAATTCGCGGAGACGCCGCGCGACACGATTTTCACCACCGAATATTCGATGCGCACCGGCATGGAGGCCGTGTACACGCTGTGCGACGTGGACCGCGGCGTGCCGGAGGTGTGGGGTTCGGTCTACGACGTGCGCAACCTGCTCAACGCCACGGTGATGCTGCGAGACGGCAAACCGATCACCGATATGAAGCTCAACCCCATCGAAAGGGGCGTGTTGAAACAGATCGTGAAGAAGCTGGATTCCACTGATATTCCGACATTGCTCAAGGAATACGGCGTGATCTGACGTTCTTGCGATTCCGTTTTGTCCGCCTTGCCTGCACCGCACGGCACCCGCCGAGCCGCGCAGGCAAGCGACATCAGCAAAACGCAGATACAACGTGAAAAAGACTTACCGACAAAGGCGCCGGCAATAACGAAAGGTGGGAACCTACGGTATGCAGGTTCCCACCTTTTCGTATGTGTTTCGTGCGATCAGCCGCGACTATTCACGCACCCAATCGCAACAAACTCACTTCTGGCCCTGAGCGGCGACGGCGGCAGCGCCGGCAGCGGCGGCTTCCGGATCCAGGTACTCGCCACGCGGCTTGATCGGCTTGAAGTTCTCGTCCAGCTCGTACAGCAGCGGCATTGCGGTCGGGATGTTGACCTTGGCGATCTCCTCTTCGGAGAGGTTGTCCAGCATCTTCACGATGGCGCGCAGGGAGTTGCCGTGAGCGGCGATCAGAACGGTCTTGCCAGCCTTCAGCTCCGGCTCGATGTCGGACTTGAAGTACGGCTCAACGCGCTTGACCACGTCGGCCAGGCACTCGGCTTCCGGAACCGGATCGCCGGTGTAGCGCGGATCGTTGTTCTGCGCGTACTCGTCGTTCGGATCGATCTCCGGCGGCGGTGTGGCGTAGGAACGACGCCACAGCATGAACTTCTCGTCACCGTACTCCTGACGGATCTCGGTCTTGTTCTTGCCCTGCAGGGCGCCGTAGTGACGCTCGTTCAGACGCCAGCTGCGCTTGACCGGAATCCACAGGCGATCGGCCTCGTCCAGCGCGACGTTGGCGGTGTTGATGGCGCGACGCAGCATCGAGGTGAAGACGATGTCAGGCAGGACGTTCTTCTCCTTGAGCAGGCGGCCGCCGTTCTTGGCTTCCTCGACACCCTGCTCGGTCAGCGGGACGTCGACCCAGCCGGTGAACTGATTGGTTTTATTCCATGCGCTCTGTCCGTGACGGAGCAGTACTAGTTTGTAAGTCATGCTTGCAAGTCTACCGCTTGGCACACCCAAAACAAGCCGTTTCCGACGATTGACGCCCCACGTTTTGCAACAATTTTCATTTCGTTGCACTGTCGTTGCAGCGCTAGGCAAACACCACGCAACACACGTACGTTGCGGCGAGCGCCAGTGAGGAGAACGTGCACAGCGGCAGCGCCTCGCCGTATTTTTTTCTTGCGATCGCGACGGCGGCGGCAGCGCACATCGCGCACGTGACCGCCAGTATTGCGATTGTCGGCATCGCAGGCGTCGACAGCAGCAGTATATAAGCGGCGAGCAACAGCACGGCGACGGACAGCAGCGCAATCGCAAAAACCGTGCCGTTGCGCCGGCCCAAAGCGGTCATCCATGTGTGCTTGCCGTGCGTGCGGTCGGTTTCGACGTCGCGTAGGTTGTTGACGCACAGGACCGCGACGGCGATGAGGCCGACGTTGGCGCCGCCGAGCATGCCTTCGGTCGAGATTGTGCCGGCCAGGGCGAACATCGTGCCGCAGGTGGCGACGAGCCCGAAAAAGATGAAAACGAATATCTCACCCAAATAGTGGTAGCCATAGGGGTGTTTGCCGCCGACGTAGCACCAGCCGGCCACGAGACAGGCGATACCGACCAGGATGAACCACCAGTAGCCGGTCAATGCAACGACGGCCAGACCGCACAGGCAGGCGATCAACGCGTTGATTCCGGCCGCGGCAAGTACTTTCTTTGGACTCACGCCGGACGCGACGAGACGGGCGGGGCCATGCTGGGGCTGCGATGCCGGAAGCATTTCCGGAGTCGAAGTCGATTCCGCGGATGGTGTTTTTGCAAATGACCGTGCGGAATGACGGCACGCCCCTCGTCGGTGCCACGTATGCCGTCGGAATAGTCGTTCGCGAAATTCGCGGCGACCTGCAGGAACAACGCCACGCAACCGCACAGCACCGCCACCAAGATGAACCAGCCTGCGGAACGCTGGCATTCGCCGACCAGCGAGCCGAATTTCAATTCGCTCAAGTCATGCTGCCCGCCGAAGAACGGACACGGCTCATGCCATATATCGCCACCCTGCGAGTAGAGAAACACGCCCCGCCACGACAGCGCGGCCCCGATAACCACTGGGGCGATCGCCAGCGGCAGGGTTTTCAGGCGAGCGCCGCGAATCCAAGTCGATATTTCCATGAATCTCATGTTAGATGTTGGGTGTGCGAGAGTGTGCGAGGGTATGCAAAAGGGCGCTCCCGTATTGGGAACGCCCTTTAGTAATTGCTTTTTTATTTTTTAAGGATGGCTCCGGCGGCACGGAAGCCACAGGGCTTCCTCTTCGGCCGCCTCGCGTGAAGCCGAATATTGAACTGAGGCTCCGCCTCAGTTCAGCGGCTTCACAAGCGGGAAGGTGATGGTCTCGCGGATGGTGGCGCCGGTCAGTGCGATGAGCAGTCGGTCGATGCCCATGCCCATGCCGCCTGCCGGAGGCATGCCCACGCCGAGGGCCTCCAGGAAGTCCTCGTCGATGTCGCAGGCCTCCTCGTCGCCGGCGAGCGCGTCCTTGGCCTGGGCCACGAAGCGTTCGCGCTGCACGACCGGGTCGTTGAGCTCGGAGTAGCCGGTGGCCAGTTCGAAGCCGCGCACGTACAGATCCCACTTCTCGACCACGCCGGCCTTGGAACGGTGGCCCTTGACCAGCGGGGAGGTCTCGACCGGGAAGTCGCGCACGAAGGTCGGCTCGTACAGCTTGTCCTCGTAGAAGTGCTCCACAGGTGTTCGACGAGCTTGCCGTGGTTCTCCACGTCGTCGCGTTCCACGCCGAGCTTGTCGCGATCTCGCCCAGGTGCTCCACGGAGGTGCGGGGTTATCCGGACCGCCGTTCGGCACGATTTCCTCGCCCAGGGCCTCGGAAAGGGAGTCGTACATGCTGATGGTCTTCCATTCGCCGCCGAAATCGTATTCGGTGCCGTCCAGCAGCGTCACCTTGTGGCTGCCGAACACGTCCATGGCGGTGTCCTGCACGAGCTGCTTGACGAGCGCGCCGATGGTGTCGTAGTTGCCGTAGGCCTGGTATGCCTCGACCATGGTGAATTCCGGGGCGTGGGTGGCGTCGACGCCCTCGTTGCGGAAGTCGCGGTTGATTTCGAACACGCGGTCGATGCCACCGACGAGGCAACGCTTCAGGAACAGTTCCGGCGCGATGCGCAGGTACAGGTCCAAGTCGAAGGCGTTCATATGCGTGGTGAACGGACGGGCCGCGGCGCCGCCGTGCACGGTCTGCAGCATCGGGGTCTCGACCTCGAGGAAGTCATGGTCGGCGAAGGTCTTGCGCAGGGAGGCGACGGCCTTGGAACGGTTGCGCACCATGTTGCGGATCTTCTCGTCCGCGATCATGCCGATGTACGGCTTGCGGGTACGGGTGTCCTCGTTCAGGTCCTTGTGCAGCGCCGGCAGCGGCTGCAGCGCCTTGGCGGCGATTGCCCATTCGGTGGCGAACACGGACAGTTCGCCGGTTTTGGAGGCGATCACTCGGCCCTTGATGAACAGGTGGTCGCCCAAGTCGACCAGCTGCTTGAACTGCTTCAGGGAGTCGGCGCCGATCTCCTTCTTGGAGATCATGCCCTGGATCTTGGTGCCGTCGCCGGCGGACAGCTGCACGAAGCATAGGCCGCCCGCGTTGCGCAGGAACAGCACACGGCCGGCGATGCCGACCACGTCCTCGGTCTCGTCGCCCGCTTCGAGCTTGCCTTCATACTTGGCGCGGACCTCTTCGATGGTGGCGGTGACGTCAAGGGTCACCGGGTACGGCTGGATGCCTTCCTTAAGCATCATGCGCGCTTGGCCACACGCATCTGCACCTGCTCCGGGTGGGCCAGCGGGCCGAATTCCTTATTGGACGGGTCCACGGCCTCGTCCAGCGCGGCGCCGCCGTTGATCTTGGCGCGAATCGCAGCATCCTGCTGCAGCAGCATTTCGGCGCGTTCCACCGTGGTCATGGTGGGAACTGCGGCCTCTTCTTCGTTCTGATTCTCTTGGGATTCGTTGGTCTCAGTCATAAGCCCCAAGTGTACCGAGAAGCCACTACACAACACGCGACACGCCGACCTTGCATACAGCGCCCAATCGTGTAATATATCCAACTGTTGCCAAACGGGCTGTAGCGCAGCTGGTAGCGCGCTTCGTTCGGGACGAAGAGGCCGCGGGTTCAAATCCCGCCAGCCCGACAACTAAGGCGGAACTTCGGTTCCGCCTTTTTCTTTGCCTTTCCATCAAACCGACGCTTGGCACCATCCAAGTGCTGGTTCGGCGGACAATCCAAAATAAGGAATCCCCATGAAGAGAAGCATTCTGGCGCTGGCCTCCGGCGCTTCATCCTCGGCGCCGCCGAATTCGTGATGATGGGCATCCTGCCCCAGACGGCCACCGCCATGCATGTCAGCATTCCCGCGGCCGGCCATTACATCTCCGCATACGCCATCGGCGTGTGTGTCGGCACACTGATCCTGGTGTTCGGCCGCAAGGTGCCGCCGAAGCATCTCATCATCCTGTTCATGGCCATCGCGTTGGTCGGCAACACGCTCAGCGCCGTCTCCTTCTGCTCGCCGATGCTGCTGGTGGCGCGTTTCATTTCCGGCCTGCCGCATGGCGCGTTCTTCGGCACGGCCACGCTGATCGCCAAAACGCTTGCCGACAAGGGCAAGGAGGCGCAATCCGTGTCCATGATGGTGATGGGCCAGACGGTGGCCAACATGCTGGGCGTGCCGCGGGAACGTTGCTCGCCGAGGCGATGTCCTGGCGGCTGGCGTTTGCGATTCTGGCCGCCTGGGCGCTTATGACGATCGTCGTGGTGATTTCGTGGGTGCCGTCCATCGATCCGATCAAGGACGCCGGCATCAAGGGGCAGTTCCGCTTCCTCACCCATCCCGGCCCGTGGCTGATTCTGCTGGCCGTGTTCTTCGGCAATTCGGGCATCTTCTGCTGGTGGAGCTACGTGTCGCCGTGGTTGCAGAAAACCGGCGGATGGTCGGCGACGATGGTGCCGATGCTGATGGTGCTCGCCGGCCTCGGCATGGTGGTCGGCGGCATCGTGGGCGGCAGGCTGACCGACCTGTGGAAGGCGGGCGCGACCGCGGCGCTATCGCACGGCATCGCCTTGTGCGGACTGTTGCTGGTCTTCCTGTTGCCCGGTAATCATGCGACCACCGCGTTGCTGACGTTCATCATCGGTTTCGCGCTGTTCTTCAATTCATCGCCACAGCAACTGCTGATGGTGCAGGCGGGCGAAGGCGGCGGCGAGCTGATTGCCGGTGCCGCCGTACAAATCGCCTTCAATTTCGGCAATGCGATCGGTTCCATCGTCGGCGGAGCGGCACTGACCGCGACGGCGATGAATTACCATTTCACCGGCATCGCAGGCGCGCCGATCAGCCTGCTCGCCGTCATCCTGCTGGTGCTCTACACCCGTCGCTACGAAGCCCGCGCCTAGCCCCATCCCAACCTTCCCATCCTTCTCCCCCAAATCCCATCTCAGCGTCGATCCCATCGCCCCCAATCCGCGAAACCGACGGCTGGAGGACGCTCAGCGTCGGTTTGGCGGAAAGGTGCGGCGAAACCGACGGGTTTCCACATATCCACAGGTGGATTGTGGAGGGCATTATTGCGATTTTCCCCTGATTTCGTATTGTTTTACGGCACGGGAGCATTGACTCGCGGCGCAGGAATTGCGATCGTTCCGCGGATTCCCCATGATTCCGTGTTTTCCGCGCCACGTACGCCGAATACGACTAGAGTGGCGTACCGTGCGAAGCATTGTGAAACGAATTCTCGTCACCTGCGCGGCGACTACCGCGCTGGCGCTTCTTCTGACCATGGTCCTATGCGCGCTCGGCAATGCGATGGCGCCGAAATGGCAGGTCGAGCCGTTCACGGACCATATCACGCTCACCACGACCAATACCGCTATCCAAGCCGTTGACCCGGCACAGGTGCCGTGCTCAAAACCCCGCAGGAGGGCGCGTACCGCACCAAGGAAACGCATATCACGGTCGCGTTGGACGGCGGCAAAACCGTGAATGCCATCGTTCGCGAGCCGCTCGACGCGCCGGCAGATCGTCCCGCATGCCTGTTCCTACACGGTTCGGCACCGGCAAATCGTCGGAGGCGTTCGGCGACGTGGCGAACGCGATGGCGTCAGCGGCATCACCACTCTCGTGCCGGACAAACGGCTCGACAACTACACCATGCTGCACCGCGACTACGTGTCCAGCGCGCACGACTATGCGAAATCGCTGGAAATCCTGAGAAAATGGCCGGGCGTGAGCAGATCGGAAACCGGCATCTACGCCGAATCGGAAGGCACATGGATCGCCACCGTGCTGACGCAACAGCATCCGGATCTTGCCTTCGCCATCCTCACCTCTCCCCCGGTCGTTTCGGGCCGTCAGCAGATGACGCTCGCAGCCACCAATTATCTGACCGCCGCGGGCGCACCCGATGCCGTCAAGCAGCTTATTCCGCGCATCACCAGCTTGGCACACAACGCATGGGACTCGCCTATGCGGATTTCGACGCGGCCAAATACCGCAGATCGCTCACCATGCCGCTACTCATCAACTATGGCGTCAAGGACACAGCCATGCCGGTCGAACAGGGCGCGCGGCTGCTGATCAAAGCCGCAAACCAGGCTGGCAATACGAATGTGACGCTGCGGTATTATGACGCGAACCATCAGCTTCGAACCGGTTCGAATCAGACGGTTCCGGGACTGCCGTTGGAACCGCATTACACGCACGATCTGGAGGATTGGATCAACGCGGTGACGAGCGGCACGGGCGCGAACGGCTGGGCAACGCCGATGATCGCCGGAACGCAGCCGAATCAGACGGTCGCGGCACCGCTGAAGACCCCGCCCGCGCTGGTGAAGTCGATGGGTGTGATTGTCGGCGCAATCGCGGTTTGCCTGCTCTGCGCGCTGCTGGCGATGTGCGGCGCGCCAATTCTGCTCATCGCCGGCTGGGTGCGCGAGCGCCGTGCGTCACGGCGGGTATCGCACTATTCGGCTTCGACGGAACCGGCGGAGCCAACGGATTCGACTTCAATGTTTTCAACGGATGCGACCACATCGACAGGTCCATCCACACAACCGAATGCGGCACGTCCAATCGCAATAACCGACCATCGATTCCCGGTCGGCATGCGCGTCGCACTGGCGCTCAACACCCTCCTTGCCGTCGGCACGACCGGCGTGTTCCTGGCGTATCTGGTCACCGTCATCATTGATGCGATCTCGTTGACCGACAATTCGGCGGTGCTTGCCAAGAACTGGCATGCCATCGTCATGCTCACATGGCTGAGCCTTGTCGCGTTCGCCTGGCTGTTGGCGGAAATCATCGTGGACGCGTGCCGTCGTCATGCTAGGAATCGCGCGATTGCAAGCATAGATGACGATGCGGATATGAATAATGGCCACGATGCCGCAGCCGGAAGCCGATGCGATATAGGAAAAGATGGAAAAGCATGCATCGGATCCGGCCATGTCATCGTGGCCACGTGTGTGGTGGTGTCGGCGGCGCTATCGTTGGCGCTGCTGGCTTTCTGGGGACTGTTCTGCTGACTGGCGTTCCCGTCGGCGCAGACGCACCGCGGCGACGACGGCCCAGACCACGGAAATGATGAGCAGCAGCGCGCCGAGACCGCCGACCACGTAGAAGAACAGCGTCGAGGGATTCGGCATCCACCGCCATGCGCCGATGGGCAGCAGGCACAGCATGGACATCAGGCCGATCAGGCAGAAGAACACGCCCAGCACGATGGTTCCGGTGCTTGGTCCGGACGGGCGGATTACCAGCTCGCCGTCCGTTTTGCCGATGCGCACTTGCTTGGAGGGGTCGACCGGCTCGGCTGATTTGGCTGGATCAGCCGATTTGACGGAACCGGTCGGACGTGCCGAACGGCCCGCAAAGCTTCCGCGCATGTCTTGTCCGGAGGTTTCCAGCGATTCGGCCTCGTCCTGCGATTCGAACTTCCTCTGCGCTTCCGGACCGCCGTCGAACGGCTTCTGGAACGATTCGGTCTTCGCCTCGCCCGGATCGTCGACGGCCGGCAGGGTTTCCGTGGGCTCGTCCGAGACCTCCGCGATTCCCATGACGTCGGTCAACGGCACTTCACGGTTTTCTCGTCACTCATTTCGTTTCCTTTCCACTGGCGCTTTTCCCGACGTTCTTTCCATCGACGCTGCCATGCGATTGGCCGCCCGTCGTTCCCACTGGCAGCTTGCTGTCGGACGTGTACTGCATGGTGACACTGCCGCCGACCGTTCCATCGACGTTGACATACAGATCCGGTTCCTCCGGAGCCTTGTCCGAATCGATCGACGGCCAATACCACTTGTTCTCGTAGATCGTTTTGAATGCCTTGTCGAGATCCGTGCCGGCGTATACCGAATCCTGCGAATCGTTCTCCGTATCCGAACCGGCATCGCCCGCATCATCATCGCCGGAATCGTCGAAATCGGTGGTGCCGTTGAGCGCCGGAACGCCCTTGTTCACGCCATGATGGCCGAGTCCCGAACCATCGTTCTCGTCGAGGGACAGGCCCATGAAGCCCGTGCCGTTGAAGAACGTAATCCCGTCCGGCCCTCCTATGTAATCCGTGACGTTGGTGTAGCCGTCGTCCGGATCGCTGACCGACCACTGGCATCCGTCCGGCAGCGTGACCACCACCTGGGCGTTCACCACCACCAGATTCAGCTTCCCTGTCGGACATGAGCTTTCGCCGTACGTGCCGTCGTTGAGCTTGACCTTGTGCTTGCCATGCGCTGCCGGATATCCGCTCAAATCGATGTCGAGCACATCGTTGGCGTAGTTCTTGCCGACCACCACCAGTCCCTGTTCGTATCGTTTCATCTGGGCGTCGCTGGTGTCGCTCCATGTCACGATGCCGGAGACCGTCGTGCGGTGGTAGTCATTCGACATCATCCAATCGCGGCTTTCCCATGCCACCGCACTCGTGCAGAACGTCATCACCACGGCCATGAACGCCGCGCACCATGCCAGCGGATGCAGGCCGCCGGTGCGACGGCCCATGCAACCAAGCACGACGATCACCACGCCGATTCCCAGGCAGATGCCGCCGCAGCACAGTGTGGCGAGACGCAGCACGCGCAAGGCGTAATCCCAATCAACCGGCATCGTAATGGCGTACCAGCCAGATCCGGCGATCGCCAGCAATGCCAAGCCAAGCGTCACCAGTACCAGCAGCGGTCCGGCCGGCTTGCGGCGGGCGCGTTTCGACTGCGGCGCCGCCACCGTCGGCGGAGCGGTGAAGGTCGGCGGCACATTGGCCGCGGCAAACGCTGCAGGCGGGTTCACCGGCTGCTGAAACGTCTGGTATGGCGATTGGACGGGACGCGCGTACTGCTGGTAGCCGGAAGGCGCGGGACACGTCGGCTGCGGCATCGGCTGGCCTGGCGTGCCGGGCATGTTTGCAGTGGTGGCCGTGTTCGTGGACATCGGCTGCGGCATATATAGCGATTGCGCAGGCCGCACCGGCTGTCCCGGCTGAACGGCTGAGCAGGCTGCCCAGGCCACGATCCGCCCTGCTGCGGCGCTGCCAGCTCGCCGCATACGACTGGCGGTTCACCAGCAGCCAGAACACCAGCACGGCCATGCCGAACGCCAGCCATCCGCGCCGGGCAGGCACAGCGCCACCGCGGCGCATACCAGCGCGCCCGCGCAGTTCCAATCCCAATGGCCGTTGACCAGCTCCTCGCACAGGATCCGGCCATCCGTCTCGTCCGGTAGCAGGAACCAGGCCAATGCGTAGAACGCCGCTCCGGCGCCGAACAGTAGCGAGGTGAGAATCACCAGCGCGCGGACCAGGGTGGCGTTCCATCCCAAGCGGCGCGCCACGCCGTCGCACACGCCTGCGATCCACCGGTTGCGGCCGCGCGTGATCCGGCTGGAACGGATCCATGCGAAGAATCGATTGCCGCGATTCGGCTGCGGCTGATACATCGGCGGCCGTGGCTGCGATTGCGGTTCGCAGAACCAGCGGCACTGCCGCCTTGCGGATTGTTGTTTGCGTTGCTCATATCTCCATTACAGCAATCCGCAGCCGTCATACGTATCGGGGAACACCCTGAATCTGCCTGAACACCAGCTGAAAGCCCTGAATCGGCATCCCCGACAGCACAATGGAAGCATGAAGTCCTTAGCCAAACCGCGATACACGCAGGAACAGTACGACCAGGCCAGCGCGGTCTACATGCGCTGGTGCTACGAACAGGCCCTGCGCGAAGGCCGTCCCGTGCCGTCCAAGCCGGCGCGACTGCCGTTGCTGCGCCCGACGTACGGCCGCGAGGTCGCTGGCGTGGCCAAGGCCGTCAGCATGCATCTGGGCGTGTCCGTTCATCTCATCCGTTTCATTTTCGTGGTCACCACGTTTTTCTTCGGTGCGGGCGCGATCGCCTATATTTTTCTGTGGATCACCGTACCCGTCGGAGACCCGGTCCAGCAGGCGTACGTCATCGCCGCAGCCAGCCCGTCGAGAACGCGCCGCTGTCCCACGGCAACGTGAGGAACGTAAGAAACCTAAGGAACGTCGGAAACGGCGGCGCGCAATCGCAAGACAGCGACGGCAACGCGGACGGCATGCAATCCGGCAGCGGAGCACAATCGTCCGAAAGCCTGGAACAGATGTTCGCCAACGCGCCGAGACCCGCGCTGCTGGCCATGGCGGGACTGCTTATGCTGGGCCTATGCGTGGCGATGGCGGCGAAAGGCATTGAAGGCACGCTGATTGTGCCGTTGCTGCTCGGCGTGGTCGCGTCGGCGTCTCCTGCTGCGGTTCAACGCGAAGGACGGCCAATTATGGACGATGCTCGGCGGCATCGCGGTCATTTTCGTCGCGTACGCGATCTACATCGCCACCACGTGCGCATTATGCAGTCCGCACGGCACGCCACGTTCACCATGCTCGTCGCCGGTTTGGCGCTGCTTGTCGGCGTGTTGCTGGCGATTGTGCCGTGGATTATGACGCTGGTGCGTGATTTGGGCACGGAACGCGCGCTGAAGGAACGCGAGGAGGAGCGCGCCGATATGACCGCCCACCTGCACGACGGCGTGCTGCAGACGCTGGCGCTGATCCAGTTGCATGCCGGCGACCAGCAGACCGTGTTTTCACTGGCGAGGCAGCAGGAACGCGAGTTGCGCGAATGGCTATATCAGGAGCGCACCACGTCGGACCGTTCCGTCAACGCCGGTTTGAAGCAGATCGCAGCGCATGTGGAGGACACGCACGGCAAGCCGATCGAGGTGGTGACGGTGGGCGACGCGCGGCCGAGCGCGCAGACCGACGCGTTGTTGGATGCCACGCAGCAGGCGCTCGTCAACGCCGTGACGCATGGCGGCGAACCGGTGTCCGTCTACTGCGAAGCCGGCGACAAGCTGGTGGAGGTGTTCGTACGCGACCATGGCGACGGCTTCGACGTCGAAGCCATTCCAGCGAATCGCCTGGGCATCCGCGAGTCCATCATCGGACGTATCAAGCGCCGCGGCGGTACAGTGGAGATTGTGTCGAGGCCCGGCTGGGGCACGGAGGTGCGCATGCACATGCCGATTTCAGGAGCGGCGGAGGATGCGGACAGCGCTACGATCACCACAGCGGACGGCGATACGGGCGTGCAATCGGCGCAATGAACACGGCACATGCAGCAGGTGCGGCAATGAATCAATCGAACCAAGGAGCAGGAATGAGCGAGCGGGAACAGCGCATCAGAATCGCCGTCGTGGACGACCATGAGATGTTCCGCGCGGGCGTGATCGCCACGTTGCAGCCGTATTTCGACGTGGTCGGACAGGCGGCCGACGTGGAGGGGTCAGTGGCGATGATCGCGCAGACCAAACCGGACGTGGTGCTGCTGGACGTGCATGTGCCGGGCGGCGAGAACGGCGGTGGCGCCGAAATCCTCACGAAATCGCGCGCATACTCCCCCGATACCGTCTTCCTCGCGCTGTCCGTGTCGGATTCTCCGCAGGATGTCGGTTCCGTGATCCGCGCCGGTGCGCAGGGATATGTGACGAAGACTATTTCCGGCGACGACCTGGTGTCCTCCATCAAGCAGGTGCATGAGGGCTACGCCGTGTTCTCGCCGAAATTGGCGGGATTCGTGCTGTCCGCCTTCCAGAACGGCCCGAGCGCGAACGGCGCGTTCGGCGGCCCGATCCACGATGACGAGCTGGACCGGCTGTCCAACCGCGAGCAGGAGGTCATGCGGCTGATCGCGCGCGGCTACACGTACAAGGAGGTGGCTTCGGAACTGTTCATCTCCATCAAGACCGTGGAGACCCATATGAGCTCGGTGCTGCGCAAACTGCAGCTGTCGAACCGTTCCGAGCTCACCCGTTGGGCCGCGGATCGACGGATTGTGTGACGTTGCCGCCACGACAACGACAATCGCCATAAACGGCATGGAAAAGGGCTTACCGAAAAATCCTTCGGTAAGCCCTTGATTGATGCGGGCAGAGCGAGATTCGAACTCGCGGAGGCTTGCACCTCAACGGTTTTCAAGACCGTCTCTTTAGACCGCTCAGACATCTACCCTTTGCGCCTAACATCGCTGCTACGCACGAAACGCCAATATACCACAGTGCGCGGAAGTGCGACACCTGGCACAGCTCCATCCCCGTCGCTTCCAACAGAAAACCGCACACGCATCTGCCCAGAACGACACAAACGGCACTGGGACCGTCCAACATACGAAAAGCGGCGCCGGCACAAATGCCAACGCCGCTTTCACGGATTCATATCAGACGCGAACGTCTTGGAAAATCAGGCTTCCCACTTGGTCGGCTCGATGACTTCCTTGCCGCCCATGTACGGACGCATGGCCTTCGGAATTTCGATGGAGCCGTCCTTCTGCTGGTGGTTCTCGAGAATGGCGACCAGCCAACGGGTGGTGGCCAGCGTGCCGTTCAGCGTGGAGACGGCGCGGGTGTTGCCATCCTCCATACGTTCGCGGATGTTCAGACGACGGGCCTGATACTCGGTGCAGTTGGAGGTGGAGGTCAGCTCACGGTAACGGCCCTGGGTCGGCACCCAAGCCTCGCAGTCGAACTTACGTGCCGCGGAGGAGCCAGATCGCCGGCGGCGGTATCGATGATGCGGTACGGCACCTCGACCTTGCCGAGCATTTCCTGCTCCATGGCCAACAGGTGCTCATGCTCCTTGTAGGAGTCCTCCTGCTTGGCGTAGACGAACATCTCCACCTTGTCGAACTGGTGCACGCGGATGATGCCGGAGGTGTCCTTGCCTGCTGCGCCGGCTTCACGGCGGTAGCAGGAGCTCCAGCCGCAGTAGCGCAGCGGGCCGTTCTCAAGGTTCAGGATCTCGTTCTCGTGCATGCCGGCGAGCGCCACTTCGGAGGTGCCGACCAAATACTGGTCGTCCGGCTCGCGCAGGCGGTAGATTTCGTCGGCGTGGGAGTTGAGGAAGCCGGTGCCGCGCATTACTTCCGGACGCACCAGCGTCGGGGTGATGGCCAGGGTGAAGCCGTGTTCCTCGGCCTGGTCGACGGCCATGGTGAGCATGGCGATCTGCATGCGGGCCACCTGGCCACGCAGGAAGTAGAAGCGGGAGCCGCCGACCTTCACGCCGCGCTCCATATCGATACCGGCCACGCCGCGGCCGAGCGTCAGGTGGTCCTTCGGCTCGAAGCCTTCGGCTGCGAAATCACGGATCTGGCCGACCTTCTTGACCACGACGTAGTCGTCCTCGCCACCTTCCGGAGCTTCCGGCTCGACGATGTTGGACAGCTTCCACATGGCGGTGGTGTATTCCTCGGCTGCGGCGTCGGCTGCGGCCTTGTATTCGGAGACCTTCTGGGAGAGTTCCTTGGTTGCGGCGATCAGCTTGGCCTTTTCGTCGGCGGGGGCGGCGGCGACCTTCTTGCCGATCTCCTTCTGCTGCGCGCGGGCAGCTTCGAATTCCTTCAGAGAGGAACGGCGAACCTCGTCGGAGCGCAGCACCTCGTCGACCAGTTCGACCGATTCGCCACGCTTACGCTGGGATTCCTTGACAACGTCAGCATGTTCACGAATGAATTGAATATCAAGCATGCTTCCCAGCCTAGTGCCGAAAGCAGACACTGACGCATCGTTCTCATTTTTGGATATAACGTGAGGGAACGCCGAATTTTTCATGTCGAATTCGTCTTTTTGCGCAATCGCATAGACAATAGAGGCATGCCTATGCCAGTTATCGTCCTGCTCGTCATCATCGCCGTGGTCGCCGTATGCGCGGCCGCCTTCTTCGGATACCGCGCGTACAAGCACCGTACGCTCGCGGAGAAGCTTGACAAGCGTGACGATGACCAAGTGCATTACGCGTTCATAGTCAATCCTTCAAAGCCCCAGGCGGAACAGCGCAAGCAGCATATCAAGGAGTTCTGCGAGGCGAAGCATCTCACCCAGATCGAATTCATCGAAACGCAGCTCGACAAGGACGGTCGCGCCTGCGCGTTCGAAGCGTTGGACCATGGTGCCGATGTGGTGGTGGCTGTCGGCGGCGATGGCACGGTGCGTACCGTCGCGAGCGCGCTGTCGGGTACCGGGCATGCGCTGGGCATCGTGCCGATCGGCACCGGCAATCTGTTCGCCCGCAATATGGGCATTCCCGTGGACGATATCGATGCGGCGCTCACCGTGGCCACGTCGCACGGCTCCCGTCTGGTGGATGTGGGCCGTCTGACCCTTCTGGATGATGAGACCACCGACCACGGGCATGCGTTCCTCATCATCGCCGGCATCGGTTTCGACGCACTGATGATCGACGACACCGATCCGGAATTGAAGAAGAACATCAGCTGGCTGGCGTATTTCGTGTCGGGCGTGAAGAATCTGTTCGCCCCGAAGTACAAGGGCAATGTGACCATCACCAGCGCCGACGGCAGCACGCATTCCACGCGTGGTCTCACGTTCCGCACGTTCATGGCGGGCAATTGCGGCCAGATCCCCATGTTTTCGCTGATGCCCGAAGCTTCCTATGACGATGGCATCCTCGACTACGAGATCATCGACACGTCCGGCGGCCTGATCGGTTGGGCGAATCTGTTCGGCGACGTGCTGCACCAGACCATCACCGGCAAAGCTCAGCAGAGTCCGCTGTCCACGAACTCCACCGTCGACCAGGTGCAGGGCGTCAGCGCGGAAATCACTTTGGAGAGGCCTGTTTTGGCGCAGGTGATGGCGATATGCTGCCTGAAACGAAGCACATCCGTTTCAGCGTGGAACGTCAGGCCCTATGCGTGCGCGTGCCGGAGGCGCTTCCGAAGATACCGGCATACTGGCGTTGAACGCGAATATGTCGGCTACGCCAACGAAACCGCAGCGACCGAACAGGCAAGCGGGCAGCCGGCCGAACAGTCGAACGATTAGGAACCGTCAGGAATGCGCGGAACGGGCTGCTGAATATCGGAAGATACCGGAAACTCAGTCGACCTGC
>ENA-OQAS01000452-OQAS01000452.1-human-gut-metagenome-genome-assembly--contig:-NODE-452-length-21469-cov-3.697029_pt1 | contig 21469 bp, 29 predicted proteins | sample MGYA00242733_ERZ504523 | MGnify/ENA primary metagenome ERZ504523 (study PRJEB26092, sample SAMD00036239) | human gut metagenome | host: Homo sapiens | study: EMG produced TPA metagenomics assembly of...
TATCAAACTCCTTACTGGTAACAGGTATTTGAAGCTGTTGCTCAGTGCAGATCGTTCGTTTGGCCTCATCAAGCTATACCCATTAAAGTTGATAAGTTTTTTGAGAGATATATTATTGTTTTTAACAAATTAGAAACACGATAACAAAGTTCTGCTGGTAAAAAAGGTTTTGCTAAATAATCATCACACCCCATTTCAAATCCTAATACACGATCAATGCATTCCCCACGGGCAGAAATCAAGATAACGGGAATATTCCTATTTTATCTTTAATCTTTCTCATCAATTCGGTGCCACTACCATCTGGAAGCATGATGTCAATAATATAAAGATCATACAATGAGTACCAGTTTGCTTGCCTATAGATATCTTGTATGCAGTAATAGGGAGCAACTGAGTGACCATCGCGTTCCAAATAGGTTTTTAATACTTGATTTAATGCTTTTTCATCATCAATTAGACATATATTTGCCATATTCATCCCTCCTAATTTGTGTAGATATTTTATCATATTTTTATTTTATAAACATAAAAAACACAATTTAACACAATTTATTAAAAACAAACAAAATATAAATAAAAAAAAACGAAATAGTATCATATTTGACACAAAATTAAATCGTATACTATGAGTACAGCAAGCAAAACTGCATAAATATCAAAAAAATTGGGGAGGGAACTATGAAAGATTCAGAGCAAAAAGTAAGAAAGAAAAAATTTGAAATGCCATCATCAATTTGTATTTTGATAATACTGACGATCGTGTTGGCAATTTTAACACATCTTATTCCTGCGGGCGAATATACTCGTGTGGATAATGTTCCGGTAGCGGGAACTTATATGCAGGTAGAATCGAATCCACAGGGAATTTGGGATATTTTGGCTGCACCAATGCAAGGATTCCGTGGTGCAATTGACATTATCTTATTTGTATTCGTGTTAAGTGGATGTTTGGGAATTATAGGAAAGAGTAGATCACTTGATGCAGGTCTTATGTATGTGATCAATCGTTTAAATGGTCGAGAAAAACTAATGATTCCTATAGTAATGTTTATCGCATCCATTGGTGGAACAACGTTTGGATTTTCGGAAGAAACTATTCCATTTTATCCGATTCTTATTCCGATGTTTATTGCAATGGGCTATGATGCAGTGACTGCTTGTATGGTTTTATTCCTTGGATCTGGAGCGGGAATTGTTGGTGCGTTGATCAATCCTTTCTCGGTAGGAATAGGTTCTGATATTGCCGGAATTTCTCTTGCGGATGGTATGCTGATTCGAGTTGTTATTTATATAGCCACAGTAATCGCTTCTATTCTTTTTACTATGCATTATGCAGAGAAGGTTCGTAAAGATCCGACCAAATCGGTTGTTTATGATATACGCGATGAAATAGAATCACATATTCATAAATTAGGTACCGATGATATTCCTGAATTTACCAGACAAAGAAAAGCTATTTTAACAGTGTTTGCTTCTTCCTTTATCGTAATGATTTTAGCAATCATTCCATGGAGCAGTAAATTCAATATTTACGTATTTGATAATATTCACGAAAATCTTTGTCAAATTCCATTAGTGGGACGTCTCATTGGAAACATGCAGCCCTTGGGAGGCTGGGGAATGAAAGAACTCACTGTAATCTTTCTGCTTGCAGCTGTTATTATTGGCAAAATGTCTCATATGAAAGAAAAGGAAATGATTTCCCTGTTTGTTGGAGGCTGTCAAAATATTCTGGGAGTTGCCATTACTCTAGGCTGCGCGAAAGGTCTATCTGTCATTATGACAGATGGCTTGATTATGGATACAATTCTTCATTTTGGAGAAATCTTAATGAGTGGTGTTAGCAGAGTTGTATTCCCAGCTCTTGCATATATTGTATACATATTTTTGTCTTTTTTTATTCCATCATCATCAGGATTAGCAACGGCAACCATTCCCATTATTGGTTCATTAGGTGAATTTCTTGGTGTTGGTAAAGAATTTGCAGTCATGGTTTGTGCAGCTGGTTCTGAAACTATGAATCTTATTTCACCTACGCAGGCGGTTCTCATGGGGGCATTAGCAATTGCAGGAGTTCCTTTTCCACGTTGGGTAAAGGCAGTTCTTCCGTTCTTCTTTATTGTGATTGCAATTGTTAGTACTATCGTAACCATTGCAGTGCTTTTATAAAATTATATTAATATATTAAAAAGGAAAAGGAGATTATTGCATTATGAAAACAACGAAAAAATCACAGTGATTGGTGCAGGAAATGGCGGAATGGCAATGGCATATAGTTTGGGCCAGATGGGGCATGATGTCTGTATTTATGATTCCCCTAATTTTCCGGCTCAGATTAATGCAGTTAATGAAACAGGGGGAATTGAGGCCGTTGCTGAACTACATGAATGTCCTATGTTAAATGCAGGATTCTCAAAAATTGCGTTGGCAACTACAGATATTAAGGCTGCTATGGAATTTTCAGATATCTTTATGATGGTTTGTCCTTCCTTTGCGCAGGAAATTATGTTCAATAGTATGATTCCATATTTAAGAGATGGCATGAAAATCTTTATCGTTCCTGGAAATTATGGTGGATTAATCTTGAACAAATGCCTTCAGAAATCAGAGAAAGCGGGTATGGACATCACATTTTTAGATACCATTAGCTTGCCTTGGGCAACGCGTTTAGCTCATGCTGGTGCTGTAGCTATTATGGGTGTAAAGGAATTTATGCCAATGAGCATATTCCCGAATAGTAAGAAAACTCCAGAATTGATGAATTTGGTTAATGAGGTATTCCCGATTCGACCGGAATTTTTATCAAATCCTATTGTGGCTGCTTTTGAAAATATCAATTTTGGTGCACATCCGGTATTGTCAATTTTGAACATGGGTCTGTGCGAGAACTTTGATGGTCAGTTCAATTTTTATGCGGATTGTTGCTCTACAGCGGTCGCAAAAGTTGAGGATGCATTGGATTTAGAACGTCTTGCAGTTGGAGATAGTTTACATATGCATTTGAGAACAGAGCTGGAAGCAAATAATGTTCTTTACGCATCGCATGCAAAATGTATTTATGACTTTAATCGTGAGTCGAGTGTTCATTCTAAAATAAAAAATGCACCTAACACATCAAAAGCTCGTTATATTACGGAAGATGTTCCATATTTGTTTGTTCCGTTTTGTGAGCTTGCAGATTTGTGCGGTGTAGATGTTCCGATTGCAAAGTCACTTGTAACAATAGCATCTTATTATAATGATGAAAATTATATGAAAACTGGAAGGACCCTGGCGAAGATGGGATTTAATCATTGGACAAAACAAGAGATTCTTGAGTTTTTAGAAGCATAAATCAGCCATGTTTTCCAAAGTTCCGTTTTTCGGATCAACGAAAAACTCCACAATGCAAAGCAGGGCCTTGCCCTAACAAGAAAAAAGCCAGGAAAAAACCCCTGATATTAAAATCAGGGAAGTATTTCCTGGCTTTGAGTCTGGCTCTTACGCAATCTACGGTTGCGGCCGGCTTCTCACTCAGTTTTTATGTGGTTTTCTTATCTCTTATGTGTTCTGTAATAAAAGATCTGCCTTCTGTATTGCTGTTCATTGCAATGTGCCAGCTGTATCTCCACCTCTTTTCTGCATCTGGGACATTTGATCCGGAGGATTCCGGAACAGTCACCTGTCAGATCGAACAATCTGCTGTTGGAGCAACTCGGGCAATGTACTCGTATTGCTTTTCTGTCGGGTGTTCTTTCTTCGATGTCCACCACTTCTCACGCTCCTCTTTTTTTCGAATATATGTTCGTTTCTTATATTTTCCATTATACAACTTGTGTTCGTTTTTGCAATAGTAAATTTTCTCTCCGACAGCTTTCCAATCTCCCACGTTCATGCTATACTGAACTATCTCTGTCTGCCCGTTTCAGTCATGGGGCAGACTTATTTTTTCAGGAAAGGATTTATTTATGAAGCGTATCAAAAATATCGATCTGCTCCGTGCGGGGGCGATTCTCTACATTATGCTGTATCACTGCTACGTTCTGTCCGGGCAGCCATGGCAGTCGCATACAGCCATCCACACACTTCTGACTCTTGGAGGTGAAGCAGGAGTTACACTGTTTTTCCTGTTAAGCGGATATGGGATTTATCTTTCCCTTTCTTCTTCGGAGTCGCGAGGCTGTCTCCCCGGCTGGCGGGCCTTTATGAAAAAGCGCTGCATCCGCATTATGCCCCAGTATTATGTATGTATCACGGTCCTTCTGATCTTTATGTCCACACAGATGTTCAGCAATGAGGGACTTCGGCATATCCTGGCGTATTATACTTTTACGGAGAACTTTTCCCCGGTGACTCATGGTTCCATCAATGGTGCGCTGTGGACGATGGGCGTGATCTTTCAGTTTTATCTGATCGCCCCGTTCCTTTATAAGGCAGTCCGGAAAAACTGGCTCGTCTCTGCCATTGTGTCCATTGTTTTCACTGTTATCTGCCGGTTCGCAGTCGTCCGTTATCTCCACGCTTCCGGGATTTCGGATAACTCTGTATATTTTGTATACGAGCGTCAGGTATTCTCTGCGCTGGATAATTTCGTGCTGGGAATGGCTGCTGCCGCTTTCTGGAAACAGACCGGAGATCGTATGCAGGATTACCGGCTGAAGCTTGGACTTCCGGTTTCTATTGCAAGCGCCACACTGATCCTGGTATGGATCTTTTATTATCACAGTCACGGGCTTTATGGCACTGCTCCCTCCGGTTATCCGGCCCATTCCATCCTGCAGTCCTGCTCAGTATACTACTTGTGGGATTCTCCCTCCTGCCGGAAATGGATTTCAGATTTCTGCGTCCACTGTATTTCGTGGCACGGAACCAGTACGGGATCTATCTGTGGCATATGCCCATCATTATGATCCTGCAGGCCAACGCTCCATGGTTCAACACCATGAGTCAGCAGCGCTTCTGGCTGTTTTTGCCATGTATGGTTGTCATCACCTGCGTATTCGGCTATTTTGCAACCCGTTTTATCGATCATCCCGCTTCTGCGAAAAAGAAAGGATAACTTCCCATGAAAGACAGAACCGCAGTTAACCACAATATTCGCAAGCATTTTAATGAACTGATATACAACACAGCCCGTTACACAGAGATCGTGTTATCCATCGTGATCATTATCGTGATCGCACTGTCCGGACTGCGTTTGATCCTTACAACTGCCGGTACCTCCGTCATGGATATGGACACCGGCTTTTTTACCAGTTTCCTGTCGCAGGCACTGTCCCTTGTAGTCGGTGTGGAGTTTGTAAAAATGCTCTGCCGCCATTCCGCCCAGACTGTTGTCGAAGTCCTGCTTTTTGCAACAGCAAGGCAGATGGTCGTGGAACATCTCGATCCTGTACAGACACTGATCGGGATCATCGGTATCGCCATTCTTTTTGCCGTCCGGAAATATCTGATGACGGACAGTGATGATATGACTCCGCATCAGAAGAACGCTTCAGAAGAATCTTCAAAAAAAACTTTCTCTTCTGAGTGTAAATGAGCATAATTACAGAAAAGCTCCAACTGTATCCCGATATTGATACAGTTGGAGCTTTTCTTATAAATTGCATTGATATAAACCCTATACGATACTATTGTCCACGTCGGACCAGCTGCATGCCCACAGCAGCTATCTCCAGATAATATACCCTGCATAGATCAGGTACATACACACCATGGAAATTCCCTCTTTCCGGCTGATCCTCTGCTTTGTGGCCGCATAGATCCACACGATCAGCGAGAACACGATAAGTATGACAATATCAATAATATTTTCCCGGATCAGTGCCACCGGATTGATGGCAGATGCAGCTCCGAGAACCATCAGGATATTGAAAATATTGGAGCCTACCGCATTTCCCACAGCCATATCCACTTCGTTCTTTCTGGCTGCAACCACGGAAGTCACCAGCTCCGGAAGGGAAGTTCCGATAGAAACAATGGTCAGTCCCACCAGTGTCTGGCTCATTCCAAGATCAATGGCAATGCGGCTGGCAGCATCCACCGTAAGATCTCCGCCAAAGGCAATGGCAAGTGCGCCTCCCACAATAAAGAGGATGCTCTTCGGCCAGGAAAGGATGCCGATTTCTTCTTCCAGCTCTTCCATTCCTTCCATGTCCACATTTTTTCCTGCTGCCCTGGCCTTCATGGCACTTTGGATCATTACCACAATATAGCCTGCAAAAAATCCCAGCAGGATCATTCCATCCAGATGACCAAGTCTCATTCCGATCGTATCTCCTGCTGCCAGGATCCCCAGCCCCAGAAGAAGGAGCGCACAGATCATGGAAAACGGAATATCCCTCCGGATGGTTTCCTTCTGTACCAGGATCGGCGTCAGGATGGAACAGACTCCAACAACTACCATCAGATTAAAAATATTGGAACCTACCACATTGCTAACCGCAAGCTCATTGTTATTGACCAGTGACGCCGTAACGCTGACTGCGGTTTCCGGCAGTGATGTTCCCATTGCCACAATAGTAAGTCCTATGATGATCGGCGGCACCTTCAGCCTTTTTGCGATACTGGAGCTTCCTTCTACAAAGAAATCCGCACCCTTCATCAGGAACACAAAGCCGATCACAAGAAAAACTAACACAAGGATCAGCGGTGAACTGTTTACCAGATTTTCCATTTTTCTTCTCACTTTCTGTTTTTATTTTCCATAACCAGAAGATTCATTTGTCGCCCGCCCTGCTGAAAAAAATTCTTTCCGGCATTCTTTTGTTACATAAAAAAGACCCATGTATGCCCTGCTGCAATAAAATATAACAAAGCATACATGAGTCTCATTCTTTAAGATTTGCCAGGTTTTTCAGAAAAAACCGGGTCTGTTGACAAATCACACTTACGTGCGAACTACTCCCTCATGGAATTAAAATTTTCAATTTTTTTCAATTTAACAGAATTGTTTTTAAAAGTCAACCCCTGGCCGGTGACTTTTCTTTACCGAAAGCACATATTTTATGTATCTTTATTATTTTCCGCTTTCAGAAACAATCCCCTTCAGAATCTGTAAGACTCCGTCTTCACTGTATGAAGGACATACTTCCCTGGCTGCTGCCTGCACTTCCGCTCTGGCATTGGCTACCGCATAGCTCCTTCCCGCTTTCTGAAGCATGGCGATATCGTTGAGGTTATCTCCAAATGTACAGGTTTCCTCCGAAAAATTCCTAACTGTTTCTGGATAAATTCGACAGCTGTACTTTTTCGCCCTCCGGCGGTGTACTGTCCATCCATTCTTTTCCGGCAGCCGCCAGCGTTACCTTATCCCTCCATGCCGGTGTAAAATACGGTGCACAAAGCTCCTCGCACCGTTCCGGGTGATAGACAGAAAATTTCAGCACCTGTTTTCCCTGAAGAGAAGAAAGATCATCCACTTTTCTCATATCATAGCCATAGGAATCCCGCAGCCACCGGAACATCCTTCCATTCTCATTCTCCGCATAGCAGCACTCCGGTGTGGCAATAAAGCAGTCACATTCCAGCATTTTTTCTTTCACCATATGATGCATGCGTTTCCAAACCTCATCCGGAAGTGTATGTACCTTCAGGATCTTATCATTCTTCCGGATCACCGTACCGCCATCTGACACAAAATACACCAGATCCTTCACCGGCTCAAACAGCTTCCTCTCACTGTCATACTGCCGCCCGGAACACACCACAAAGGTGATTCCCAGCTCAGTCAGCTTCCGGATCACTGTCATATATTCCGGATTGATAGTCATGGTCCCATCTTTTACAAGAGTTCCGTCTACGTCTGTTGCGATCAGTTTTATCATGTTGTTTTTACTCCTCTCCCATCTGAAATACCAATATCCTCTCTCTCTAATTTTTCCCGTCGAAAAGATCCTGGCAGTCGATCTCGTCCAGGAATTCCAGTTCCTCTACGGTCATCAGATATGAAATATATTCGTCAGATGGATAATAGAAAAACAGTAGCATTTCTCTTGTTTTTTCATACCAGGATTCCCGGATGCGGCCGATGACGCTTCTCAGTATTTCCACAGAAAAGGGATTAAAAAAATAAAATCTGTCTGCGGATTCCGGTACCTGAAAAAGAGCTGCATTCTCCAGTATAAATGATGTTTTTGTCCCGGAAACAGCCCGCTGCCTGTTTTCTTCTGCGGCTTTTGTCATACGTTCATCGTACTCCACGCCTGTAGTCCGGCATCTGATCTGCCACGCCAGAAAAAATCCACTCTGCCTTTTCCACATCCATAGTCGATCAGATGATTCTTTTTCCCCAGATATCCACAATAAGCCAGCCGTTCCAGCACCCCGTACGGCGTTGGTTCGTATGGATAACAGTACTGATCCGATCTGGAATCGTCACGACCGGTGGTTTTGATCTTCAGCAGCTTATCATATTTTACTTCATTTTGATCCATGCTTCTGTTAATCTCCGTTCGCTACATCGGGCAGCTTCGTTTTTCCTCTTTATCCATATCTCCATGGACATACCTGGCATTGAACTCCATATTGATCTCACGGATCTCTTTCTTTCCGTCAATATAATCCTGATACATATCCGCAAGTCTCGCCATACAGCCATCACAGTTCGCGGAAATATTTCCAAGAGATTCCTCCACGATCTGTTTACGTTCCTCTTTTGTTGTATCTTTGATCAGATATCCTGGCATTGTTTTTTCCTCCTGATAGGTTCACCTCTATTTCAGGTGTTTTGTGCTTTCATTGTTGTTTACTTTTTCCTGTGAAAAAAGCTGCTTGTATCAGACAAACAGCTTTACAAAAATTTTTCTTTTCTGTTTTTTTATTCTACTCTGGCCAAATGTCAGTGTCAACACAATTTTTCGCCTGTTTCCGAAACACAAAATAAAAGCCTCCGGAACAATTCCAGAGGCTTCATACGTGCGTTAGAGGATTCGAACCCCCGACCTTTTGGTCCGTAGCCAAACGCTCTATCCAGCTGAGCTAAACGCACATCTTTGTTGCTTTTCCTTTGTGATATTTCGTATCACCGCTGCAACAATATGTATGATACTCTAAGACCTATAAAATGTCAAGGGTTTTTTGAAACTTTTTTTGATTTTTTTTAAAAATATTTTTATTGCTATTTTTGATGCAAAAGCAACAGTTTTTAATTCCGTCTAAGCGCCTCAATCGGACTCAGTTTCGCTGCCTTTTTCGCCGGATAGATTCCGAAGAATACACCTACTGCGCAGGAGAACAGCGTAGCCGCCAGGATGGTTCCCGCACTGATTCCAGGTGTGATGGTCATTCCCATACTGCTGCTGATCACCGCACAGATCACATAGCCGCCTGCAATCCCCAGCACAATACCGATCAGCCCGCCTATGATCGTCAGGATCGCCGCCTCCGCAAGGAACTGTAACATAATAGACGAGGTTTTTGCTCCAAGGGATTTCCGGATACCGATCTCCCTGGTACGCTCTGTGACGGACACCAGCATGATGTTCATAACACCGATACCACCTACCAGAAGAGAAATTCCTGCAACAAAAGAGATAAACGCTGTGACCATGCCAAGCATCTGGTTCATGGATTTCATGACATCCTGGAAGCTCTGTACCTGGAAATATTCATCTCCGGCACACTGGTGACGTCTCTCAAGAAGATTTATGATCTTATCTGCGACCGCCTGGGAATCCAGACTCTTATCCGCCTGAACTATGATCTGATAAAATTCTCCGCTGCTTCCGGTAAGTCGTCCATGGCCGTATAAGGCACATTTATGGTCACCGGCATTCCATCGTAAGTATAGCTGACAAAGGTTCCGTTCTCTTTCTGTGTGGTAACTCCGCAGATGCGGAATGTCTTGGTCAGATCATAGCAGGTGATGTCCAGTGTCATTCCCACTACATCATCCGTTCCGAAAAGCCTCTTCGCATCGGCATCGGAGATCACGCAGACGTTTTTTCCCTCTTCGACCTCCTTCTGCCCGAAATAGCTTCCGTACTTCACAGAAGCATTGTCCACCAGCTTGGCATCCTGGGCTCCCCGGTCACTGTAAGATTAAAATCACCCTTTCCGGTTACGGTCTCGCCTGTATAGGAATCTGAAACATTAACACCTTCCACGCCATCCAGCTCCCGGACTGCATCAATATCCTCCGGCTCGATCCAGACCTGGTCTGCTATGGCATCATCACTGCAGTAAACAGCGATCTGGCCGCCGCCGATATCATTGATCTCGCTGTTCATCTGATTCTTCGTACCCTCACCGATGGACACAATGGCGATCACAGATGCGATACCGATGATGATCCCTAACATGGTGAGAAAGGATCTTCCCTTATTGGCCATGATATTATGGATCGCCATTTTGATATATTCATAAATATTACTCATTAGCAGTCTCCCCTGTCTCTGCTGCACTGTCACTGTCTGCCGCTGCTGCCTCTGCCTTCATTCCCTCTTCCAAGGAGCCCAGATCCTCGATGACCTCATCTCCGGCTTTAATTCCATCTGTGATCTCAACAGAATCTTCGGAACTGATTCCTGTAGTGATATCCTGTTTTGTGATCACACCATCCTTCAGCACATAACAGAAGGAACCATCCTTGCCGATATTTACCACTCCAGCCGGAAGCGTTACCACATCCTCTGCCTTTTCTGCATAGATCTTTACCTTCGCATCTACTCCCAGAAAAATATCCTTGTCCGGCTTGTCGATGCTCACTGTGGCAGAGATCAGTGTGGAGCCCTTTTCGTTGCTTGTGGCAATGTGACTGATCTTAGTCACCTTGCCGGTATATTTCCTGTCGCCGATGGTAATGTCCGCATTCTGGCCTTCCTTTACCTTATCGTAGTCATACTTGGACACATTGATATCAACGCTGACCTTATCTGTATTCTGCAGGGTAAAAAGCTCCATTCCCTGTGTTGCCGCTGCGCCCTGCTGGACTGCTGATTTGGAAATGACGCCGTTAAAATCCGCCGAAATGCCTTTCTTTCCTTCTTCTACCAGCTCTTTCGCAGATTTTGCATCCAGCTCAGTAAGATTGTTGCTGACACGCATTTTTTCTTTCTCTTCTTCTGTAAGGCTGGCAGAATCTGCCTCTGCAATGGATTTCTGGGAAGCAAGGTCCGACTGCAGATCCGCCAGATCAGAAGTTGCCTGTTCGATCGCATTCTCAATGGCAGAAGTATCCACTGTACTTCCTGCAGAAGAAGCATCCGCAGATGCCTGATCTGTCAGCCCCGGTGTTTCCTCTGAAGCTCCATCGGTAACAAAATCACCGGCCGCACTACTGCTGTAATCAGAATACTCCGGCATTTTTGGCTGGCTGGCCTTCTTATCCTCATAAGCTTCCTTTGCTTCCTGGCAGGTAATCTCTGCCTGACTTCTTGCTGCTTCCGCTTCATCCAGCGCCTGGGCATTCTCATCGCTCTGCTCTGCCTGCCACTGTGCAAAAGCCATCTGATAGCTGGTATCTGCCTGATTATAAGCATTCTGTGCCGTTACATAATCGGAATTCAGCTGTCCCAGCTCCTGCTGGTACTGCGGAAGTGTCTCATTCTGATATGTAGTCAGCGCTTCTGAATACGCTCTCTGAGTCTCTGCATCCCTGGCAGCCTGGCCTCTGCCTTTGCCTGGTCTCCGCCTGAGCCTGTGCCTGCGCATCTGCCGCAGCCTGAGCCTGTACAGACGCCAGCTGTGATCTCAGGGAAGCCAGATAATTCTGCTGCTCCCTTACCTGCTGTTCCAGACTGGAAACCTTTGCTTTTGCACTGTCCTGCTTCTTCTGGGCCTCATTGGATTTATTGATGGAATTTTTATAATCATACTGTCCGGACTGTACATTCAGCTCTGCTTTCTGATTATCCCTCTCCAGATCCTTCACTTCAAACTCTATCAGCTTCGTTCCCTTTGAAACCGTATCGCCTTCTGCGAAGGATACGCTTTTGATCTGTGCGTTCACAGGAGAATAAAAGGTCTTCTGCTCATCACTGACAACGGTTCCGGTTGCATCTACGATCTCCTCCACATCTCCTGTCTCCGCTTTGGTAACAGCAACCTGCGGAATCTGTGATCCCCCGCGGCCTGCACCTGATGCCGCATAAATACCGCCTGCCACAACAGCCACTGCTGCCACACCGATCACAATCTTTTTCCCTTTTTCATTCTTAAGCCTCCTCGACAAATTCCTCATTGATCGTATCTGATTCAATTTTCCATCCATGATCCGGACCACACGTCTGGCCTGAGCCGCGATCCCATTATCATGAGTGATCAGGATCAAAGTTTCTCCTGATCTGTGCATTCCCTTCAGGATTTCCATAATTTCCCTGCTGGATGCAGAGTCCAGATTTCCCGTTGGTTCATCTGCCAGGATCACCGGCGGCCTGGCTGCGATAGCTCTGGCAATAGCCACACGCTGCTGCTGTCCCCCTGACATTTCGTTTGGCTTATGATCCATACGTTTCTCAAGTCCGACTTTTTAAGAGATTCCACAGCAAGCTTTCTTCTTGTTTTCCGGTCGATCCCACGATAGATCAGAGGAAGCTCCACGTTTTCCAGCGCCGTAAGATTTGCGATCAGATTAAAGCCCTGAAAGATAAAACCAATCTCCTTATTTCGTACCACCGAGAGATCATTATCCTTCATTGTGGATACATCTGTTCCATTCAGATAATATTTCCCGGAGGTGGGGACATCCAGACAGCCCAGCATGTTCATAAAGGTGGATTTTCCGGAACCGGACTGTCCGATAATAGCCACAAATTCACCCTTATGGATCTCCAGGTCCACATGATCCAGCGCCCGCACCTCATTTTCTCCGGGATTGTAAACCTTGCACAGATCTACTACCCGTACCAATGCATCTTCCATAATAAAATTACTCCTTGTAAAGTAAATCAGTCCCAGGCAAGCCCCTCCTCTGCTTATTGCTTTTTGCCATTGAAACAGAGAGCTTCCCTGATCAGGTTAAAAATACAGAGCGAAGTCTGCAGGGGATACTGCTGTTTCTCGTCGGAACGCTCCAAGCCAAAACAGCAGCAGGCAGACTGCTCTGTCATTTCCGGGAAAACCCCGCTCATTGATCTGTAACGAAAAGATTACCTGAATGTCTTCAGAACTGACACACATTTATACATCTGTTTATGCATCAAGTAAAAAACGCCTTATATGCCTTGTATGCCTCATATACATCTGCCTTGCTGGTAACCTCCCACGGAGCATGCATACTCAGCACTGCCACGCCACTGTCGATAACCTCCATTCCGTAAAGTGCCGCAATATAAGCGATGGTTCCGCCTCCGCCAAAATCAACCTTTCCAAGCTCTGCTGTCTGGAAAGCAACATTGTGATCATCAAAAATCCTGCGAACTCTTGCAACGTACTCTGCATTGGCATCGTTGGAACCGGATTTTCCTCTTGCTCCGGTGAACTTGTTAAGAACGATACCGCGTCCAAGATATGCTGCATTCTTTTTCTCAAAAGCCTCACCATAGGCCGGATCATAGCCGGCACTTACATCGGAAGAAAGCATGCTGGAATTACGGAGAGCTCTTCTTAATGCAAGCTCGGAATAGCAGCCCATTCCGTCCAGAAGCTCTGCCACACTGTTCTCAAAAATCTGGACTGCATGCCTGTGGCACCAACGCTTCCGATCTCTTCCTTATCTACAAGGAGACAGCAGCCGGTACGCTTCGGTGTCTCCTCCATCTCCAGCATTGCCGCAAGGGATGTGTAAGCGCATACACGATCATCCTGTCCATATGCTGCGATCATGCTGCGGTCAAGTCCACAGTCTCTTGCCTTTCCTGCCGGAACGATCTCCAGCTCTGCTGAAAGAAAGTCCTCTTCCTCAATACCATACTTCTCATTTAAAATCTTCAACACATTCTGTTTTACCGCATCCTTTTTGGAATCATCCGGAAGCTCTGCAAGAGGTCTGCTACCGATCAGGATATCCAGCATCTCACCCTCAATAACCTCTGCTGCCTTTTTCTGGAGCTGTTTTCCGGAAAGATGGATCAGAAGATCTGTGATGTAAGTACCGGATCTTCCGCATCCTCACCAATGCTGATCTCCACAATGCTTCCGTCCTTCTTTGCAACAACACCATGCATGGCAAGAGGCAGTGTCACCCACTGGTATTTCTTTACGCCACCATAATAATGCGTATCCAGATAAGCCAGATCCGTATCCTCGTACAGAGGATTCTGCTTGACATCCAGTCGCGGAGAGTCGATATGTGCACAGAGAATGCTCATACCTCCGGAAAGCTCTTCGGTTCCTACATGAAACAGAGCAACGATCTTCTTCATCCCTACCGCATAAACCTTGTCACCGGCCTTAATCTTCTCGCCTTTTTCAAGCTTCGACTCAAGAGATTCATATCCGGCAGCCTCTGCTTCCTTCACGATTTCTGCAACACATTCACGTTCTGTTTTTCCTTTATCCAAAAATTCTCTGTAAGCCTTCGCAAGCTTCTCCATTTCTGTCTCTTCTGCTTCCTTATAAGAAAGCCACGCATTTCTTCTTTCCATTTTAGTGGTCCACCTTTCTTTATAGCTTCCGGCAGCTGCCGTTTCTCATCATATTATCTGCAATCTGTCTACTATTATAGGTCAAACATTTACGAATTTCCACCGCAATTCCCATTCTTTACAAAATCTTTATGATTCGTTATAGTAGTTCTTAAGAATTGGCCCTGTATCCAAAATTTTCAGGTATCTCACACACGGAAAGCTTTCTGTTTCACCGTAGACTTTACCTGTATGCTCCAACAGGGCAAAGGAGGAAACAACATGCAAGCATCTGCTCAGCTAAAAGAGCTTCTTCACAGCATCAACCGCAAAAGCTATCCTGCATACAAGTCTCTGCGGGGTACATATCAGTTTGACCGTTATATTTTGTCCATTGACCACGTGCAGGGGGATCCTTTTGCCTCTCCCTCTCACATCAGTGTGAAGCTTTCCCACCGAGACACCGGATTTCCGGCAGAATATTATAAGGATTCCCTGACCCGCATCACACTGGGAGACTTTCTGAACCGCCAGTTTGAACAGCAGGTAAACCGTTATACCTTCCGTGCAAAAGGCTCCGGAAAAAGCGGCCTGATCTCAGTAAGCCACTGTGTCAGGAGGTTCTTGCACGTACCGCCTGTGAAATAACGGAAAAAGGCATCACTGCCCGTTTCTTCATCGGTTTCCCGGCCAATGGCAGAACCATCAATTCCCCCGAACTGGAAAAATCCTCTTCGATTTCTTCCGGTCTGTATTCACAAGGCATTTTTTACCGGAATCTTGACCCGGAAGCGCTGAGAAAAGCCATCTGCCTTGCCGAAGATCAGGCATTTATCCGTCAGGAGCTGAAAAAACGTTCTCTGGCTGCCTTTGTCAGTGACGGCGCTATCCTCCCCAGGGAAAGCGGCATCTCTTCACGCCCGATGAAAAACTCTGTTCCTTTTGTTTCTCCGGAAAGCCTGAGGGTTTCCATGGAGCTGCCCCACAGAGGAACCATCACAGGCATGGGCATTCCCTGCGGCATCACTTTGATCGTAGGTGGCGGCTACCATGGCAAATCCACCTTACTTAACGCACTGGAGCTGGGAATTTACGATCACATTTCCGGCGATGGCCGGGAGTATGTCATTACCGATCCTTCTGCTCAGAAGCTTCGCTCTGAGGACGGCCGTTTTATCAAAGATGTGGACATTTCTCTTTTTATCAACGATCTTCCAAATAAAAAAGACACCCTCTGCTTTTCTACAGAAGATGCCAGCGGCAGCACTTCACAGGCTGCCGGTATCGTGGAAAGTATGGAGCCGGAAGTAAAGTCTTTCTCCTTGACGAGGATACCTCTGCCACCAACTTTATGGTCCGTGATTCCTTCATGCAGCGGGTGATCTGCCGGGAAAAGGAGCCCATCACTCCATTTCTGGAACGTGCCCGGGATCTCTATGAAAAGGCAGGGATCTCCACTATCCTGGTTGCCGGAAGCTCCGGAGCTTTTTCCATATTGCGGACACTATAATCCAGATGGATAATTATCATCCGGTGGACATCACAGCAGTCACCAAAAGCTCTGTCAGGAATATCCTCTCTCAGACATTGAGGCCCTGCATTCCGCCTTCCGGAAAGCCATCGCATCATGACCAGGGCCAAAGTGGCTCCATCCCGCCACAGCCGTCCCGGACAGCCGGAAAGACTGAAAACCAAGGTTCACGGCAAAGATGGCTTTTCTCTTGGAAAAACCGAAGTGGATCTCCGCTATGTGGAGCAGCTGATCGACTCCGAGCAAACTGCATCCCTGGCGTTGCTTCTGAAATATGCCTGCGAACATCTCATTGACAGAAAACGTACTCTGCCGGAGATCATCACTTATCTGGATACTCAGCTGAAAAGGCAGGGATTGTCCTTCTTCTCGGAAGGCTCTTATATTCCATGCGGTTATGCCATGCCCAGGATCCAGGAAATATATTCCTGCTTTAACCGCTATCGTAGGCCGTAGCTGTGCCTGAAACTGTATATCCAATAAATCTCAGACAACAAAAAAACGCTGCCGATGAACATTGGAAATCTTTATCTCCTCTGTCATTCGGCAGTTTTTTCTGCAATGCAAAACCACCGTCCTGTCGGCTCTGTCTTGCCAATGGAACGGTGGTTTATCTTCATACATATTTTAGGGAAAGGAAAGAGTTTTTCTTAAGAGCTTCTGTTCTCTTAAGATGTTTATATCATACAGGATAAATGTGAGAGAAATTTGTACAATTTCTAATAAATTTATAAAATTTATTAACGAAGTCTAATCATTTTCCAAAATAATCCTGCGGATCATTATTTACCATGGTCTTCCGGAAAAACACGAAATATTACAGCCGTTTCTTTTGCTTTTTAGTCGTGTCTCTGCTCTTTGTTATCATATGTCTCACAGAATCTGGCAGCAAAAGCCGGCGGCTCCTGATGCGCATACAAATGAGAAATGTCTCCAAAAGAGCTCATACGGAAGGACGCGATCCCTTTTCGCCTCTCCTCTGTAACAATGGTGCTCACCGATGACGGCGCCGCACAGAAATTCTGCAGCATCACCAGCGGAGAGATACTGAGAAGATAGCTGATGAGTACACAGCTTACACCGAAATGGCAGAAAAACACAAGCGTATCTTCATTGGCTTTTTCTGCTCTGTAATAATGTCCTTCCCGCACATAGCCATGCTCTGCCAGAACTTTATCAAAATTCTGTGTGACCCAGTCATACTCTTCTTTCATTTTTCCCTCTCGCAGGATGTCATTATCCCACCAGCGGTCAAAGCTGTAGAAATTTTCGATCTTCGTCCAGTCCTGGGGAAGCCAGTCCCAGGGAATGATCTTTTCCCCATGAAGATCCGGTCTTCTGATCTTTACGTCGAATTCTCTCAGCCACTTGCATTCTGTAGCTGTTCTTCCGTTTTTCTTCAGTGTGCAGGATGCGGTATCCTTTGCTCTTCCAAGCGGAGAAACATAAAAATCCCTGACATCAAGAGCTGCGATCTTTTCAGAAAGAAATTCCGCTTCCTTCCAGCCCTTTTCGGTCAGGGAATCTATTGTGTAATCCGGGTCTCCATGTCGTATAAAAAGTAATTTCATCTTTTGGTATCCTCCATTTCATAACCTGGATTTCCATTATATTCTTATTTTTTCAGTTGTCAATTCCTGATAGCTTCTGCTGCTGGGATCAAACCTGATCCGCAGTTTCTCCATGGAGCACAGCCTGCTGCTCCCTCAGCTCATAAACTGCCTTTTTCAATGCCTGAAAGCTCTCCTCACTGATTATGTGCTCGATCCTGCAGGCATCATGAATCGCTGTTTTTTCCTGGACTCCCAGTATCATCAGCCAGGAAGAGATCAGCTGATGACGTTCATATACCTTATCGGCAATCTTATGTCCATCCTCTGTCAGACGGATATCTCCGTTGTCGGCTACTGTGATGAGATTTTTCTGGCGAAGATTCTTCATGGCAACACTGACACTCGGTTTCTTAAAGCCCATCTCTGCCGCGATATCCACAGCTCTTACAAGAGAGCTCCTGTTTCCAAGGATCAGGATCGTTTCCAAATAATCTTCAGATGATTCATTTGATCTCACGTTATTTACACCTCCCTAGGTTTGTCAAAACTAACCAAGTTAATCATAACATACTTTAGGAGAATGAGCAATGGTTTTTAATGCTTTCTGTTTAGTTCTGCCTCAATTGCCAGAAGGCACTGGCTGGAACATATCTGCAGAATTCTGGAAATTTCCAGGAGTTTTTCCCTGGAGCAGTTTCCCCGGAGCAGTTCACAATATCCCTGAAATTTCATCTGTACCAGGATATGTACCAGCTCGTGATCAACTTCTTGTCCACATTCCTTTTGAAAACGTTCATTAAGGATCTGCTCCATTTTCGTACAGGCATCCTCACGGAAATTCACATATCTGGTACCTTCAGCTCCATCTATGAGGATTTTTGCGATGTCCCTGTTTTCCCAGATAAATTCCATAAGTATCCTGTCATATTCTTCCGGATGCAGTTGTTTTTCCTGATCCGTAAGTCTCCCATGATCCGCTTCAGATTCTCTACCGTCTCTTCCACGATTTCTTCAAAAAGAGCTGCTTTACTTTCAAAAAAGAAATATAGCGCTCCCGTAGTCACATCTGCTTTTTTGCAGATCGCACGAAGAGAAGCCTTCAGAAATCCCCTGTCTCTGAATTCTTCCTTCCCCGCTTCCAGAAGTCTGCTCCGCACAGCATTTTCTGATTTTTCCATATTTTACGCACTCCATCATTTTTCCTGCATTCCGCTTTGCAGGAATTCCGCTTATTTCTGACCAGCTGTTAATTTTTTAGCAATCTGATCTTACTGATATTTTACCTTAAATCGCTGAAAAAAGAAGTATTTTGTACCCCGTGTCAATCTGTCATCGGGGAATCTCCACGGTCTGTAACGATTTCATAGCCTACAGACTCCACACGTCTGGTAAGGCACCCTCTGCACTCTGCTGCTTCCTCGCCTGTACAGATCTTGTTATCATAAAGCTCATACTGTTTACGGTTCTTCACCGGAGAAAGATTGGGCATTACTACATTTGCACCCGCCTGAAAACCCTTTTCCCTGCCTCTGGGGTCCAGGGTCCCCAGTGCTGTGGTTGCCGGAAGAAGTACCTGTGGAAGCAGGATCCGGATGACAGACAGCAGAAACAGTGTCAGATCCACACTTCCTGACGGTTCCTCTGCAAATTTCGTATCATGTGCGGGACAAATGGTCCGATCCCCACCATATGCGGATTCAGGTCTTTAAGAAAAACAAGGTCTTCCGCCAGATACTCCAGCGTCTGTCCCGGCGCACCTACCATAAATCCGGCACCTATCTGATATCCCAGTTCCTTCAGGGTATAAAGACACTGTTTACGGTTTGCAAGACTTAAACTCTCCGGATGAAGATAACGATAATGTTCCTCACTGGCCGTCTCATGACGGAGTAAATAGCGGTCTGCTCCAGCATCTTTAAATCTCTGATAGCTTTCTTTTGATTTCTCCCCAATGGACAGCGTGATCGCACAGTCCGGATATCCCTGTTTGATGGACCGGATGATGTCAACCATCCGGTCATCATTAAACCATGGGTCTTCCCCTCCCTGGAGCACAAATGTCCGAAATCCCAGCTCATAGCCATTCTCGCAACACTGCAGGATTTCTTCCTTCGTAAGGCGGTAACGGCTGGCATTCCTGTTAGAACGGCGGATCCCGCAGTAATAGCAGTCATTTCTGCAGTAATTGGTAAATTCTATCAAACCTCTTGTATATATTTTATTTCCAAAATATTTTTTCTGTATACGGACAGCCTCTTCCCGAAGCAGACGAACCGCATCCGGATCCTGGTATAAGTGCAGAAGTTCCGGATATTCTTCCTTTGTCAGCTGTCCTTCTTTTATAAATTTTTCAACGATCCCCATACTTTATCTGTCCTTCTCTTTTATTTACAAAACTATCTGTAAAAAATATTTTATCACAAAAAACAGATATTGCACAATATAAGTATACATGCAATATCTGTTCTTACAGAATGGTTACTGTTCATTCCGTTCTCAGTAACACAGAATGATCCAATTTTTATTTAATAAGATCCTTTACAACCTCACCGGCAATGATCAGTCCCACTACGGAAGGCACAAAGGCATTACTTCCCGGTACCTGACGTCTCTGAGTACATTTTCTTTCTGTTCCCGGAGGCAGATGCAATGAGACTTGCAGCTGATCGCCATATCATCAATTGGAGTCATTGGCTTCTCCTGTGAGTAAACCACCTTCAGTTTTTTGATTCCTCTTTTTTTCAGTTCACGGCGCATGACCTTTGCAAGGGGACAGACGGACGTTTTATAAATATCTGTCACTATAAAACCTGTTGGATCCATCTTATTTCCGGCCCCCATAGAGCTGATGATCGGTGTTCCTGAAGCCTTTGCCTGCTCTACGAGCATCAGCTTTCCGGTTACAGTGTCGATTGCATCGACTACATAATCATACTGGGAAAAATCAAAGGAATCTGCTGTCTCCGGCACATAAAATGTTTTGTGGATATTTACAACTGCATCCGGATTAATTTCAAGAATACGTTCTCTGGCCACGTCAACTTTATATTTCCCTACGGTCTTTCTTGTTGCGTAAATCTGGCGATTGATATTGGTGAGGCATACTTTATCATCATCAATGAGATCCAGGGTACCTACGCCACTTCTGACCAGTGCTTCCACCGTATATCCGCCAACACCGCCAATTCCGAATACTGCGACTCTGGAATTTTTCAGCTTTTCCATTCCTTCTTTTCCGATTAATAATTCTGTTCTTGAAAACTGATTCAGCATTTTCTGACTTCTCCTTATATTCTTTCCATGTATATTTATACTGACAACGGATATATTTTTTATATCTGTCCGATTTGTTTTACAACTGTCAGGATTCTATCATGGGAAAATAGCCTTGTCAATATCCCTACCAATAAGCTAGGAATATTTTCCCGTTTTCATCAATAAATTTTATGATACAAAAAAAGATCCCTAAAAAGGAATCTTACTGATACTGCGGGTAGCCGGACTTGAACCGGCACGGAGTTGCCCCCGAGAGATTTTAAGTCTCTTGTGTCTGCCTATTCCACCATACCCGCATATTCAATTAATTTGTTCAAAAATGGGGCCTATAGGGCTCGAACCTATGACCCTCTGCTTGTAAGGCAGATGCTCTCCCAGCTGAGCTAAGACCCCAAATATGAACGACCCAGAAGAGACTCGAACTCTCGACCTCCGCCGTGACAGGGCGGCGCTCTAACCAACTGAGCCACTGGGCCATACAAAATATAAAACTTTTAAAATGGACCTTCGGGGACTCGAACCCAGGACCGACCGGTTATGAGCCGGTTGCTCTAACCAACTGAGCTAAAGGTCCAAAAAGCCGATGATCGGACTCGAACCGATAACCTGCTGATTACAAATCA
>ENA-OQAS01000453-OQAS01000453.1-human-gut-metagenome-genome-assembly--contig:-NODE-453-length-21458-cov-3.709203_pt1 | contig 21458 bp, 36 predicted proteins | sample MGYA00242733_ERZ504523 | MGnify/ENA primary metagenome ERZ504523 (study PRJEB26092, sample SAMD00036239) | human gut metagenome | host: Homo sapiens | study: EMG produced TPA metagenomics assembly of...
GAAATGGATAAGATCAACTACTTCTCCGTGGAGTGCTGGGGCGGCGCTACGTTCGACAGCTGCATCCGCTTTCTGGACGAAGACCCGTGGGGAGCGCCTGCGCATCCTGCGCAAGGAGCTGCCCCACCAGAAGCTGCAGATGCTGTTCCGCGGCCAGAATATGCTGGGCTACCGCCCCTACGCAGACGATGCCGTTGAGTACTTTGTGCAGAAGTCTGTTGCAAACGCATCGACGTGATCCGTATTTTCGATGCACTGAACGATCCGCGCAACCTGCAGACCGCCATTAAGGCAGCCAACAAGGAAGGCGCTCATGTGCAGGGCTGCATCAGCTACACCCTCAGCCCGTGCACAACAACGAGTACTTTGCAGCCTACGCCAAGACCCTGGAAGAGATGGGCGCAAACTCCATCTGCATCAAGGATATGGCCGGTCTGCTGACCCCCTATACCTGCTACGATCTGGTGAAGAAGCTGAAGGAGACCGTCAGCATCCCTGTTGATATCCACAGCCACTACACCGCAGGTCTGGCTTCCATGTCCATCCTGAAGGGCATCGAGGCAGGTGCCGACATCATCGATACCGCCATGAGCCCCCTGAGCCTGGGCACCAGCCACATGCCCACCGAGAGTCTGGTCGCTGCCCTGCAGGGCACCGATTACGACACCGGTCTGGATCTGAAGCAGCTGAACGTTGTGCGCGCATACTTTGCAAAGCTGCGCGAGAAGTACATTGCCAACGGTCAGATCAGCCCGAAGAGCCTCGGCGTGGATGCAAACACCCTGCTGTATCAGGTGCCGGGCGGCATGTTCTCCAACATGCTCAAACAGCTGAAGGATGCCGGCAAGGAAGATAAGCTGGACGAAGTGCTGGCAGAGATCCCCCGCGTCCGCGAGGATGCAGGCTATCCGCCGCTGGTCACCCCCACCAGCCAGATCGTTGGTACGCAGGCTGTGTTCAACGTGATCCTGGGCGAGCGCTACAAGATGGTCACCAAGGAGTTCAAGGGTCTGGTCCACGGTGATTACGGCAAGACTCCCGCTCCCATCAAGCCCGAGTTCACCAAGAAGATCCTGGGCGACGAGCAGCCCATTACCTGCCGCTTTGCTGATACTCTGGCTCCTGAGATGGACAAGCTGAAGGCAGAAGCTGCCAAGTGGGCAACGCAGGAAGAGGATGTGCTGACCTACGCAATGTTCCCGCAGGTGGCACCCAAGTTCTTTGAAAAGCGCAATGCCAAGAAGCAGGGCGTGGACGGCGACCATGTGGACTACACCAATCAGTCTCATCCCGTCTGATCTTTCATAACGGATTCAGGGGCTTCCCGCTTTTGCGGCGGGAGGCTCCTTTTTGTGTTTTGCACCGGATCTGGCCCCAAAAATGGGCGGCGGCTCATTGACATGAAAATCCATCCATTTTATAATGAATCAAAATGGATGCAGCCGACACCCGGGCATCCCCGGAAAAAGAAGAGGTGATCTGCATGAGAAGCATCACGGTACAGCGCCTTGCGGAATTTACAGAGCAGGATTATGAATTTACCTTCGGCATCACCCGGAAGGAATTTGCCCAGATGCTGGAAGCACTGAATGCGGCTTATTGCAAGGAGCACCGGCGCAGGCCGCATTTTACCAAGATCACAATGCAGGATAAGCTGGTGCTGACTTTGCTCTACCGCCGCGAGTACCGCAGCATGGAGAACATTGCGGCAGAATACGGTGTCTCCCGCGATACCATTGCGGACAATATCCACTGGGTGGAGCGCGCACTGCTGAACGCAAATCTGCTGCAGAACAGCGTGACCTGCGTATATAAAACCAACTGAAACAGGCTCTGATACAGGATCGGAAGATTTTGTATCAGAGCTTTTTTGCTTTGCACCGTGTATTGCGGCCGGTTTTGGCGGCGGCACGCAACAGTGCACCTTGAATTTTGGGCCGAAGAATAGTAAAATGAAACTATATGTATCGTAACATGGGTTTGTGTACCCAAAGGCGGATACGTATACCGAAACTTGTAAGCTGAAACACTGAAAATGTAAGAACAGGAGAGCGTTATGATCTTAAGCATGACCGGCTTTGGCCGGGGGACTGCTGTGCGCAATGGCCGTGAGATCACGGTGGAGCTGCGCAGCGTGAATTCCCGCTACTTTGAGTATTCTTCGCGCATCCCGCGCACCTGCAGCTATCTGGACAGCCGCCTGAAAAAGCAGCTCAACGAGCGCATTTCCCGCGGCAAGGTGGAGCTGAGCATGACCGTGCAGAATGTGGACGCTGCCGATACGGTGGTGGCCGTCAACATGGAGCTGGCACGCAGCTACCAGCAGGCCATGCGGGATATTTCGGAACAGCTGGGTGTCAAGAACGATATCTCTGCGGGCGTGCTGACCCGCTTCCCGGATGTGCTCACCACCCGCCACGCGGATGTGGACGAAGAACAGCTGTGGGAAGATGTTTCTGCCGTTACCGCACAGGCGCTGGACCGCTTTGTGGAGATGCGCGCCGTCGAGGGTGCCAAGATGAAGGCAGACGTGGAAAACCGCCTGAACTTCCTCGAGGAGTGCGTGGGCAGGGTGGAGACTTTGAGCGCAGGCCGCGTGGAAGCCTACACCAACCGCCTGTACGAGAAACTCAAGGTCATTCTGGAGGACCGCGATATCGACGATGCCCGCGTGCTGACCGAGGCCGCTATTTTTGGCGATAAGACCGCTGTGGATGAAGAGACGGTGCGCCTGCGCAGCCACATTGCGCAGTACCGCGATATCCTCAAGCTGGACGAGCCGGTGGGCCGCAAGTTGGACTTTTTGACGCAGGAGCTGAACCGCGAGACCAATACCATCGGCTCCAAGTGTCAGGATCTGGATATCACCCGCATCGTGGTGGATATGAAGGCGGAGATCGAAAAGATCCGCGAACAGATCCAGAATCTGGAGTGATACAGAAAATTCGGAGGGGTTTATGAAGCTCATCAACATCGGGTTTGGCAATATGGTCAGTGCAGGCCGTGTGGTGGCAGTGGTCAGCCCGGATTCCGCCCCGGTCAAGCGCCTTGTAAAGGAAGCGCGGGAGCGCGGAATGCTGATCGATGCATCCTATGGCCGCAGCACCCGTGCAGTGCTTATCATGGACTCCGATCATGTGGTGCTCTCGGCGCTTCAGCCGGAAACGGTGGCCAACCGTGCGGCAGGGCAGGAGGGCAAAACACCAGCAGAGGAGGAACAGACCCATGGCGAACGATAAATATTTGTTTGTGGTCTCCGGCGCGGCCGGTACCGGCAAGGACAGCGTGGTGAAGGCACTGCGCGAAGCACACCCGGAGATCGAAAAGACTGTTTCCGCCACCACCCGCGCACCGCGTCCCGGTGAGCAGGAGGGCGTGGATTATTATTACCGCACCCGGGAGCAGTTCCAGCAGCTGATCGAGAACGATCAGGTGGTGGAGCACAACTTCTACAACGGCAACTACTACGGTACCCTGCGCGAGGAAGTGGACAAGCGCCTTGCAGCCCGGAAGGTGGTCGTTCTGGTCATCGATGTGCACGGCGCAGCGAACATCCGCCGCATGTTCCCGGGCGCGACCACCGTGTTCCTGCTGCCGCCGTCGGTGGAGGAGCTGGAGCGCCGTCTGCGGGGCCGCGGCACCGAGACCGAGGACAGCATTCAGGAACGTCTTGCCACCGCCCGGCAGGAGCTGGCCCAGCAGGATAAATTCACCCTGAAGCTGGTCAACGACCAGGTCGATACCTGCGCCGATGCACTGTATCAGGCCATCTGCCAGCGCATTGGTGCCGCAGAATAATATTTTGAAGGAGCTGGACGAATGCCCAAAACGGTAGGCGTTGCCGTCAGCAATGCGACCTTCCACTTTGATAAGCTTTATACCTATGCCGTCATGCCGGATCAGCAGAATGCGGTAAAACTTGGCAGCATGGTGCTGGTGCCTTTGGCCGCGGCAGCCGCGCCCGCATGGGCGTGGTGCTGGCCTGCGATGCCGAACCGGAAAGCGCGAAGCTGAAATATCTTTTCGACGTGGCCCCGGCATCCGCCTGCCTGACCCCGGAACTGCTGCGGCTGGTGCATTTTCTGAAGGAGCGCACCTTCTGCACCTATTACGAGGCGGTCAAGGCGGTCATTCCCTATGGTGCACAGTACAAGCCTGCCGTGGCGGCAGACGCATAACGCCGGTGCTGCAAAAGCAGCTCACCCGCCACACCGAGAACTCCTACCGCCTTGTGGGCGGGCTGCCGCCAAAGCCGAAGCCGACGGCCAAGCAATTGGCGCAGTGGCGCTGCTGGGCGGCGGGCCGCGCACCCTGAACGAGCTGGAAGACAAGGGCATCAGCCGTGCCGTGCTGGATAACCTGTGCGCCAAAGGCGTGCTGGAATGCAGCAAGGTGAATAAATCCATCGACTGTATTCGTCCATTCCGCTGAAAAACGAGCCGATCACCCTCACGCAGGAGCAGCAGGCGGCTTACGATGCTCTGCTGCCAAAGCTGGAAGACGATGCACCCCACTCGGCGCTGCTCTACGGCGTGACCGGCAGCGGCAAAACGCTGGTGTTCTTAAAGCTCATTGCCCGCTGTCTGGAGCAGGGCAGGCGTGCGCTGGTGCTGGTGCCGGAGATCAGCCTGACCCCGCAGATGATCCTGCGGCTCAAGAGTCAGTTTGGCCGCCGGGTGGCGGTGCAGCACTCTGCCTCAACACACCGAACGCCTTTTGCAGTGGCAGATGATCCAGGACGGCGGCGCAGACATCGTGGTGGGTACCCGCAGCGCCATCTTTTCGCCGCTGGAAACATCGGGCTCATCATCATCGATGAGGAGCAGGAGCACACCTACCGCTCGGAATCCGCGCCCCGCTATTCTGCCACGAGGTGGCCCGGCAGCGCGCGGCGGAAAACGGTGCATTGCTGCTGCTGGCAAGCGCCACCCCCAGCACCGAGAGCTTTTACGCGGCCCAGCATGGCCGCACCCAGCTGGTGCGGCTGACCCAGCGCTACGGCGGCAACCCGCTGCCCACGGTGCAGATCGTGGATATGCGCGCAGAGCTGGCGGCAGGCAACCCGCGGGAGATCAGTCTTGCGCTGGAAGATGCCATCCGCCGCAATCTGGATGCAGGCAAGCAGACCATTTTGCTGCTGAACCGCCGGGGCTACCAGACCATGGCCCAGTGCGAGGACTGCCGCGAGGTGCTCAAGTGCACAAAGTGCAGCGTGCCGATGGTGTACCACAAAGCGGCGCACAAGGTATTGTGCCACTACTGCGGCAGCCAGATGGAACCGCCCACTGTGTGCCCCGCCTGCGGCGGCAAGCTGCAGTACCGGGGCTTTGGCACCCAGAAAGCCGAGGAAGAGCTGGCAAAGCTGTTCCCGGATGCGCGGGTGCTGCGCATGGATCAGGATTCCACTGCCGCAAAGGATGCCCACGAAAAGCTGCTGGCAAGGTTTGCAAACCACGAATATGACATCATGGTGGGCACCCAGATGGTGGCCAAGGGACTGGATTTTGAGGATGTGACCCTTGTGGGCGTGCTGGGCATCGACTCGCTGCTGTTTGCGCAGGCTTCCGCGCGTATGAGAACGTGTTCAGCCTCATCACGCAGGTGGTGGGCCGCAGCGGCCGGGCCAGAGACCCCGGCTTTGCCATCATCCAGACCACCGACCCCGATAACCCGGTGCTGAACCTTGCCGCCGCGCAGGACTACGATGCCTTTTTTGAGCAGGAGATCGCCTACCGCAAGCTGGGCCTGTACCCGCCCTTCTGCGGGCTGTGCGTCATTGGCTTTGCAGGCGCAAAGGAGATCGAGGTGGCACGGGCGGCGGCGCGCTTTGCGGCCCTGCTTGGTCAGCAGGCGGCAAAACAGCCGGACCTGCCGCTGCGGGTGCTTGGCCCCACGCCCGGCAGCATTGAGAAGATCAACGACACCTACCGCTACAAACTTACCATCAAGTGCCGCAACGACCGCCGCTTCCGCGACCTCGTGCGCAGCACACTGGAAAGATACGAACAGGAAAAACTTCCGTCCAAGGCCACCGTTGCGGTGGACCTGCACTCGGACGGTGACATCTGATTTGGAGGTACCATAAATGGCAATCCGTAACATTGTAAAAGAGGGCGATCCCATCCTGAACAAGGTCTGCCGCCCCGTCACCACCTTTGATGACCGTCTGGCTACCCTGCTGGACGACATGCACGAGACCATGATCGCCGCCGACGGCGTGGGTCTGGCCGGCCCGCAGGTGGGCATGCTGCGCCGCCTGTTCGTGGTGTGGGACACCACCGACGCGCCCGAGGAGATCCCCGAAGATTACGAATATAAGTTCATCGACTTTGTGAACCCGGAGATCCTGGCCGTATCCGAGGAAGAGGAGACCGCCTACGAGGGCTGTCTGTCCTTCCCGGGCCACAACGGCGCTGTGACCCGCCCCGCCGCGGTCAAGGTGCGCGCACAGGACCGCCACGGTGAGTGGTTCGAGCTGGAAGCTGAGGATCTGCTGGGCCGCTGCATCCAGCACGAGAACGACCATCTGGACGGCATTACCATCATGCAGTCCAGCGAGTATTTCTATGAGGATACCGAAGAGGGCAAAAAAGCTGCCCGCGAAGCGAAAGGAAACAAGTAATGCGCATTTTGTTCATGGGCACGCCGGATATTGCCGCAGAGTGCCTCAAAGCCCTGTATGCCGCCGGGCATGACATCTGCGCGGTGTACACCCGGCGGGACAAGCCGGTTGGCCGCAAGCAGGTGCTTACCGCACCCCCGGTCAAGGAAGTGGCCCTTGCCCACGGCACGCCGGTGTTCCAGCCCCGCACCCTGCGGGACGGCAGCGAGGACGAGAACATCCGCGCACTGGCCCCGGAACTGATCGTGGTGGTGGCTTACGGCTGCATCCTGCCGAAGTCTGTGCTGGAAGCGCCGAAGTACGGCTGCATCAACCTGCATGTCTCCCTGCTGCCCAAGTACCGCGGCAGCGCCCCGGTGCAGTGGGCCGTGCTGAACGGCGATGCCGAGACCGGCGTTTCCATCATGCAGATGGACGAGGGCCTTGACACCGGCGATGTGCTCTGCTGCGAGAAGATCGCCATTGACCCGGAGGAGACCAGCGGCCAGCTGTTTGACCGCGTGACTGCCGTGGGTGCACGGGTGCTGTGCGAGGTGGTGCCCGCCATCGCCGCCGGAACGCTGAAACCCCAGCCGCAGGATCATGAGAACGCCTGCCTTGCACCCATGCTGAACAAGGAGATGGCAGAGTTCCGCCTGACCGAATCGGCTGCCCACATCCACAACTGGGTGCGCGGCATGAACCCGTGGCCCGGTGCATGGTTCGTCACCTCCGGCGGCAAAAAGCTCAAGGTGATGGAGTGCCGTGCCGTGGAAGCTCACGGCGAAGCGCCCGGCACCGTGCTGGCCACAAAGCCGCTCACGGTGCTTGCGGTGAGGGGGCCGTCCAGCTGCTGAATGTGGTGCCGGAAGCAAAAAGCCCATGGACGGCACCGCCTTTGCGGCCGGTCAGCGCCTGAAAACGGGGGATATCCTCTGATGGCGGCGAATCCCCGCGCGGCGGCAGTAGCGGCGCTGGTGCGGCAGGAACAGGATGGTTTTTCCAACCTTGTTCTGGATGCCGAACTCAAGCGCCAGCAGCTGGAAGGCCGCGATAAAGCTTTTGCCAGCGCCATCTTTTACACGGTGCTGGAACACCGGGGCACGCTGGACTACATCCTGTGCCAGTTCCTGCCCAAGGGCCTTGCCAAGCTGGATGCACCGGTGCGCGAAATATTGCGCGCGGCGCTGGCGCAGGCCCGCTATATGCAGGTGCCGGTGTCCGCTGCGGTGAACGAAGCCGTCAAGCTGACCCGTGCCTTCAAAAAATCCAGCGCATCCGGTCTGGTCAACGCCGTGCTGCGCAAGGCGTGCAGCTACGACCTGAGCACCGCAAGCTTCAAAAACGAAGTGGAGCGGCTCATGGTGCTTGGCTCTGCCGGGCGGGATGTGGCGGAATTTCTGCACAAAAACTACCCGGACGAAGCACTGGATATCCTTACCTACAAGGCCGACGGCGGCATGACCAGCCTGCGGGCGAACCCGCTGAAAGGCAGTGCCGATGAGCTTTGTGCAAAGCTGCTGGCTTCCGGCGCAAAGGAAGCAAAGCGGGGCATTGTGCCCGGCAGTGTGCTGGCCCGGTTCGAGGGCAGCCCGGCGGAAAATGAGCTGTTCCGGCAGGGGTACTTCCATGTGGAAGGGCAGGCCAGCCAGCTGGCGGCGCTCTGCGTGGACGCACAGCCCGGAGAAACAGTCATCGACCTGTGCGCCGCGCCCGGCGGCAAGACCATCCTGCTGGCCGAGCAGATGCACAGCACCGGCAGGCTTTACAGCTGCGATGCCGCCGAGAACCGCGTGGGCCTGATCCGCACGGCAGTGCAGCGCATGGGCCTTGCCAATGTGGAAGCCCTGTGCAACGATGCCACAAAGGTGAACCCGGCCCTGCCGCAGGCAGACCGCATTTTAGCGATGTGCCCTGCAGCGGCTTGGCATTCTGGCAAAAAAGCCGGATCTGCGCTACAAAAAGCTGGAACCGGCCCGCGAAGCTGAATTATTGGCCACGCAGTCGGCCATCCTCGATACGGCGGCACAGCTGCTGAAAGCGGGCGGCAGGCTGGTGTACTCCACCTGCACCATCGACCCGGCAGAAACCAGCAGCAGATCGCGGCATTTCTGGCCCGCCACCCGGAGTTTACGGTGGTGGAGCCTGCCGCAGCGCTGCCCGCCGGGATGACGGCAGGGGAGCACGGCGCGCTTTCGGTGCCCACCCGCACCGGCATGGACGGCTTTTTCCTGTGTGCCATGCAGAAAAACGGGGAAAAGCTGCAATGAAACAGGTGGCTTGTTCGTAAAAAACAATAGGAGAACACAATGGAACAAAAACGCTGTATCTCTTCCTTTACGCTGGCAGAGCTGACCGCTGAACTGAAAGCGATGGGTCAGCCGGGCTTCCGGGCAAAGCAGATCTTCCACTGGGTGCACCAGAAGCTGGTCACCGAGTTTCTGCCATGACCGACCAGCCCAAGACCCTGCTGGCAAAGCTGGAAGAAAGCTTCTACATTGCCGCGCCCAAGATCGAGCGCAGGCAGGAAGCAAAGGACGGCACGGTAAAATATCTGCTGCGCATGGCAGACGGCAACTGCATCGAGACCGTCGTGATGCGCTACCACTACGGCAACACGGTGTGCGTGTCCACGCAGGTGGGCTGCCGCATGGGCTGCCGCTTCTGCGCGTCCACCCAGGCAGGCCGCGTGCGCGATCTGGAAGCAGGCGAGATCTGCTCTGAGATCTACACCGCCCAGAAGGATATCGGGGAGCGCATTTCCCACATCGTGCTCATGGGCATTGGCGAACCGCTGGACAACTTGACGAAGTGATGAAGTTTCTGGAGAACATCACCTCGCCCGAGGGCGTGAACATCGGGATGCGCAACATCAGCCTTTCTACCTGCGGTCTGGTGCCCAAAATCGACCAGCTGGCCGAGAAAAAGCTGCAGCTGACCCTCTCGGTGTCGCTGCACGCACCCAACAATGAAATTCGCAGCGGCATGATGCCGGTGAACGATGCCTATCCCGTGGAAGTGCTGATGCAGGCCGTGCGCCGCTATCAGGATACCACCGGCCGCCGCGTGAGCTTTGAATATTCCATGGTGCGCGGTGTCAACGATTCCGATGCCTGCGCCAGACAGCTGGCAAACCTGATCCGGGGCATGGGTGCCCATGTGAACCTGATCCCCATCAACCCGGTGGACGGCAGCCCGTACTCGGCCACCGATGCAGCCAACGTGCACCGCTTCCAGCAGAAGCTGGAGAGCCTTGGCGTGAACGCTACGGTGCGCCGCCGCCTTGGCAGCGAGATCAGCGCCGCATGCGGCCAGCTGCGCCGTGACGAAATGAACGGGAAAGCGTAAATATTAAAGGGAGAAGCCTATGAAACTTGCAGGAAAAACGGATGTCGCAGGGTCCGGCAGGATAATCAGGACGATTATCGCGCAGGAGAACTGCCCGGCGATGCCGCATGGCTGCTGGTATGCGACGGCATGGGCGGTGCACGCGGCGGCAGGGAAGCCAGCCAGAGCGCGTGCGATGTGATCGAGCGCTGCTTTCAGGAGCAGTATGCTTCCAAGTGCCTGCCCGGCGAAGAGGAGACCTTTTTGAAAAAGAGCCTGCTCAGCGCCAACCGCTTTGTGTTCCAGAGGCCCTGCGTGAGGAATCGCTGGCGGGCATGGGCACCACGGCTGTGTGCGCACTGGTGCGCGGCGGCAAGGTGTTCCTGTGTCATGCAGGCGACTCGCGGGCGTACCTGTACCGGGACGGCAGGCTTGCCCAGCTCACCCACGACCACTCCTATGTGCAGGAGCTGGTGGACTGCGGCACCATTACCGTGGAGGAAGCCGAGCACCACCCCCAGAAGAACATCATCACCAAGGCGCTGGGCGTGGACTACCGGCTGGACTCGGAGTTCACCACCGCACCGCTGCAGAAAGGGGATATCCTGCTGCTGTGCTCGGACGGCCTGACCAATGCCGTGCCCAGAGAACAGCTGGAACAGCTGCTGCGCACCGGCGGGTTCTACGACCTGCCGGACCTTCTGATCCGCACGGCCAACGAGAACGGCGGCCCGGATAACATCACCGCGCTGCTGCTGTGTGTGGAGGAGGTGCGCTGATGGACAACCTGATCGGCAAAAAGCTGGACGGCCTGTATGAGGTGCGGGAGCTGATCGGTTCCGGCGGCATGGCAAACGTCTACAAGGCGGTCATGCTGGGGCACAACGGCCCGGTGCCTGCCGGTACCGTGGTGGCGGTAAAGGTGCTGCGGCAGGAGTATATGCACGACCCGGACCTTGTGCGCCGCTTTAAAAATGAATCCAAGGCCATCTCGCTGCTGAACCACCCGAACATCGTAAAAGTGTACGATGTATCGGTGAATGATGATCTGCAGTATATCGTGATGGAATATGTGGACGGCATGACATTGCGCGAGTACCTTAACCAGCGCGGCGGCAGGCTGACCAACCGGGAGACCGTGCACTTCATCTCCCAGATCTTAAAGGCGCTGGAACATGCCCACGCCAACGGTGTGGTGCACCGGGACATCAAGCCCCAGAACATCATGCTTTTGGACAACGGCCAGCTGCGCATGATGGATTTTGGCATTGCGCGCATCTCCCGTGCCGAGAACCAGTTGCTGAGCGGCAAGGCTATGGGCAGCGTGCACTATATCAGCCCGGAGCAGGCCAAGGGCGATGAGACCGACTGCACCAGCGATATCTACTCGGTGGGCGTGATGATGTACGAGATGCTCAGCGGTCATCTGCCCTTTGATGCAGACGACATGGTGGAAGTTGCCATCAAGCAGATCTCCGATAAGCCGAAGTCTTTGCACGAGATCGCGCCGGAGGTGCCGAATGCACTGGTGGAGATCACCGAAAAGGCCATGGCAAAGCTGCCGCAGAACCGCTACGCATCCGCCCGCGAAATGCTGGATGCGCTGGACACCTACGTGCACAACCCCTCCGTGATGTTCGAGTACAAGTATATTACAGAAGATGCTCCCGAAAAGGTGGTGAAACGTACCATGAACCAGAACCGTGCAAACCGTCAGGCCGAAAAGCCTGCGCCCCGCGGCAAAAAGGCCGCACCGCGCAAGAAAAAGCGCACCATCTTCCTGCCGGCACTGTTCGGCGTTACCATTGCATTTGCACTGGCGTGCCTTGCGCTGTGCTGGATGATCCTGAACGATTCCTCCAACCTGATGAACAACAAGGCCGATATCACGCTGGGCGATTATATCGCATGACGCAGGACGAGGCTGCTGCCACCGAGCAGGTGGTCTCCGGCCAGATCAGCGTTACCTGGGAGCAGGAGTACAACAGTGACTATGCGGCGGGCTATATCTATAAGCAGTCGCCGGTGTCCGGCCGCACGGTGCGCGAGGGCCAGAATGTGACCCTGACTGTGAGCCTTGGCACCCAGTACGTTACCGTACCGGACCTGACCAACTATGTGCAGGCCGATGCAGAGCAGCAGCTCAAGGAGCTGGGTGTCTCGGTGCTGGTAACGCAGGCTGTGGATACCTCTGTGGCATCCGGCGCGGTGATCCGCACCGACCCGGCGGCGGGCAGTCAAGTGGCTGCAGGCAGCACTGTGGTGATGTATATCAGCCGCCCGCAGGTGGCAACCACCACCAAGTGCCCTCGCTGACCGGCATGAGCACCGCTGATGCCCGCACCCTGCTGGTGCAGAACCATCTGGGCCTTGGCAGCCAGACCGAGCAGTACAGCGACCAGCCGGTGGGCACTGTCATCAGTCAGAACCCGGCGGCAGGCTCTACCACAAAGCTGAACGGCCGCGTGAACATTGTGGTAAGCGCAGGGCCGGAGCCTGCACCGGAACCGGAAGCACCCAGCGACAGCACCACCGGCGGCGACTGGTGGAGCGGCCTGTTTGGCAGCAGCTCCTCTTCTTCCAGCACCGAGACCGGCACCGAACAGGGCACAGCGGGCAGCGGCGACTCTTCGCAGAAACCGCTGACCGACTGGTGGTCCTCGCTGCTGAGCTGACGGAGGCGTGCATGAAGGGATATATCACAAAGGGCATCGGCGGCTTTACTATGTAAAAACGCCGGAGGGCATTGTGGAGTGCAAGCCCCGCGGAATTTTCCGCAAACAGAAGATCACGCCGGTGGCGGGCGATGAGGTGACGCTGGAGACCGAGAATGGTGCAGCCGTCATTGCCGAGATCGCACCGCGCAAAAATGTGTTCGTGCGGCCTCCGATGGCAAATCTGGATGTGCTGTTCCTTGTGGCCAGCACCACCCAGCCCACGCCCAGCACGCTGGTGCTGGATAAGCTTGCCGCCATTGCGGTGGACAAGGGCGTGCAGCCGGTGATCGTGTGCACCAAGGGCGACTTGGCCGAGGCGGAATCCTGCGTAAGGCCTATGAAAAATCGACTGCCGTTCATCCGCATCGATTACGAGACCGGCGGCGGGCTGGACGAGGTGAAGCAGTGGATCAGCGGCAGGCTGTGTGCGTTCTGCGGCAACTCCGGCGTGGGAAAATCCACCCTTTTGAACCATCTGCTGCCGGAAGCAGAGCGCGAGACCAGTGCCATCAGCCAGAAGCTGGGCCGCGGCCGCCACACCACCCGTGAGGTGACGATCTTTGAAGCCTTTGACGGGCGCATTGCGGATACGCCGGGCTTTGCCAGTCTGGAAGCGAACCGCGCCGGGTTCATCCCCAAGGAAAATCTGGAGCATGCGTTCCCGGAGTTCGGGCCTTATCTGGGCCAGTGCCAGTTCACCGGTTGCTCCCACCGCAGCGAAAAAGGCTGTGCCGTGCGCGCCGCACTGGCCGAGGGCAGGCTCTCCCAGACCCGGTACGACAGCTACTGCGCCATGTACGAGGAAGTCAAGGACGTGAAGGATTGGCAGCGCCCGAAAGTATAAAGGATAAGGAAGAGATTCATGTCACGCTGTGTGATCATTTCGGCCTGCCCGGTTTCTCCGGAGCTGGCAGAGGCCCTGCGGCCGGACGACTTTATCATTGCCTGTGATGCAGGCTACCGCAACTGCGCACCTCTGGGGCGCAGACCCAACATCATCGTGGGCGACTTTGACACCGCCCCCTGCCCGGAACAGCAGGACGACGATATCATCGTGCTGCCCCATGTGAAGGACGATACCGACACCGAGTATGCCGCAAAGCTGGTCTCGGAAAAGGGCTTTGACGAGGTGCTGCTGCTGGGCGGCCTTGGCGGCAGACGGGTGGAGCACACCCTTGCAAACCTGTGCACCGGCCTTGGGCTGGAACAGCGCGGTGTGCGCACCACCCTGCTGGATGAGCGCAGCCGCATCACCTACGTGATGCCCGGCGAGACCCGCCGCTACCCGAAGGAGAAGTACTTCTTCTTCTCGGCCTTCCCGATGGAGGCAGGGCGCAGGGCGTGTGCGAACGCGGCTCCTACTATGAGCTGACCGATGCGGAGCTGACCGCCAGCTACCCGCTGGGTGTCAGCAACGAGTACGCTGCCGGGTCGGACTGCATCACCATCTCCACCCGCAGCGGTGCGCTGGTGGTGGTGGAGACCATCGCAGACTGAGCGCTGCTGCCCTTGCCGGAACGTTCCGGCCCCTGCCTGCATAGGATGGGCCAGAAAACGGAAAGGCGGGGAGCATATGCAGGTAGTTGTGATCCGAAGCCCCAAGGCGCTGCGCGGCATTCTGCGCAGACTGTTCGGCATTCAAAAACAGTAAAAAAGATCCCCTCGCTGCTGGTCGGCGGGGGGATCTCGCTTCATAATACTCCTTTTTATTGCGTCAGGGCGTTGTAACAGGCATCGAATGCCTGCATAAAATCAGTGATCTCCAGTTCCGTGGTCAGGTGGCTCAGGCTGATGCGCCACGAGGACAGCGCGTTGCGCCGGTCATGGCTCACGGCAAACACGGCGCGGGAGGCAGGCCGTCCGAAGAGCAGGCCGATTTGACCGAGACGCATACGCCCCTGGCATCCAGCTCCCGCTGGAACACGGTGCCCTTCACGTTCTGTACGCTCAGGTTTAAAATCTGCGGCACGGCGGTGTCCGGGCTGTTGATGCGCACCTTGGGGTATTGGGCAAGCCCGGTGCGCAGGCGGGCGTTCAGGGCGCGGATGTGCTCCACCCGGGCGGGCAGCTCGCTCACTGCCTTTTCCAGCGCCAGCGCCAGCGAACAGGCCAGCGCCACGGTGGGGGTGCCGCTGCGGTAGATGGTGGTGCTCTCGCCGCCATGGATGAGCGGCTCCAGCGCAAGGCCGCGCCGCTTGACCAGCACACCGATGCCGTTCAGCCCGTAGAACTTGTGGGCGGTCAGGCTTATGGTGTCGATGCCTTCAAGGCTGACCGGCAGCTTGCCCACGGCCTGTGTGGCATCCACATGGAAGTGGCAGTGGGGGCAGGCCTTCAACATTTCCGCGATCTCGGCCACCGGCTGCACCACGCCCAGCTCACTGTCCACGGCAGTGACGGCCACCAGAATGGTGTCCGGGCGCAGCAGTTCTTTCAGGTGGGCAAGGTCCACCGTGCCGTCCTGCCGGATGTCCACAAGGTCGATCTCGTATCCCTGCTCCTGCAGGGCGGTCAGGCTGCCGCTCACCGAGGAGTGCTCCAGCGGGGTGGAAATGATGTGTCTGCCATGGTGGCGCTCCAGCCGGGCGATGCTCTTGATGGCAAAGTTGTTGGCCTCGCTGGCACCGGATGTATAGATGATCTCGGCGGGCTGCACGTTCAGGCTGCGGGCAATGCTCTGGGTGGCGGCATCGATGGCAGCCTTTGCGGCAGTGCCTGCTGCGTGGCGGGAATTGGCATTGCCCGGGCAATTGCGCTCCACCTCGCAAAAGCGCTGTAAAACCGCTTCGTCTACCGGGGTATTGGCGGAATAATCCAGATAGATCATAAACTCTCCTGATAATTCTCTTATAATACAGATTACAATGGTAGGTTATATTATAGTGCGCTTTGGGCCGGATTGCAAGAGAAGCGGCGCAACTTCCGGGCTGGAAATACAGGAGAATTAAGCAAAATGGTTGCACGGCGGCAAAAAGTCTGCTATAATCTCTTGAAGGACTGCCCGCTGCGGCCTTTTGCGGGGCTTTTGGCGGCGGTTTGGAAAGAGCCTGAATGAAAGGGGGAGCGCACCATGCTGCACAAGAATCATCGACTGCGCTGCATTGCACTTCTCATTTCCGGGCGGGATCATTGTTCCCAAATTTCAGGGGCATTGCCGTTTTGCTGACGGCGGTGCCTCTTTTTTGGGGCTGCGAGTTCTGTAGGAGGCAGAAAAACTTCATGAGCGAAAAGATCGATTACTCCAAAGGCATTTACGACGCGCGCCAGCTGGGCGCAGGCCGCATGTTCATTCTGGGCGTGCAGCACATGTTTGCCATGTTCGGCGCAACGGTGCTGGTGCCGCTGCTCACCGGCCTGAGCGTTTCCACCACCCTGCTGTGCGCAGGTCTGGGCACCCTGCTGTTCCACCTCATTACCAAAAAGAAGGTGCCTGCATTCCTCGGCTCCTCCTTTGCGTATCTGGGCGGCTTCTCCATCGTGGCCCCTATGCTGGCAGATGCAGACGCAACCTGACCGTTGCCAACACCAAGATGCTGCCCTACGCCTGCGCCGCCGTCGCATTTTCCGGTCTGGTGTATCTGGTGGCCAGCCTGCTGATCTCCACCTTCGGCATCCGCCGCATCATGCGGTTCTTCCCGCCGGTGGTTACTGGCCCCATTATCATTTCCATCGGCCTGATCCTGGCCCCCTCTGCTATCAAAAACTGCCAGTCCAACTGGATCCTGGCCTTTGTGGCACTGGGTGTCGTGATCGTGTGCAACATCTGGGGCAAGGGCATGGTCAAGATCCTGCCCATCCTCATCGGCGTGCTGGTGTCCTATGCAGTGGCACTGGTGACCGGTGCAGTGGACTTCCAGCGCATTTCTGAGGCTGCATGGGTGGGCATCCCTCTGCACAAGGAGGCCATGGGCCTGTTTGCCATCGACGGCAGCCCGGAGTTCATCAGCGCACTGTTCACCATCCATCCCCATTGCACTGGCAACCATGATGGAGCATGTGGGCGATATCGCCGCCATCAGCGCAACCGTGGGCCACAACTATATCAACGACCCCGGCCTGAACCGTACCCTGCTGGGTGACGGCCTTGCAACCACCATGGCCGGCCTGCTGGGCGGCCCGGCCAACACCACCTACGGCGAGAACACCGGTGTGCTGGCTCTGAGCAAGATCTACGATCCGCTGGTCATCCGCATTGCTGCCGTGCTGGCCATCATCCTGAGCTTCAGCCCAAGTTTGAGGCTGTCATCAACACCATCCCCACCGGCATCATCGGCGGCATCAGCTTTGTGCTGTATGGCATGATCTCCGCCATCGGTGTGCGCAACGTGGTGGAGAACCGCGTGGACTTTACCAACAGCCGCAACCTGATCGTGGCCGCTGTCATTCTGGTGTGCGCACTGGGCTTCAACTCTGTGGGCGGTGTCAGCTTTGCCGTTGCAGGTGTCACCATCAACCTGTCCGGTCTGGCTGTGGCTGCGATCGCAGGCATCCTGCTGAACGCTATCCTGCCCGGCAACGACTACGAGTTTGATGCTGCCGACGGCTCCGAAGCCGCTACCAGCAGCAACCTGCAGGTCTGATCTCCCATAGAAGAAGGAAGAACAAGGCAGAAGCCGTCCTGTGTGTGCAGGGCGGCTTTGCTGTTTTTAAGGTGCACAGGGCAAAGCACACAGTTTTTGAGGATGGTTTTTAGTGACCCTGCCGGAATTTATCTGTAAGGCAAAATAAATAGGAATTATTCTTAAAATTATCCTTGACTAACTAGGAACAATTCGCTATAATAGAGCCATGACAAGGGCCGGTGAGTACCAACACCGCCCAGCCTGTTTTCTAACTGATATAAAAAGAATGATGGAGGTCTATTCTTATGAAGAAGTACGTTTGCACCGTTTGTGGTTATATTGCTGAAGGCGAGATCCCGGCACAGTGCCCCGTCTGCAAGGCTCCTGCTTCCGCTTTTGTGGAGAAGACCGGCAACACCTACGTCACCGAGCATGTTGTGGGCATCGGCAAGGCCGAGGGCGTGCCGCAGGAGATCGTGGACGGCCTGCGCGCAAACTTTGAGGGTGAGTGCAGCGAGGTCGGCATGTATCTGGCAATGGCTCGTGTGCTGAGCGCGAGGGCTACCCCGAGATCGCTGAGGCTTACAAGCGTTATGCCTACGAGGAAGCAGACCACGCATCCCGCTTTGCAGAGCTGCTGGGCGAAGTTGTCACCGACAGCACCAAGAAGAACCTGATGATGCGTGCCGAGGCCGAGTGCGGCGCATGTGCAGGCAAGATGGATCTGGCCAAGAAGGCAAAGGCCCTGAATCTGGATGCTATCCACGACACCGTTCACGAGATGGCAAAGGACGAGGCCCGTCACGGCCGCGGCTTTGAGGGCCTGCTGAAGCGCTACTTCAACACCGAAGTCTGATAAGGTTTCCCCGGTTATCCATTCTGACCGCTGCATGGCTTTGCCGCTGTGCAGCGGTTTTTTGCTGCCTTCAACCCCCTGAGATGTCTGGTTGACAGGTGCCGCAGTGCGGTTTATAATTTGTCATATCGTATTGCGAAACACAGCAAAGGGGAATATGGAAAATGGAAAACGAACGACGAGTGCAGCAAAAGGCCCCGGCGAGCCGTTACGCCCTGCTGGACGAACTGCGCGGGCTGGATCTGGTCAGCATGATGCTGTACCATGCCTGCTGGGATCTGGTGTTTCTGTTTGACATGAATATAGGGTGGTATGCCGGTACGCCAGGCCGTTTGTGGCAGCAGACCATCTGCTGGGTGTTCATTCTGCTGTCCGGCTTCTGTGTGCAACTGGGACATCATACCTTGCGCCGGGGCGCACAGGTGTTCGGGGCAGGGGCGCTTGTCACGGCAGTCACGCTGCTTTTTATGCCGGAGGACAGAGTTATTTTTGGTGTGCTGACCCTGCTGGGCAGCGCTATGCTGCTGACCGACCTTTTGGAAAAGCCACTGCGGCGCATTCCACCCGCAGCAGGGTTTGCCATCTCCGCAGTGTTGTTTGCCCTTACCCGCAATGTCTCGGCAGGCTATCTGGGTTTTGGCAGTCTGCGCCTCTGGCTGCCGCAGGCATTCTATGCAAACTGCGTTACAGCTACTTTGGCTTTTATCCGTGGTGGTTCTATTCTACGGATTATTTTGCCCTTCTGCCGTGGCTGTTTCTGTTCTGGGCAGGGTACTTTCTCTACGGCATTGTAGGGCGGCAGCGCATGGAGCCGCTGCGCCGCTCGGTGTGCCCGGCGCTGGGCTGGATGGGCCGGCACTCGCTTTTGCTGTATCTGCTGCACCAGCCGGTGATCTACGGCGTACTTTCGGCCGCGGCAGTTCTTTTTGCATAAAAGGCTTGACACAGCCGGGAAGCTGTGGTATTCTATCGGTGGTTAGAAGATACTAACCAAATGGGAATGCGTCTGCGTGGTTGGACGCATTTTCATGGAACATAAAGTTAGATATATCTAACTAATATTGATTTGAGAGAGGACGATCTTTATGAGCAAAGTAGCAGTCGTATTCTGGAGCGCAACCGGCAACACTGAGACCATGGCAAACTGCGTGGCAGAGGGTGCAAACGGCACCATCGTGCCCTGCAGCGAGATGAACGCCGCAAAGCTGGCTGAGTTTGATGCAGTGGCTTTTGGCTGCCCCGCAATGGGTGCTGAGCAGCTGGAGGAGAGCGAGTTCGAGCCGATGTTCTCTGATCTGGAGGGTTCTCTGAACGGCAAGAAGATCGCCCTGTTCGGCTCCTACGGCTGGGGCGACGGCCAGTGGATGCGTGACTGGGTGGAGCGTGCTCAGGGCGACGGCGCACAGGTGCTCAACGGTGAGGGCCTGATCTGCAACGAAGCCCCGGACGATGATGTTCAGGCTGCATGCCGCAAGCTGGGTGAGATCTGGCTGCATGGTAAGCAGGAGAAGCTTCTCTTGACAAACAGAGACGGGTGCGATAAACTATGAGAACACCGAAAAACGGTGTTTTTGCAGAGTTGAAAGTTAGTAAATGCTAACTTCACGCAAAAGCAGCAGCCTCTGTACAGAATGCATCAAAACTGCGGCAGGGGACAGCAGACGGAAAGGTCTGCGCTCCTGCCGCTTTGGTTTCAGAAAGCGGTGTATATGGCAGTGGCTGCAGCAATTGGTGTTACGGTAGGCTTTGCATTTTTGCGCCGTGCGGTGCGCCGCGCTGCAATGCGGTCGGACCGTAGAAAAAAATAAGGCAGCAGGAGGCCCCGTCCCATGCAGGATACCCCGAAGAACTTGGATCAGAAACGCGCAGATGAAAAGATGCTGGTGAGCGAGATGATCGCTCTTTACTGCCGCAGGCAGCACAAAACACCCAAAGGCAGCCTGTGCCCGGAGTGCCGGCAGCTGCACGATTACGCCCTGACCCGCATTGACAAATGCCCGTTCATGGAGACCAAGACCTTCTGCTCGGCCTGCAAAGTGCACTGCTACAAGCCGGAAATGCGGGAGAAGATCCGCGCGGTGATGCGCTGGGCAGGCCCGCGGATGCTGCCGGTGCACCCGGTGCTTTCCATCCGGCATGTGGCAGTCACACTCCGGTCTAAGCGCGAAGCGAAAAAGGCTGGCTGAGTTTTCCAGAATAAACACCCTGCCCGCAGGCCATACTGTGGACAGAGAGGTGATAAATATGGAAAACATCGGCGTTACCTGTGATGTCTGCGAGTGCAGCCACAATGTGAGCGGCTGCAAGTGCGACCTGCCCCAGATCAAAGTGACCGAGCAGTGCACCTGCGATACGCAGCAGGTGGAGACCCCGCACTACTGCCAGAGCTACGAGAAAAAGTAATTCCCCAAGCAGCAAAACAGCTCCTGCCAGAGCATTTCCGGCAGGAGCTGTTTTGGGTCACGGAGGTCAGCGCAGGGCCACATTGCAGGTGGCAAGGCTGCGGATCAGGGTGCCCACGCTCTCCTTCATCCGGATGCCCACGAAGCCCAGCGTGAATGCGGCCTGCACATTGGCCAGATTGTCGTCGATGAACACGCACTCGCTGGCCTTCAGGCCGTATTGATCCAGCAGGGCCTGATAGATGCGGGGGTCGGGCTTGTTGATGTGCACCTCGCAGGAGGCTACGCCGCCGTCAAAGCGGTCCAGCACGCCGCGCTCCTTGAGCAGGGCCAGCACGTCCTCCGGGATGTTGCTGAGATAGTACACGCTGTAGCCATGGTTCTTCAGGCGGCGCACCAGCTCCTGCATCCGGCGGCGCGGGCGCAGGATGTGCAGCCAGTCGTCCAGCACGCCCTGCACCTCAAACTCGCGCCCGGCGGCCTTGGCGTTGCGCAGCATGGCCTGATTGCCGTCAAAGCGGGAGACAAGCCCCGCATCCAGCTGCTTCCACTCCTCGCTGCCAAAGGTCAGGTCGTACACCTGCTCCTCGATCTCTTCATTGCAAATGCGGTCTACCAGATAGGCGCGGGGGGCAAAATCCACCATGACACCGCCCAGATCAAACACGATGCTTTTATACATTTAAAATTTCCTCTGTTTCTCATGGAATGCTCTGCCCACAGTATACCACAATCTGCCATGCGGTTTCCACTGCTTTTTGCATGATGTGCCCGGCGGCTGCATAAGCTGTGGCAGAAAGGGAGAAGGGCATTGACCATCCGGGAACTGTGTGAAAAAGAGGTGGTACAGCTGGAGCAGGGGGTCTGCCTTGGCCGGGCCGACGACCTGACCTTTGACCCTGCCACCGCCCGGCTGCAGAGCCTGATCCTGCTGGGGCGGCCAAGGCTGTTCGGGTTGCTTGGCCGGGACGATAGCCTGACCATTCCATGGCA